>Ga0210247_100681_pt1 | contig 31296 bp, 17 predicted proteins | sample ChrtobMetP3_16mM_FD_155449 | JGI IMG/M metagenome (GOLD analysis project Ga0210247, IMG submission 155449) | Chrysochromulina tobin associated microbial communities from unialgal haptophyte culture, Seattle, Washington, United States - P3_16mM | ecosystem: Host-associated > Algae > Haptophytes >... | reverse complement strand
GAAAGGCAGCGAAAAGGCCGCCCCAGGCGCCGTCCCAGCGCGCATCCAAGCGTGGCCGCAATAAGTAGGGCTCGAGATACGTATCCTTGAATGTATCCCGATGTATCTCGAAAAATCCAACATGTATACTACCGACTTTGTGAACAATGCCGCGCCCAAGACTGGCTTCCGGGGTCGTTCCGCTGCCCAAGGATTATCTCGCCCACTTTGTGAACTATGCGCGGAGGCCGGAGCGCAGCGAGCGAAGAGCAAAAAGTCGCGTAATCGGGAAATCGCCAGCGAGAACCGAGATGTGTGGGCTCTGAGGAGGTGACGAAGTGCTTTTTTCCTACCTCCTTGATCATTTTCATAGAATGATCACCTTGATGGTCCCTGCGGCAATCACTTGATTAGAAAGGTTTGGGTGACTGGACACATCGTTACCTCACTAACACATGCTGGTCCTCCAAGGGTAAGACTTGCCGTAACCCGAACGTGTTACGCGCGTACATCACGCCGCCATCAGATAATCGATGATAGCATCTATGTTTTTCAGATTGTGAAGTCGCCCTTCCCATGCCTTGCGATGGGCCGGACCTGGACCATTGCGTAAAAGCGGTCTGGACGTTGAGCTTTCCGGGCGAAGTTGCCTCTCTGCCAACGAGCACTTTGCATCATCATCATCCGATTTCATCTGGTGAGCAGGGCCGCGGTGAGATGCTCTCAGCAAGCTCGTGGACTGCTGGTCCTCCTCCCTCCTTCGCGTCACTTCCAGCTCGGCTCGCTTTGCTTTAGCATGAGCATCCACAAGGCGCTGCAGCCATACGTCATGATGCTCGTCGCTGCACATGACGATTGCTGCGTTCGTTCGAGTGGCGATGGCACCAGTGCGCACCGGAGTGGACAGCAGCGCCGACGTGTGGCTGACCGCGAGCATACTCAGTGCGACGGTGAGCATCATTGTTGTCGGCGTTAGCGGCGCGCTAAAGGCCCCCCACACCGGGCGTTGCGATTCAGGTGCTCGTTTTTAGCCGACATTTGGCTTCGGTGGTGGTGTATCTAGACGTTGGGTTTCCAATTTGAGTTACATTTATCCTCACAGTCCTTCAAGATTTTCTGCATAGGGTTCTGTCCATCCCTTTGCAGTCCCTGAGCACTGACATTTGTAACCTCGGAGATTCAGATGCGGTTTGTGCAGTCTTGGATTCTGTCGGAGACGGACTGAGCGGACTTGTGCTACCTCTCCCCAAACGATGCTCCGCCGTGGCGTGGGTGCGCTGGCGGTGGGCGGCGCAGGCTTCGCCGCCTACAAGGCTCTCGCGCCCAAGGGAGAGGAGAAGGACTTTGGGGGGGGGCCGCTCAAGAAGAAGATCCAGCGCTTCAACTCCCTCGTCGAGCGTGGCCAGAATCCGCAGGAGATCAAGACCCGCGCGGAGATGATCAAGGCGCTCAAGGCGGGCGAGCTCTTCGATGTCATTATCGTCGGCGCGGGCTGCACCGGTGCGGGCACTGCGCTGGACTGTGCCGCGCGTGGGCTCAAGACGGCTTGCATTGAGCGCGGCGACTTCTCGAACGAGACCTCGAGCCGGAGCAGCAAGCTGATCTGGGGTGGCTTCAAGTACCTGCAGGTTGCGTTCGCCGAGCTGCTCAACCGCAGGACACTCTACGAGCCCATCAGCTCCGTGCAAAAGTTCTGGGGTGAGTTCCTCATGGTGTACGAGTGCTGCCAGGAGCGTACATGGCTCGCAGGCCAGCAGCCCCACCTAGTCGAATACGTGCCGCAGGCGGTACGTGGATCCAGCCCAGCCCACGGCGGCATCTCTTTCTCTGCGGAACCCGCTGCCGGGCCAGCTCCCCCCCCCTTGCAGGACGCTCACGCACGCCTCGCCATACGACTCGCGCGCCTGCAGGTTCCCTTCAAGAACCTCGTCCAGTGGCCTCCGTATTTCGACCACCCGTTCTACTCGATCCTGCCGATCCTCGCGGTGCCCGCCTTCCTCTTCTACGACGCCCTTGCCAGGTGCGCGCCGTGCGGCCTGTGGTGACACCCTGGTGGCCTCCATGGCGTTTGAGGCCTGGTGGCTGAGCAGAGGGAGCGTCCGGTCTCGTGTGGGAGCGCGGTCTCATTGGGGAGCAAGGGGTGTGGCGCTGACGGGGGATTGGGGAGCAAGGGGTGTGGCGCTGACGGGGGAGGCGGGGCGTCGCGGTAGGGTGGGCGCGTCACCTCCTGATGACTCACGATGGCTCCATGATCTGCGTGGCTGACGCGCGTGTGTTCTGTGCCCACTCTGCCCTCCTCGCCCGTGCACTTCGCTCGCGTGCTTCCCTCGGCCGACGCTCTTGGCCTTCGCAGCTGGGGCTCCCCGACGAGCTACGCCATGTCGGCCAGGAAGACGCGCGAGGTCTTCCCACAGCTCAACACGGACATCCTTTACTCGGCCGTGTACTGTGAGGCAATGCACAACGACGCGCGCACGGGCACGGCCATCGCGCTCACCGCCGCCATGAAGGGCGCCACGATCGCGAACTATGTCGAGATGACGGGGTTCGTGCACGGCGGGCCAGAGGGCGCCACGTGCACGGGCATCGAGTGCATGGACAAGTTGACGGGTGAGAAATTCGTAGTGAAGGCGCAGGCGGTCATTCTCGCAACGGGCCCGTTCTTGGACGCCGTGCGCCGGATGGACAACCCGAATGCGGACAAGGCCGTCGCGGCTGCCGCGGGCTGCCACATCGTTCTGCCCGGCTACTTCACACCGGGCGGCATGGGCTTTGCCGAGCTGCGCACCTCGCGCGGCGCCACCATGTACTTTTTGCCGTGGCTCGGCTCGACGATTGTAGGCTCGACTGACAAGAAGTGTGACGCGACCTCGTCGCCGAACGTGAGCGAGGATGAGATCCAGTACCTCGTCAACGAGGCCGCGACGTGCCTCTCCACCGACATTCGGCTGCGCCGCTCGGACGTGCTCTCGGCATGGCAGGGCTGGCGGCCGCTCTATCGAGACCCGACCGCGCCGCCGGGCTCGCCCGTCTCGCGCCACCATGCTATCGGCCACGACCCGAGGACAGGCGTCACCTTCATCTGTGGTGGCAAGTGGTCGACGTACCGCGCGATGGCCGAGGAGCTCGTGGACAAGGTGATCGCCTTTAAGGGCGACAAGCTCAAGCACGCACGCCCGTGCACGACCAAAGAGATCAAGCTGCTCGGCGGCGAGGGGTACCACAACCTGCTGCACGTGCAGCTCGTTCAAAAGTACGGCGTCTCGACCGAAGTCGCCAAGCACCTCGTACACGCGTACGGCACCGCGGCCTTCGCCGTGTGCGAACTCGCCAAACCAACCGCGCGTACGACCTCAAAGCTCGGCGTGCCCACGGATGGTTCGGGCCACGTGGGCCGGCAGATCGCCGTCAACTACCCGTACATCGAGGCGGAGGTGATCTACGCGTGCAAGCACGAGATGGCGCTCACGGTCAAGGACATGCTCACCACGCGCATGCGCCTGGCCTTCCTGAACTCCGAGGCTGCCAAGCAAGCGATCCCTCGCGTGGCGGACCTGATGGCCGTTGAGCTCCAGTGGAGTAAGAAGGAGCGCGACGCCAAGGTCCAGGAGGCGTATGACTATATCGGCCAGTTCGGCGGCCCGATCGCGGATAAGACGGGCTCGACGCTCTCGGCGGCCACCTTCACCGACCTGCACGAGACCTTCCTGAAGATCGATATCGACGGCTCCGGCTACATCGACGAGGAAGAGCTCAACAAGGCGGCGACCATGCTCGGATTCCCCTTTAGGAACAAGGAGCACCTCAAGGCCAAGTTCAAGGAGATTGACGCGGACGGCAACGGCAAGATCACCGAGACCGAGTTCATCGAGTGGTGGAACACACGCTCCACCAAGGGCACACGCAAGCTTGCACAAATGATCTCGCTCACCGCCGAGAGCGAGGTGGCCCTCGAGAAATCGCTCTGGCCCGAGGCCAAGAAGTAAGCGAGGAGTGAGGCACGAGAGCAGTCAGGCAATGCTCTCTCTCCAATACATGGCGCTCAGCATGGCGCGTGTTGCCGCTGGGGGCTGCGCAGAAGAGGCGACCGCGTGTCTTCGCTTGGCCCCCATGCTGCGCGTGGGCGGCAAGGAGGGGGGCATCGGGCATGCGATATGTGCTTTCAGTGCTGTGACCGAACTGAGTGATGTGAAATCGGTGTGCGGAAGTCGGAAGACCGCGTGGCGCGTGGCTCGGCTATATAGCGACTATCTTTGCTTTTGTTCCGTTTTGAGCCTGCGGTCCCGTTTTCAAACAGATAATACACACGGGCATGCAGACGGGCTCGGCTAACACGGGCCCCGCCGATGGGCCGCTAAGCGCTAATAACAGCGTACGAAAACGCGCCATGAAAACGCGCGCGCACGTCCGGGGTCGCACCCGCGGACGGGAGCGGCGCGCGGCGGGTACGGTTTTTCCGCATCGTCATAGATCCCGAGTGAGAGGGTCCCGCCCTGGACCCTCTGGGGGTCCGGCTGGACCCCTGGACCCTCTGGACCCTTCGACTGGACCCTCCTCTGGACCCTATGCCCTATCTGGACCCTCGGGACCCTCAGGTCCCGAGGGTCCCGGGAGGGTCCCGAGGGTCCCGAGGGTCCCGAGGGTCCCGAGGGTCCCGAGGGGTCCCGAGGTCCCGAGGGAAGGTCCAGAGGGTCCCGAGGGTCCCGAGGGTCCCGAGGGTCCCGAGGGTCCCGATAGCGGAGTCCGGAGGGCGGAGGGTCCGGAGGGTCCCGAGGGTCCCGAGGGTCCCGAGGGTCCCGGCGGGTCCCGGAGGGTACAGAGGAGGGTCCAGAGGGTCCAGGGGTCCAGCCTGGGGGTCCCGAGGGTCCAGAGGGTCCCAGAGGGTCCAGGGGTCCAGGGGTCCAGAGGGTCCAGAAAAGGGGTCTAGAGGGTCCAGGGCGGGACCCTCTCACTCGGGATGTCTCCGCACGGCATCGTAGACGTCGAGTTCGTACGCGATACGCGATGCAAGATGCAACACATGACACTGTGAGTCATCGACACGCTCGACTACTGAGTACTGTAGAGTATCACTCTTGTGCCTTCGCGCTTCGTGCGTAGCTGTCGATGCTCTTCCCTCGGTCGACGTTATGGAACTCGAGGACGGCGTCGTACGGCGGGTGCTGGAGCATCTCCAGGAACGGTCTCCTCCCCTGCAACCTTTTTCGCCATTTCTGGCCGCGCCCACTAGCCTCGGCTGCGTGGTCGATGGCAGTCGCCAGCGTGGCCACTAGCACCCATCCGTCGCCAGGCGGGCCTGGTCTCTTGAGCATCGCCTCCGGCGTCCCCACGTGTCGTTGGAGCACCTCTAGGATGAACGACACGTCGTGAACAACCGACGGCGCGCCGCTCGCGTCATTCGAAGATGCTGAACTGGCAGCCGTCGCCTCATCTGAGGCAGCTGGCGCTGTCTGGCTGCCATAGTTTCTTTCAATCTGCTGGATCGCGAGATCGAGATTCTTACCCGAGGTCGCGAGGTCGGGTCGAAGCCGAGCGGCCGCATCCACCGCCCCGAAGACGGCGGCTGCACTTGTTGGCGGAGCTGACGCCGTGGTGCCTGGAGCTGCCGTGACCATCGATGCGCTTCTCATCACCGCGCCGAGCCACGATGGAAGCAACGTACGAAGCTGGCGCTTCGTGTCCGCCTCGGCCGGTGCGGCTTCGACTGGTGCGGCTTCGGTCCTGGCCACTTGCCTGTCGCCCCAGCTGCGGGCAGAAGCGGTGGCGGGGGGAGCGGCGGGAGCGGCAGCAGCAGCGGCAGCGGGCTCGGCGGCGGCCATCGCAGCGTTCGACGCGGCGCCGGCGGGACGCTCACGCTCGCGCTCAGCCTTCCCTCTGCGAATCTCCTCTGCTGCACGCGCGTGCGGCAGCAACTGTACATACGCCTGGTGTGGCAGCAGCGAGTCCGCAGCCCCCGATGCAGCCCCCGAGGCCATCCCCTGGAGCTCCCCGACTGATGTGGGCCCGAGCCGAAGCTCGAACGCGGACCTCCATGGCTCGGTTTCGAGCATGTGGCGAAAGTTGACGAAGCCCTCCATGCGCGCCAGACGCCAGCCCGGCTGTTGCCGGTCAATGTGCTGCGCGAGCGTGCCAACGCTGATCCACGCGCCGTCGGCAAACGGATTGACGACGGCACTGCTGTCGCCGCCGCTTGCGAGGGACAGGTCGTACGCCAGCCCGACGAGCGTCCGCACGTGCGACGAGTCCGACACTGCATTGGGCATACGTGTATAATCTATCGAGATGAAGCAGTCGCAGCTCGTGATCAGGGTGCTCCCGGTGCCGACGGCGACGACGCGTTTGCCCGAGCGGCGCAGGCGCTGCGCGAGTGGCGCAAAGTCGCTGTCGTTAGTCACGAGGACGAAGGTGTCGACGACCGAGCGCGCATCCGATTCGTGAAGTATATCCATGGCACCAATGACGAGCGCGATGTCAGTCGCATTCTTCATCCTCGATGGAGAGGTCGCCATGCGCGGCTCGATGCCGAGCTGCAGCGCCGCCGTCTTCCACGGTTCGTTTCGTGGTGACGAGAAATCGCCATATACGCGCCGGTCGATGGAGACACCAGGGACTTGTCGGTGGATCTCTTCAAGGATCACGCCTGCGAGCCGTGCCGGGACGTTGTCCGCGTCGAACAGGATAGCCATGCGCTGCTTTGCGACATCGCCCGAGTATGCAAGTGAGCGCGCGAGCGTGCGTAATCGGCTCGTCTGTGGCGCGAGCACAGCCGCGCAGCGGCCTATTGACCTGGCGCATAGCATCAGTCCGCGCGCACGTCGCCACACAAAACTTGATAATTTTGGAAGAAATTACTTGTATCTCAAAGCCAGACCCTTAAACCTTTTCGCTGCCGCCCTGTGCCGAATATAAATCATATCGGCTCGGAGTCGATGTGAAGAGTTGTAGTATTTGATTTGGTCAAGTCATGTAACGGCGGCCTGACGGTGCACTCGACTGACTCGACGGCCATCATGACGTCGACCCACTTCACTCCCCAAGACGCCTCCGAGCTCGCTCGCGCAATGCGTGCCGCTCGCAACTACCAGGGCGGTGTCCTCCTGACCGAAAAGGGCGGCGTCACTGAGCCCGACGATATAGAGGCTGTCGCCAAGTATCGCCGACTGTGCACGCACCTTGCAGATGCGCAGCCCGAACTGCTAGGCTACCGCTCGTGGGGCCCGGATGCAGAAGTCCTCACGGCTGCCGAGGCGGTCGCCATCATGGATGAAGTTATCCGTCCGCTCGATGAGGGCCAGTGCTGGCAGCGCCGAGGAAGCAGCTCCAGCCAGAACATGGTCAGTGGCGTGCCTGGAACGCAGAGGCGCACCTTTGGCGTCGAGCTCGATTGCAAGTATCGGGTGATTGAGCGCAGCGAGATGCCTCCACTTCTTGCGGCACTAGGCGAGCGTCTCCTCAAGCGCTGCGCTAGTTCCGAGTGGCCATTCAGCCGGTGTGCCGACGCGGCGGTCCTATGCGCCTCAGGCTTTGAGCAAGCCTACGTTCAGCGGTACGTTCCAGGGACCTCTTCGGCGACGCTGGGCTTCCACTTTGACAGCTTCGGCTCCTTTGGCGAGCTCATCGTCGGCGTCACGCTCGTCGGTTCGGCACATCTGCTGCTGCGCAAGTGTGGACCGCACCAGAGTGGCGATTTCGTCAAAGACCCGGCGGCGACCATGGACGACACGCGCTCGCTCTGCCTGCCGCTCGCGCCGCTCGCAGCATACGCGCTGACCGGCATCAGCCGATTCGATCTGAAGCACGCCGTCGTCAGCGATGGCTCCTCCGAACGCCTCTCCGTCACATTTCGTCAAGTCAAGTGGGACCGTGTCCGGCCGCAACGGCCATTGCGTCGGCGCGCAAGGGAGCTCTCTCCGCCGTCTACGAGCAAGAGGCGCGCATGCAGGGACGACAGCGATGATGATGCGGATGCCACCAAGCTGCAGGCGTGCATTGATGCTGGCGTTGGCGGCGGCATCACGCTCCTGGTTGAACAGAATGCACGAGACTGCTCACAGGAGTGCTGAGAGAAGCAAAACCCCTTCGGCATCCATTTGACTTGGCCCCTTGATCCCCCACCGGGTCGAGCGGACGGCCGCTCTTCCTTACGATCGGACCAGTGCACTCTGCTTTGGCGAGAAGACCTGGCATTACAGTGGACCTTTGACATCCGGGAGGGCTCGAAGTCAGTCTCAACCCGGGCCTGTGTTCCTCTCGAGGAGCGTGGCCGCAGGTCGCGAGCTTTTCCTCTGTTGGTTTAGCCGGAGCGACACACGCTGGTCGGTGATGTCGGGATGATGGCTGCTACGGGTTGGCAGTTTTCCCTGAGACGAGCACGCAATCGATAGGAAACTCACGTTGGGGAGCGTGGTTCAGCGGATCGGCGTGTGGCAGCCTGGTTACACTCTCTCTTATTCGCTCCTCCCCGCTCTCTCTTAAGGAAGTGACTCACCTGCCCGAAACCAACTCCCACGGAAAGCCCACGACAACTAAAAATCTGTCATCCATTCCATGTGTGGTTTTATTCCTGGAACTTTTCAGTTGTCTGAAAGAAAACCCTCTCTTGCGGGTAAGTTACAACTTCTCTCTCTCTACAATCATAGTAGGGGCTAGGGCCGAAGACCTCTAGGCGTCCCCTCTACTTTCTTCTCTTCTCCTCAAGCACACAAGCTAAACTCTTGGAATGCACGACGACAAAAACAACGACGTGGATAGCGACGAAACTGACTGACTGACGGAACGACTAAAACATGCCCTCGAGATTCCACACGAGTCGCAGAGCCAAAACCAGCGAAAAACGACTTGCTTCCGACGGGCAACATGGCCCACATACAGCCGCATCAGCTGGTGGAAGCGAGCTTGGAGGGCGATATTGCTGCGATCGGCGACCTGCTAGCCGGCGGCGCCGATGTGTCGATTGCAGACGACGAGGGATGGACGCCGCTGATGGCCTCCGCAGCATCGGGGCATCCAGAGGTGACGAGGTTGCTGCTAGCTGCCGGTGCAAACGTCGACGCGCAAGACCCGGACGGCTGGACCGCATTGTGCTATGCGTGCGAGAACTGTAACGCTGCTGTCGTCGCCGAGCTCATCTCGGGGGAAGCCCGCACCGACTTGACAACCAAGGACGGTTGGACGGCACTGCACATGGCGTGCGTCGAGGGCAATTCATATGTCTTTGGCATGGTATTCGGCGCGGCGCTCACGTCCGAGAGCGATGTGCTCGATGCGACGACCCCTGAGGTGAGGCGTACGCCTCATGCGCGCCGCGCCTGCATCGTGCGACTCCGCCTAACGTCCGTGCTCGACCAGTCAAGTCTCTCTGACCCGATTCTTCTGCGTCTCTCGGTTGCTCGCAGGGATGGAGCGCGCTCATGTTCGCGGCGCGTGAGGGCCACACGGCCATCGTGAAAGCCCTCATCGGCTGCGGCGCCGATATCCACACCGTCGACGAGAATGGGCAGACGGCCTTCTCGTATGCGACCGCCATGGGCCACTCCGAGGTGATCGAGGCTCTGGCGCATGCAGGCGCCGAGGACACGGGTACGACGCCGCCGACGCCTACGGCGACGCCGCAGCGCTCGGCCAAGGCGCAGAAGAAGAAGAAGAAGGGTAAGGGCAAGGGAGGCAAGGGGGGTAAGGGCGGCAAGAAGTCGGCGCGCGCCCACGAAGAGAATGCCGTTCACCTTTCGGGAGCCAAGGCCTCCCCCACCAGTGTGACGGCCTCACCCGGAGACGCCTAAAACCCTAATGTGAACCGCCCGGGGGGCGCCATGATGATTAGAGGCCGGGTGTGTCGGAAGTAAATCAAATGCACGCACCCCGCAGCGCACATTCATTGTCTTCTTTTCACGAGACAGATGAGGATCCGGTCAAAACAATCCATTTCTCCAGGGCCCGGTCGGCGGGCCCAGCTGCCCCCAGGCGCCAGCCCCGGCGGGCCCAGCTGCCCCCCCTTGGCGCCAGCCGCCGGCGCAGTGCAGTGCCGCCCCGCCCTTGGCCCCGTCCGGCCAGTTTGCGTTTGTTTCGCGTCGGAGGGTGAGGCTGTGGGCTGTCGAGGCCGTGCGTGAACACACGCTGATCGTGATGTGGTTCGTATCGGATCTGGCTATCCATACGCTCGGCACGGCACGAGTTTAGTCACAAAAAGTATGCCGAAAGACTCACCACCATCCAACATCCGCATCCTCGTGGCGGGTGACAAGAGCCACGCGGGCAAATCAACGGTCTCGCTGGGCCTCCTTGCGGCGCTGCTGGAGTCGGGCTTCCAGGCGAGTGACCTTGCGTACATCAAGCCGGCGACCCAGTGCGTCTCTTCCACGCTCACCGCACGCTTCTGCCAGGCGAACGGCATCGCGTATGAGCACATAGGTCCGGTCGTCTTCTACCGCGGGATGACGCGCGCCGCACTCGATCAGCCGGCATCGGACGGCGCCGAAGCGCCCGCTGCTTCCGACGACGCCGCCGCCGCGAGCTCCGCCGCCGCCGACTTTGTGGCTAAGTGTGCGACCGCTGTCGATCGCATCTCGAGCGGCAAGCGGCTCACACTTATCGATGGCGTGGGCTATCCATCGGTGGGCTCGATTATCGGCTGCTCCTCTGCCGACGTGGCGATCGCGTGCCGCGCCCCTGTGCTCATCGTGGGCCGTCCCGGCGTGGGCGACGCCGTCGACTCATTCAACCTTTGTGCAGCGTATTTTGAAGCGCGTCGTATCCCCGTGCTCGGCGGCATATTCAACAAGCTGCAGCCCACCGGCTTTTACGGGCGCGACAATTGCGACGCCTACATCCGCAAGTACTTTGGCGCCAACCGGCCACGGCAGCGTGTCTACGGGCTGCTACCAGCGCACGAGCAGCTCGCCAAGCTGGCAGGTGAAGAGACCTGTGGGTTCGCCTATTCGCATCCGGCGCAACCCGAGGAGGCAGGTCCGCTCACACCGGAGGACGAGGCCGCCCTCGGCGTCGTCCGGCAGCTCTTCCGCGAGTACGTCGACACCTCGCTGCTTGTGCAGGATCTGAGCGCAGCCTCAGCCGATCCGGCGGCGTGGGTGCGGGAGCTATCGTCATTCCCGGGGACGGCGGTGGGCGCAGGCGCGAGCGGCACGAAGCGCGGGCGCGCCGAGTGAACGCATGGGAGGTGGGATCGCTCGAGGCGCGCATCGCACGTTGGATCCCACAACCTTGCGGGTGTTCTTGCGAGCGTGCCGTTTTTCATCCGCGTCGCGTTGGAGCCACGAGAGGCCGAGAAGCGCGGCGCGGCATCTCGTCTGCTCGGAAGGCGGATGGCGGAACCTCACGCATGGGCATGTCGCCTGTCCGCGGCACGAGACAAATTGGCGTGCTGACGTTGACACATAGGTTTCGAATAACTGTTGTTGTGCTTCGGATTAACAGAACGAGCGAACCGTCATCGCGGTCAAGTAGACCGTTTCGCCGATACGATTTACGAACGACCCTTTCGTGCTCACTCCCGAGCCTGACGTCGGTTCTTCGCTTGAGGTCTGTCGTGCTTCGGTTCAACGCAGGAACGCAGCCATGAACGCTGAAGTTACCGCTATCCGCTTGCGCTTCCCGCTTCGACCTTCCCGCGTTCGGTTGTCGGTGTATACCGCTACTACGGTCGGGAACCATGTCGTGTGAATGTCATGTGTTTGAGACGCATGTACATCGCGACCGTCCTGAGACCGTCCGCGATAGCACGTGCAGAACAGCGCCTGTCCCGGTCGCGGTCGTGCGGGGAAGTCCCAGGAGCGACTTTCAGAGCGACTCAGAAGAGAGCCAAGCTGTGCGAATGAGAATTCCACGATCGCGCAATAGATGTCCGCAACGGACGCATGCCGACACCCTGTGTTATCAAGAGCAGTGCGGGCCTCACTCGTCGTGATCCTCGTCTTCCTCCATCGCCGCGTCCTCCTCGTCGGCCGCGTCCTCCGCCTCCTCCTCCTTCTCCTCCTCCTCCTCAGCCTCCTCCGCCTCTTCCTGGGCCTCCTCCGCCTCCTCCTCCTCCTCCTCCTCCTCCTCCTCCTCCTCCTCCGCCTCCTCCTCCTCCTCCTCCTCCTCCTCCTCCTCCTCCTCCTCCTCCGCTGCCTCGTCGGCCTCCTCCGCCTCGTCGGCCTCCTCCGCCTCGTCGGCCTCCTCCGCCTCCTCCTCCGCCTCCTCCTCCGCCTCGTCGGCCTCCTCGATCGGATCGTGCACGTCCTCGGCCGCTTCCGCCTCGGCGCCCTCGATCGCCTCGCCCGCCTTCTTCTTCTCCTTCTTCTCCCGCGACGGCTTCTTCTCTTTGGGCGCCTTGGCCTCCTTAGGCGCCTTGGGAGCGAAGCGAGGGTCAGGCTCCACGCCCGCCTCCTCACACGCGGCCAGGTACGTCGCACGCTGCGCCACAGCCTTCTCCTCAAACTCCTTCTTCGCTTCCTCCGAGACCTCCTTCCACTCGGCCGCGGTCAGCTTAGCGACCTCAGTCATCTTCGACTTGAGAGATGGGTCGGCCTCAACGAGGCGCACGCGCGCCTCGGCGCAAAAGATCATGTAGCCCGTTTGCGGCTTCTTCGGGTGGGCGTCCTTGGGCGCCTTGGGCGCCTTGGGCGCTTTGGCCTCCTTGGGCGCCTTGGGAGCGAAGCGAGGGTCAGGCTCCACGCCCGCCTCCTCACACGCGGCCAGGTACGTCGCACGCTGCGCCACAGCCTGCTCCTCGAACTCCTTCTTCGCCTCCTCCGAGACCTCCTTCCACTCGGCCGCGGTCAGCTTCGCGACTTCAGTCACCTTCGACTTGAGAGATGGGTCGGCCTCAACGAGGCGCACGCGCGCCTCGGCGCAAAAGATCATGTAGCCCGTTTGCGGCTTCTTCGGGTGGGCGTCCTTGGCCGCCTTCTTCTCCGCCTTCTCTATCTTGTCGGCCGCCGCCTTCTCCATCTTCTCGACCTTCTCCTGCTTGCGCTGCTCAGCGAGCATCAGGCGCTCGGCCTTGGAGATTGGCCGTGCGGCAGGCTTCGGTTTCTCCGCCTCCGCCGCCGCCGCCTCTGCTGCCGCATCCTCGACATTCTTGGCCTTCGCTGCCGCCTCCTTGGCCTTCCGCTTCTCATCCGCCAGTGCCATGCGGGCGCACTTGCTCAGCGGAGCTGTCGTCGCCGGCGTCTGCGCGCGCTTCTTTCCCGCGCCGCCGCTCGCCATCGCTTCGTCGGACGGCGGCTTGAGGAACCCAGCCCACGCGCCAGCCAGCATCTTTGTGGGCGGGGCGGTGAAGAAAGACAGCCTTGGCCAGTCGACTTGGCGCGAATCCAATAGAACTTCTCATCACCGGAGAAGACTGCAGAAGGGGAGACCAATACGAGAGCCTTTCTCGCTCGCATGTGTGCGGGAGTGCGGCTCCGAATTCGTCGATTTCGGTGTTTCTTTGGAAAGCCGCGCAACGCTCTCGATGTCCGAAGACAAGTACTGTCCGAAGTCAGACAAGGGTGTGCGCTCCGCAGTAAAGCAGGGTGCGCTAGTGATTGGCTTAGGCAAGGCTGCATTGCCAGTCGCTGAATCACTTCGTGCTACCCTGGGCTCCCGCGCACGCAAGGGCGAAGGCTGGGAAGAGTCCAGAGTGCATCACCTAGTCGTTGTTGTCGAGTGCATGCCGATGACCGGCGACTGCTGCGAGGCGGCGGAGAAGTTCATGCGCGATGTTCGTAAGTCTGACGGCTATCCTGTCTACTCTGAGATTATCGGCCGGAAGGTGGCCGTGCTCGCTCTGGGGAAGATGGGTAAGGTCGCTGGAGCGGCCAAGGTCGAGGAGGTACTCCTGAAACGAGGGGGTTGTACACGCCTCATCGCGCCTCCAAGCATCGGGACAGTCGCTTCGCAAGATGCAGTTGCCACGCTAGAATGGACGCACACGGTGTCCGACGCTCTAGAAGCGACCATGGACCCGCCGCCGCCGCCGTCACCGCCGCCACCGCCGCCACCGCCGCCACCACCGCCGCCGCCGCCGCCGCAGCCGCCGCAGCCGCAGCCGCCGCCGCCGCCGCCGCCGCCGCCGCCAACACCCACCGAAGCAGTGCTAAAGTCGCCGGCTCCCCCAGTTAGCGCGCCGTCGGCGTCGCAATCTGCGGTTGCGATTGTGACGGCAACAGTTGTGGTTGCAGCTCTGCTGATCGGTGTTTTCGCACACGCACGAGCAAAGCGATAGTACTTAAGCCGCAGGGAATTTCGCCTCTTTTTCCAGTCTATTCACACCGCTTTCCGATGGCGACGTGCGGCTTTCTGCGGGCCGCTTCTCTTCGGGCGCGCGTTCGCGAGCTATCCGCCGTGGCCGCGGCCCTTCCAGCCGCCGTGCCGCTGCGCCCGCCGGCGCCCCGCCAGCAAGCCAAGCGAGCCACCTCGTTCGAGGCAATCGGCCTCACACCCGAGCTGGCGGCCGCGGTGCGCGCGCTCGGCTTCGTCAAGCCGAGCGACCCGCAGGTGCTCGCGGTGCCGGCGTTGCTAGCCGGCGAAAGTGTCGCGTTCGCGTCGAGCACAGGCAGCGGCAAGACGCTCGCGTATTTGCTGCCTACGATGCAGGCGCTGCGCCAGCAGGAGTTGAGTGCGCCATCGCTGGGGCGGCAGTCCGGCGAGCGCGCCAAGGCGCGGCCGCGCGCGCTCGTGCTCGCACCGACGCGCGAGCTCGCGGCGCAAATCGGCGCGGTCGCCAAGGCGCTCTCGCAGCACATCCGGCTGCGTGTGCGCACGGCGGAGGGCGGGACGACGCTTCGCGAGACAATCCTCAAGCTCGAGAATGGCGCGGACTTGGTGGTGGCGACGCCCGCGCGGCTGCTGCTGCTGCACCAGCGCGGCGCGGTCTCGCTGCGCGAGGTGCGCCACGTCATCATCGATGAGGCCGACGACATGCTCCTCCGCGGCTTTGACGAATCCATGCGCGATGTGCTGCGCCGCTGCCCGCCACGCACAGGCGAGCCGCCCTCACCGCAGCTCGCCTTCGTCTCAGCGACGCTCGGGAAGGCGGTGCAGCACGTGATCCAGCGCGAGTACCCCGACGTGCGCGCACTCATCGCCGCGTGCGCCCACCGCACGCCGCCTACCCTCACCCACCAGCTGCGTCGCTACACGGGCCGTGACAAGCTCATTGAGCTTCATGAGACGTTGCTCACCATCCACGGCGGCGTGACTCACGACAGCGTGCACGACAGCGCCGGCGGCGCTGCTGCTGCTGCTGGCATTGGTGACCTCGGTGGCTTTCGTGAGCGTGCTGGTGGCCGTGGCGGTGTTGGCGGTGGCGGTGGTGCTGGTGCACGCGGCGGTCGTGCGGCGCCGGGATGGGAAGACGCCGCGGAAGGCACCGAGGATGAGGTTGACGTGGCACCACGGCCTGTGAGCCGTTCACGCACCCTCGTCTTCTGCCGCGGCGTGCAGTCGGCGAGAGCAGTGCTGCACAGCCTCGCCGAGGCCGGGCTTGCGGTGGGCGGCTGCCATGGCAAGATGCCCGAGGCGGCGCGTCGCGCCGACCTCGCTGCCTTCGTGTTGGAGCCGCCTACGCGCCCGCTACTCGTGTGCACGGACCTCGCTGCACGGGGCATCGACTTCCCTCAAGTAGAGACGGTACTCAACTTTGACTTCCCTGCCACCTCGTCGCTCTACCTGCACCGCGCCGGCCGTGCGGGCCGCATGGGCCGGACCGGTACGGTCCTCTCCCTCGTCCACGACTCCGAGCACAGACTAGCCGCCTCGGTCCTCGACGCCGTCAACAGGCGCACCGAGGTCCACACGGTGCGCAAGGGCGACTTCCGTGCTCGCACAAGTAGCGCCGTGAGGAGCACGAGCCGGGCGGGCGCGCGCGCGCTCATTGGGCAGGCGGCCGCAACGGGGCGCAGGCTTGCGGCTGCGCGAGGGGCACGTATCCCTGGGAGCCGGCGGACCAGATAATCCGTGAGAGATCTCAGTCTGGCAGGACTTCGACTGTACTAAAGCTTTCGAGTACAAGGCCGGAGTTCGGTTAGGACCCCGGTGACTTTTGTCAGACAAATCGAATGTGGGTCATTAAAGGATCCAGTTTAATCGGTGTACTCGACCACGTCCACGAGCGCGGGGGCACGATCGTTGTAATCGGAGCACAGTTGGCGTTGACCCATGCGTTGACCGTTGTTGGCGGAATCCGATAAAGTCACCGGTCCTACCGTACACGGTTCTCTCGTACTCCTCATACTACGTAGTGATTCAGAAGTCACACGGACTCCTGCGTTTCATCCGTGCTCCACCCTGTCCCATCGACCCCCCGACCCCCGCCCTAACCTCGCCCTGATCATTGCCGCCCTCGCCGCCTCAGCCTTCGTCTACGCCCTCGCCGCCTTCCGCGTGGCTGCCTCTTCGGCCGCCGCGCGCACCCCCCCCTGCAAGAGCAGCCTCGAGACCTCTGGCGCGAAGTCGTGTCCCGATTTGGCAACCTCCGCGGCGAGGGCGCGCACGCGCTGCTCCTGCTGCAAGTAGGCGAGCGCGAAGGAGGGGAGCGCCGAATCGGGCACGCTGTTCACAAAGGTGAGTCCCTCGCGATAGACGAGGCGCGAGGCGAGCCCATTGGCGATCATCGACTTTTGGTACTCCCACGGGATGCGCTCGGGCAGCCGTGCCGCATACTTTTCGAAGAGGACGGGGGGCAGCTGCTCACGTACCAGCGGCCACAGCCGGTCCTTGTTCGCGCTCTGGTCGAACCGATCGAGGAGTGCTGCAAGCGCCGTTGCGACACGCAGGCATGCAAACGAGATCTGCTCCGAGATTTTGACGTGAGGCACGGTCGGATCTCGCGCGCTCTCGGCGAAGAGCAGTGAGGCCTCCTGCCCGGCGAGCTCGCGCAGCCGGCACAGCACGTCGTGCACGTACTGCTCCTTGATGTCGACGAACTCGTCGGCCGATAGCGTCATCGAGGCGACAATCTCCATCGACGAGCAAATGACGCCGCACCTGACGTTAGAGGCGATCAGAGGCGATCAGAGGCGATCAGAGGCGATCAGAGGCGATCAGAGGCGATCAGAGGCGATCTGAGGCGATCAGTGGCCATCAGTGGCCATCAGTGGCCTTCGGTCGCAGCCAGTCGCACGCAGCCAGTCGTCTTCTGAGCAGAAGGCGGCTCACTTGTTGGCGCTCGAATCTTTGACGATTGGTAGCCCAGTCGCGCCGAAGAGGCCCGCGCGCGCCTCGGGCGTTAGGAACAGGTTGGCCCCTTCGACGATGGCTCGTGAGGATGGGGAGCCGTCGGGCAGAAGGTACTGCTTCCAGTTGGCGCCGTTGATCGCGGCGGGGCGCCCCCCTGCGGGCACGAAGATGTCGGCTTGCACGCGGTTGTGGAGCGTGTTGCGGAGCGCGGCGCCTTCGGGCGTATTGGCCAGCGTCAGACTGCCTCGCGGCCCGAGCAGCTCGGTGCGCATCTCCGAGAGAGGCAGACCAGCGTGGAAGAGTCGAAGCAGGTCGGCCATCGGTAGACCGTCGGGGTCTTCCGCGCAGCCACTCCCGTCTGCCATTCCCACGACGCGCACGTAGTCGCCGTAGTCACGCGCAAGGACCTTGAGCATGTTGCCCGCCACGTCGCCGTCGGGGCCGCCGGTCAGCTTGATGCTCCATGGCTCGGCATCAGGGCGGATGCCGATGGCACGCAGCGCCTGCTCGAGGCAGTCAGCGCCGATCGAAAGCAAGTCAAGGGCGATCCGAGGCAATCCGATCGAAAGCAAGTCACAGCGCACATGCTCGAGGAAGACGGCCACGCCTTCCGACGTGACGCCATAGACCTTGTGGTTGATCCCCTCTCGGGGCTTGGAAGACATAAAGGCCGGGGCCATTGAGTAGCCGCGCTTCTTGGCGCGCGCGACGATCCAATTGATATCGAACGGAGTGATGTTCTCATCGGGGCCCAGGTAGAGCAGCTCGGGCTGTGCGGGTGTTGGGTGCGGGACGACGAGCACGTCGAGGAGCGAGTCGGTGAACGTCTTGACGCACCGATGGAGGAGCTTGGAACGCTCCTCCCCATCAACCGAGGGCGTAGCGAGGCACACCGCCTTCGAGCCTCCCTCGGGGATGTCCTTGTTCTTCAGATGCTGCGCCCATGCGAGGTCGAAACACTCTTTGAAATGGCGGGAAGATTCGGCCATATGCGCTTCGGCCGAAGGCGGTAACACGACGCGCAAGCCGCCGCGCGCAATGTCAGCGAAGCGCGTGTGGTACCCGTTGAACGAGCGGCCCGCGCAGAAGAAGACCCCGAATGGTAAGTTGGACACCGAGGACGGCGCGGGCGGGAGCTTTGGCGCGAAGAACTGCGGAGAGAGCACAAGTGGATCAGGGAACAGCAGAGGCAATCGGACGGAATGAGACGCAATCGGGGCAATCAGCCCGTACCTTCGGGTCGAGTCGCAGTGCGAGCGCCCAGCGCGCGTCGCGGTGCACATTGGCACGAAGGGTATGGCGCACTGCCGACTCCATCGCCCGTAGGAGCATGCGAGTGGACTCATCCTCGAGCGACTTTTCGCGCGCTTCCGAAGCGGCGAGGAGCGCCGTGTCGAGCGCTGCGCTCGCGAAGATGTCGGTCGGGTCGAAGCGCCGTATGAAGAGGCGGGCGAGTTCGTTTGCATGCGGCAGAACCCGGGGCCGTAGAAGGGTCTCGTAGACGTATGGTCGGGTAAAGATCGGATGATCGACGACGGCGAGGGCGAGGTCGGCGAGACCGACCGCAACCTCCGCCTCGAGGAGCGAGATCGAGCCCGGCGCGATTGAGGTCCCTGTAGAAGCGAGGCGGAAGGCCATCTCAGGCATCCATTTCGAGCGCAGAGCGTCGCGACGCAGTGCGTCCAGCGCGCCGTCCGATGGGGCGGGGATCCCAACGGGAGGACGCGCCAGCACGCGCAGCAGCGTGATGCCGCCGCCGCCGCCGCCGCCGCCTTCACCGGCATCGGCGCAAGCACCGTCCGAGGGGCGGTCGTCGATGATGGTCACGGCTGCGCGGTACAGATTGAGGCCGTGCACATCAAGCAGGGCGAGAATCCGTCGGAGGGCCGCGCGGGCGGACATGCCATGCGTGGCGAGGGTGAGGAGGGTCGACTCGTCTTCTCCGAGCGCAAAGCTGGCGGGTAGCCGCTCGATGTCCACCGCCACATCGTCCGTCCCCGCAATACTCTCGCACAGGTGCCGTTGCTTCAGCAGCAGCCGAGGCTTGTGAGACGTGACGTAGCTCGAGGGGCAGCGGCGCAGGAAGGCGTCGAGCGAGGCCTTGGCGCTACGGTTGGTGAGGCTCGACTCGGGCGGCGTATGCCGTCCCGCCGCCTCGCTCGTGAACGAGCCCGCCAACAGCTCCGACAGGTACCCGTGCATCACCTGCTCCGCTGCCCTCTCCTCGGGCGTGGCCGCCGCGAAGCGCGGCTCGGCCTCCTGCTCCGCTACCGTCGAGAAGAGGTGCAGACCGAGCCGGCCGTCCTTGGACGAGAAGAGGCGCACGCTCTGCAGGTCCGTACCGCTGGGCAACGAATCGAGCTCGCGCGCGACCGCAGCCGTCTTTGTGCGCCCCATCTGCTTCGTCTCCGACGAGAGGAAGGTGAATTCGCCGCCGTCCTTGAGCATGACGTCCGGCACTTGCACGCCGTCAGAGCAGACGGCCGTGATCGCCTGCAGGTGCTTTGACCGGAGTGGTGCTGATACGTGCCGAAAGTATGACTGGGGCATGTTGGCCAAGAACCAAGGCACTTCGCGCGCGGACGCCCGCTGCTGCAACGTGGCGAGCTCGGCGATCACCGCGGTCGAGTCCGGCAGAGAGATGATGCCCGAGGAGAGGCGACGCGAGGATGATGGCCTCGTAGAGGTGCTGAGCCGAACGAGGGCATTGCGCCGCATATGGGATGGTTGAGCAAGAGGCCGGGAGCGTGTCGGAAGGGGCCCCGTCCAATGGAAGGCGCTCGTTTTCCTTACTTCGGAAACCCGCAACCGTGACGAATCCGACGAAACCCGCTGATTTACGACGAAACTGTTCCCATTGGCTAACAGCAACGATGGTTCGTAATTAGACGAACGAACGAGCCCGAAATCAGGCTCCGCATGTTTGCGCGCCGTGGAGGAATTGCTTGTCACTCGCCCTGGTCCATGCAACTACCCTGCCGCCACCAATACCGCCGCCGTGTGCTGCACCTGGCGCACCGACGGCCTCGCCTCGGGCTGCGGCTTGAGCATGCCGAGCGCGAGGCCCTCCCACGGCGCCGTATTGGGCGAGTTCACTCCATCGTGCAAGGCGTCGAGATCACTACTCGCCGCGCGCAGCTTGAGCCAATGCACGACCGCCGCCCGCTCCATGGCCGTCGCAAAGCCGCCATGGATCTCAGCCACGCATACGCCTAGAGCGTACACGTCCGCCGGCGGCCCCGGCGCAGGCGGGCCGGACGCGCCCAGCACGGCGCCCGACTGTGGAAGCCGTTCGAGCACACGCTCAGCATGACGCTCGGGGGCCATGTATGTGGGCGTCCCCGCGGTTGCGGCCGCCGCGGCGGCGCGTGGCGCGGCTGCCGGGGAGGCGGCCAGAGGAGAGGCGGCCAGAGGAGAGGAGGTGACGACCGTGGCGCGGGCATCCGGGGCGGCAGCTGGGGCAGCGGGCATGGCAAACGGTGCAGCTGGGGCAGCGGGCATGGCAAATGGTGCAGCGAGTCCAAAGTCAGCGAGCTTGACGGCGCCATCGAGCGCGCAGAAGACATTGGCCGGCTTGACGTCATTGTGCAGCCAGCCATGCGCATGCATCGCCTCGAGAGCGCTCGCGATGCCCGCCACCCACTGCCACCGGACCGCGGTGGAGGGGACGGCGGCGGCGAAGGGGACGGCGGCGGCGGCGGCTGAGGTGACGGCGGCGGCGGAGGAGGAGGAGGGTGCAGACGAGGGCGCGGGCGCGCGGGGGCTGCGAGCATCGAGTGCGAGGCCAGCGAGGGACGTCGTGAGCGCGGCGGCGGCTGGCGGCGGCAGGCGCAGCGCCGCCGAGTGCGGCGGCAGCACGCTGCCCCGCACGCCGCCCTGCGCGCGCAGCGGTGGCGAGGAAGAGGAGGAGCGCGGGGAGGCGGTGGCCGAGGAGCGCCGCGCCATCTCGTGGGCTAGGATGGCGGAGAGCGTGGGCATCTGGCACAGCTCCAGCTGCAAGCACAGCGTGGGCACGCGCGCCGGCGCCGCACTCCCGCTTCTCGTAGACGTGTCGTCCTCTTCGTCGTCGTCATCTCCGTCCACGCTCCCGATGCTCGCCAGCTCGAGGCTCGCCCCTCGCCACGGCAGGTGTCTGGACGCCCAGGAGGACGCGTTGGTGTCCAGCTCCGCCAGCTCCTCCTGCAGCCGTGCGACTGGGAGCGGCTCGCTCCACACAGAGTGGTAACGGATGAGGTTGGTGTGTGGCGGGAGAGAGGCCATGCACTTGGCCTCGGATTGGGCGCCGGGGCGGTCAGGGACGAGTTTGATTGCATACGTGTGCCCATCGAGGCGGTTGCGAGCGCTATAGACCACGCCAAACCCGCCCTTCCCCACGAGCGAAAAGTCGTCAAAGTCAGTGATGAGGCGTGGCGGTACCGCCGGCGCCGGCGCCGGCATCGGCAGACTCAGCGGCCGAACCAACGACCATGGGAGCGGACCCGGACGCCGCCGAGCCTCGCCCACGGGATCGGGCGTGCGCGGCGGGGACGCGATCGTACTGCCCGTGCGCCATGCTCTATACCGCAGACGGGCCTCGTGGAAGTCCTCATGATAATCTCCGATCTCAAACGCAGGCGGCAGCGACTCCTCCGACTGCGTGTGGGCGCCCGCGACGGCCGGCGCGACCGCTCCAGCGACGGAGGAGAGGCTGCTGCCGCCGGTGGCGCCAGCCGCCCGCAAGATCGTGCCACGCAGAAGCGTGCTGCGCATGTGGAAAAGCGAGCACCAAAAACTCAACAGAAAACTCGAGTGCGGCACCGTCTCGAAGTCGGCCTGTTTTTAATGGAAACACGACACAGGCGGGAGCCGGGACACGTGGTCACCACAAGTAGCCAAGTACTGAGCGAGAAGAAGTCGATCAGTAGATCTGATCCCAACGTGAAGATAGTGCTGCGACTGTCAAAAGTGGTACGTCACACGCCCATTCTCGATTCTGCGCCGACGAAGACGCGGCGATCACGCTCCGAGCGTGCTCACTAGAACACACTTTTAGGAGTCTGTTTTTTTCGAAGGTCCTCAAGATTTGAAGGTCCTAAAGAGTGAACGGAAAGCGAAGCACAACCGCACACGCTCAGCCGTCCTGCTTTGTAGACGCTGCTGCTGACCGTGCAACCGATGCCTCCTGAACTACACACTCAAATGTGCCGGCGCCGGTAATCCTGTCAATGTTCTCCGCACGCCATTCATGACATCCTCTGGCGTCACAAGTTCGGCAGGTTTGAAGATCTTGAAGACCAAGGACCGCTCGCCAAGGAGGCTCACGACAGTCTCAAGAGGCGCACAGCCCTGCGTGAAATGGGGTGCAGTGAGAGGCTAGGAAAACGCATCAACAGATCGTGCGCGCGGCTGTACCGGCTCGTAGCACTGCAGCTCGTTGACCATGACCATGACCTCGGACATGCTCTCCGGCAGCGCATCCTCAACCCAACTCGTAATGCGCTTGAGTTCCACGCGATTCGCCGAAGGCTTCTTCGCAAAGTCGAAGGCCATTACGGTGGCGGTACGAGCGCGTGCTGCAGAAGCGATCGGACGCGCGGCCCTGACCCTAGCTAGAGATTTCCCGATCAGGGCGCGCGGGCGCTTCGCCCACAGGATTCGCTTCGCCGATACACAAATGAGACGAGCACCACTCGAGCACAAGTTGAGCACCCCACACCACGAGGAGTTCACACTCACGTTTAAAAGCAAGCGAAGGAGTAGGGGGCGGCTATAGGTCGAGAGTTCGCACCCGGGGGTGGCTCCGCGTTGAGTGATGCTTGCGTGCTTGCTTGAGTGTTGGTTTCCAAGTCAAGTCAAGTCTACTTGAACTTGAAGTCTATACATAAAAAACAGACAACTCCATGACTTGACTTGACTTGACTTGGTTTCCAAGATGCGAGATGAATCGAGAGGAGGTGTTTTGACGTGCGGCGAACACTCTACACTGCCCGTCACTCTAGCTCTGTGTGAAACGGCTGTGAGCTTGCGGAACGTCCGAGAAGGCACACACTCATAGTTGAAAAGGTCGTGCCTTGGTCCGACTTCGTCTTTGATTCACACCGCTTTGGAATAGAGTTATGTCGGGCCTAAACGCAAACCCGGACCTTTTCGACGTCGCCACGGAGCGCCGCTCGGCCGACGACACAGCTCGCGAGGTGGATCCGTCCGTGCGCGACCCGCTCGACGAATTAGAGGTCTTTGAGATGATTCGGGGTATCAAGGATCCTGAGCACCCGCATACACTTGAGCAGCTTCGCGTGGTGCAACGCTCGCTCATCCGTGTGGACGACGCGCGTGGCCGCGTCTATGTGAACTTCACGCCGACGATCCCGCACTGCTCGATGGCGACGCTCATTGGACTCTCCATCCGCGTGCAGCTGCTCCGCTTGCTGCCGTCACGATTCAAGGTGGACGTGAATGTCACGCCGGGCACGCACATGAATGAGAAGGACGTCAACAAGCAGCTGAGCGACAAGGAGCGCGTTGCCGCTGCGCTTGAGAATGAAAATCTGCTCAAAATGGTCAACTCATGCCTGCAAGGAATCTCATAGTATAGAGGCGGAGGAGTGTTCAACCGATCTTTTTTTCTTTTTTTTCCCGTGGACCGGAGTCATTCACGACGTCTACCAGGTGGACCCGACGTCGGAATCTCATTTTAACAATCCATGAGATGCACATACTATACCCCCATTCATCACACGCCCATCGCACGCGATAGCGCCCAGTGAGCTGAGACACGCGTGGTCCTTATACCGAGATCCATTTAGATCCATACACCTCCATGGGCAGGCGGCGCTCGGCTGGCGACCTGCACGACCACGCGCTCGTCCGACAAAACGCTATGGCCACGTGTGCTGGCCCCCGCAACCCGCGCCCGCGCTTGCAGCCGGATCATGCCGGCTACCGCATGTGACCCCCAATCGTCGAGCATGGGTCCTCCGTGTGCGACGCTCCCATCATGCAATCCGCCTTGAGCCGTGAAGTACCGCGAGGGTCTTCGCGGTGCGCGCTCCCCCATCGGCGTGAGCACGCCCAGAAAAGCGCTCTCGTCCTCCTCCGCTACGATGAGGCTCGGAGCCCCGACAGCATCCTGCCGCCCAGCAAGTCATCACCGCACGGCGCGGCGTCGCGCTCGCGCGGCTACTTTTTCGGCGGCGGCTTGTCAATTCTGTCGATCATCTCCATGATCTCCTTCTCACTCGGATCACCAGGCTGCCTGGCTATGTCCGCACTCAGCTGCGACGCACACGGGCGAGATAGGCGGGCGTCACAGGTACGGATGCACGCGGCAAGGATGCACGGCCGTAGGGGCAAGGTGGCAGCGGACGAGCAGCAGGCCATACGCACCGAGGCTCGACGGCTCAGGGTGCGGCCCAGCTCGGTCTTCTTAAACTGCTCACCCGCCCCCTGACGCGCGACTTGCAAGTGCTCGGTGACCGTCCGCTGCAAGGGCGCGAGCTTGGGAACCATGTAGCCCTGACAACACGGGCGTACATGGTCGCACGCGAGGCTCAGCGCGTGTGCGGGGGAGGCAAGAGAGAAGAGCGGCCAGCCACACCTCGAGCCCTTCGCGCGAGGGCAGCCAGCTCTTGATCGCGTCCGCGAGGTCCTGCGCCGACCGGATGCCATTTGCCCTTGCCGCCATGACCGCGCCAACGCCCATCAAACCCGCCAGACCGGTTCCATACAGGAAGGCGCGCCCTGCCCCGCTGCGTGCGAGCTGCTCTGCCTCTGCCGACGGTGGTTCAGGAAACTTTTCGAGGAGCTCCTTGAACGCGTTGCTGCGTCGGTAGGCTGAGGCGCCGTAACCAGCGCCGAAGCCCATGGCGGCGATACCCGCGCCGCAGAAGGCGAAGATCACGGGCACCGACCCGCTCGGGCCGGCTCCATCCTCCGGTGGCATTGAGTGTTCCAGGAGTATGTACGCGAAGCAATGCACACAGAGGCGCTCGTAGCGCAAAGCGGGTCGCCGTGAAGCAAACTTATCTCGATGTAATCTGAAAACGCAATCTGCTGCCGCCTCATCCATCTGTCCTTTTTTCGCGTCCTTTTGAGCGTCTACGAAACTTGAGGCATGTGGACTGGTCTGTAAAAACAGACAGCTGAACGCACTCGCGCACGGCACGGGCTGGGCGGGCGTGGCTATCTGACAGTCGAGAATGGATGGTGGTGGTTCGGTCCCGCTCTCCGCCGTGCCCATCTTGCTGCAGATCTTGAGCACGCCCAACCACTACGCCCGCGACGAGGTGCTCACGCTGCTCTGTGACCTCGTCGGCTCGGCCTACGGTGCGGAGGGTGCCGCACTCGGTGCGACAATCCGCGAGTCGGGCGGGCTGCTCACGCTCTCGTGGCTGCTCGTCGAGTCCGATCCCTCCGTTCAGAAGCAGGCGCTCTACATCATCGCCAACCTCGCCTCGGATGCGGTTGATCCACTCTCGCATCTGACCAAGTCGATGCTGCTGCAGTGTGAAGCCGAGTACCGGCTGCTGCCGTGCCTGGATTCGGATGACGACGAGGTGCTCTCGTACGCGTGCGCGGCGGTCCAGAACCTCTGCCACGACGCCATTTGGTCGCGCGTGCTCCTCGATCAGGATGTTGTGGGTTTGCTCGAGGAGCTGCTTGACAACAAGAACGAGCAGGTACAGCACTATGCGGCGGGCGCAATCAAGAACGTGGTCGCGGCGGCGGCGACGATCAAGGCCCAGGGAGGCGGTGCGCCAGGAAGGGAGGTTCCTATTTCGCTGGTGAGTGAGGCAGCCCTCCTGAAGGTAGAGGAGCGCGCGCGCAACGCGTCGCTCAAGACCATCCAGGAGCGCATCGCGTCGCGAAAGATCCAGCGGCAGGTGCGTGCCAGGGCCAAGGCGAAGGCAGAAGCCAAGGCGAGGGCGGAGGCCCAGGCCAAGGCGGAGGCCGAGGCGAAGGCGGCGGCCGAGGCGAAGGCGGCGGCCGCCGAGGAGCACCGGAAGGCAGCCGAAGAAGCCAAGGCAGCCAAGGAGGCTGCGGCGGCCGCGGCGGCCGAGGCGAAGGCGGCCGAGGCCGAGGCACAGAAGTTGCGCGCGGCGGAGAAGGCGGCGGCGGCCAAGGCCGCCGCGGCGGAAGCAGCTGCAAAGAAGGATGTGGAGGCGGCGGCCGCCGCCGCGGCGGCAGCAGAGGCGCAAGCCGAGGCGGAGGCGGAGGCGAAGCTGCAGGCGATCGAGGAGGAATTGAAGACCAAGCTGCAGGCGCTCGTTGCGGATTCGAAGATGGATCAGGCGAGCAAGGATGCGGCCAAGGCGGAGGCGGAGCGGGCTCACGAGGCAGCCAAGGTGGAGGCGGCCGCCGCGGCCGAGGCTGCTAAGGAGCAAGCCGCGCGGGGCCTCGCCCAGGCCCAGGAGACTGCCCGCGAGGCGGCTGAGGCACGCGCGACGGCAGCGGCCACAGTGGACCAGAAGCGCGCGGCCGAGACGCAGGCGACGCAGCGCGCCCAGTCGGCAAACGCGGCGGCCAGGGCCACAGCGGCCAAGGAGGCTGAGGAAAAGGAGCGTTTGGCTAAGGCCTACGAGGCGAACAAGGAGGCGGCGGCCGAGGCGGCAAAGGCGGCGGCGGCCGAGCGAGCAGCGGCGGAGGCGGCCTTGGCCGCAGCAGACGCGGAAACGGCGGCGCAGGCCAAGGCGGCCACTACGCTCCAGGCGGCAAAGCGAGGAAAGGAGGCCCGCGCCAGGGCGTCTCAGCTCAAGAAGGAGAGGCAGGAGGTGGTGGATGGGCAGGCGAAGGCGGCCACTACGCTGCAGGCGGCAAAGCGAGGAAAGGCAGATCGCTCCAAGGTGGCGCAGCTGAAGCAAGAGAGGAAGGAGGCGGCGCTCGCCAACCTCGAGAATGCCCTCAAGAACCTGGGCAACGAGGACGACTGGCAAGGGAGTTGCGACGCATGTCGAAAGGCGATCGAGGAGGCGAAGAGGCTCAAGGAGCAAGGCATTGCGATCGACACGACGGAGGCGGAGAGGCGGCTCGAGGAGGAGGAGGCGGACGACGGGCTCTCCGAGACTTGGAATTTAGACGGCAAGGCGGCGGCCAAGATGTTCGGCATGTCGGGCGTCAACAAAATGATTAAGCGCCAGACCGCGAAGCTCGCTACCAAGGCGAAGGAGCAGATCGAGCGCACACGGATTGCAGAGGAGGCGGCGCGGCTCGAGATGGAGGCCGAGGCGGAGTACCTTCGCTATCTCGCCGAGGCGGAGGCCGCAGCGGCCGAGGCCGAGGAGGCGGAAGCGCTCGAGGCGGCGATGGCAGCGGAAGCGGCCGAGGCGGCGGAAAGGGCCCTGGAAGCGGCCAAGGAGGCCCGAGCCGCCATTGCGCGTGCTCAGGCGATGTTCGAGACGGCGCAGTCACCTGAGGAAAAGGAAAAGGCGGAGCGCACTATGGCCGAGGCGGAGGCGAATGTGAAAGCCGCGGAGAAGGCTGCCGTAGCGGCTAGGATGAAAAAGATGACAGCAGCAGCCAAAGCAACGGCCGCCGGTGTCAAGATGCGTCGGCGAGCTACGGAAGCTTCGGCGAAAGCGGCGGCACTCCAGAAGGCGTCGGCCTATGCGGCGGAGGCGGAGGCCAGTCTGTTAGCACTTGAGGCGAAGGGAATGGCTGCAGCCACCCCGTCGCCAGCCGCCGCGTCGCCAGCCGCCGCGCCGCCAGCCGCCGCGCCACCAGCCGCCGCGCCGCCAGCTGTTGCAGTCTCGTCATCGGCGGCAGCACCAGCTGAGATCCTGTCATCGGCGGTGGCGCCAGCTGCGGCCGATGTCGACCTCTCGACGATCCCGCAGCACGCCAAGGCGCCCGAGACGATCGCGCGGCTGGAGAAGTACCTCGAAGCTTCCTTCCTCTTCCGCTCACTCGACGACGGCATTCGCCGCGCTCTCGTGCTTTCTATGGTCTCCAGCGTCATCCAGCCTGGCGAGCGCGTCATCGTGCAGGGCAGTCCGGGCGACTTCTTCTACATAGTGGACGAGGGTGCGCTCGAGTGCTTCGTGGCGGCCGAGGGCGCGCCGGCGCCGGGCGCCAAGGTGACCGAGTACGGGCCGGGATCCACCTTCGGCGAACTCGCCCTCATGTATGACTGCCCGTGCAAGGCGTCCGTCGTCGCATGCACCAAGTGCGTGCTCTACGCGATCGAGCGTGAGGTATTCACAAAGCTCGTGCTCCAAAAGTACAGGCAGCAGCGCATGCGCTTCGAGCAGCTCACGGCAGGCATCGCGCTCTTCGGCACGATGAACGAATTCGAGCGCGCCGCCCTCGCCGATGGCTTCGACGAGGTTGTCTTCACCGCCGGCGCCGCCATCATCAACGCGGGAGATCACGGGCAGACCTTTTACGTCGTCCTCGAGGGCTCCGCCGTGGCGGTCCAGGTGGACGCGACAGGCGTTGAGGTGGTGCTCGAGCGCTACGGCGCGGGCGGCCACTTTGGCGAGCTCGCCCTACTCCACAACGAGAAGCGCGCAGCGAGTGTGGTCGCGGAGACTGAATGCAGGTGTATTGTGCTCCACAAGAGAGCCTTTGCGGCGGCGGCGGCTGTCTCGTCTGAGGCGGCGAAGAAGGCGGTGGCGGAGGAGGCGGCGAAGGCGGCGGAGGCGGCGGAGGCCGCAAAAGCAGCGGAGGACTCGGCCGCGGCGGAGGCCTTGGATCTGGCCAACAAGCTGAAAGCTGCCAAGGTCGACCTGGGCCTAGCCGACAATGTGGAAGAGCGACGAGGGCTGAAACGCAAGGTGGCGGAGCTAGAAGAGGCGCTGACGACAGCAGTGGCGGTCCAGAAGGTGGCGGCTAAGCTTAAGGGCAAGGCCGAGCGGGCGGCCGTGGCGGCGAGGGAGGCGGCCGAGAAGGCCGCGAGGGAGGCGACCCTGAAGGCGGCGAAGGAGGAGGAGAAGGCGGTATCTGAACGGGCTGAGAAGGAGGCGAGGGAGGCGGCCGAGAAGGTGGCGTCGGCCGCCGCCGCCGCAAAAGGAGGAGCGGCGCGAGCACGTTGGGAACGCGCCCGGGGGCGATCGCAGGCGGTCTCGGCCTTGGTTTCGGCGGGTGGTGACGCGAAGGCTGTGGCCGAAGCGGCGGCGGCGGCTGAGAGGGCGGCCGCGGCGGCGATTGCAAAAGCGGCGGCCGAGAAAGCGGCGAGGGACGCTTCCGATCTGGCGAGGTTGCAGGCGGCCTCTGCGCTCGCAGAGGAGCAAGCGGCAGCCGAGGAGGCGGCGGCGGCCAGGGCCGTGATCGAAGCCGAGGCGGCTGAGGCGGCCGCGGAGGCTGAGCGCGCCGCGGCGGAGCGGGCGGCGGACGCGGCGGCGGTGGACCCAGCCGCGCTTCGGGAGCGAAAAGAGCGTGAGGCCGCTGCCAACGCGGACAAGGAGAGGCGCCTGAAGTTCGAAGCCATGCAACGGGCGGAGGAAGCCGAGGAGGAGAGTGACGACGATCTTGGACTGTCCGACCTGTGGGATGTGGACGGTGACAATGCGCAGAAGATGGCAAAGAGTGCGGGAGTCTTCGGCCTGGTGAGCAAAGCGAAGAGAGGGTTCAAAGCGAAGGCCAAGGGTGCAGCCAAGGACAAGGACAAGGCTGCGCCACCTGCTGCCGCGCCGGCGGCCGCCAGGGCTGCCCCAGCCACCGCCCCGTTCGCGGCCCCGACCGCAGCACTAGCGACAAGCGCGGCGCCAGCGCTGAGCGCGGAGGCGCAGGCAGCGGCGGCGCTGAGTCTCTTGCCCTCGCCAAAGGCCGCTCTGCTGCCTGCGCTGCTCGCAGTGCTTCGCGAGAGCAGCAGCAGCGAGGAGGCTCAGAGCGACGCGCTGTACCAGCTTGCCGAACTCACCAACGATGCCTACGACGAGGAGGCGATCGCGCTGTGCGAGTACATGCGCGCCACGGGCGCCGTGCAGCTCATTGCCAGCCGTCTCAGTAGCCCTGTGGTCTCGATCCATCAATACGCGCTCATGCTCGTGGGCAATCTCGCATCTGTTGCTGTCGACCCTGATGCTGAGAAGACAAAGGTATTGCTCAAGACGGTGGGCGCCTTCGGTCTGCTGCTGCCACACATCTTTTCCGAGGATTATATGACGCTCTTGTACGCACTGGGCTCTGTACAAAATCTGTGCACCGAGATCGCGTACGTTGAGCAGCTGCAGCAGGCGGGTGGGCTCGAGCGACTGCAGGCGATCCTCCAGCTGAACGATCCGCAGCTCGAGCCGTTTGCACGCGGCTGCCTGACCAACGTGACGCAGACCAAAGTGGTGACCACCCTCCAGCGGCGTGTCGAGAAGCGTAGCGGCAACGCCGCCAGCACTATCCAAGCGGCCGCGCGGCGCTGGTTGGTTGGCTTCCGCGAGAGGCGACGTCTCGCAGCGTTCGAGGCGGCGACACCGGCGCAGGTATCTCAACCAGCATTGCAAGCTCCCGAAAGGCCCCAAACCCCTGCCGAGGTCGTCGTGCAGGCGGTGATCGCTCAGAGTGTCGAAGCCGTCTCAAGACCATCCACCGCCGAGTTAATGGCAAGAGAAGAGGCAGCGCTTATGGCCGAGCTTGCAATCGCTCAGAAGGTTCTCGCCGAGGCCGAAGCCGCCGAGAAGGCAGCGGTCGAGGCTGCGGCGGCGGAAGCGGCAGCGGAGGCGGCGGCGGAGGCGGCAGCGGCGGCGGCGGCGGCGGCGGCGGCCGAGGAGGCGGCCGCGGCCGCGGCGGCTGCGGCCGCGGCCGAGGCGGCCGTGGACGAGGCGCTGAGGGCTGAGGAGGAGACATCACACGCCAAGTTTGCCAATGCCGAGGCAGCGTACGTACAGGCGGAACTTGCTGCTGCCACCGCGGCAGAGCTCCCCGCGGTCGCGGCGGGCGCGGCGCGGGCGGCGTCGCCTTTTCATTCAAGTCGCCCGCGGGTGTCTTTGCAGCCTACTGCCGTCAATCGCCCTCGGACTCCAAACTCGATGCTGCCTGCGCTGCTTGCAGTGCTTCGCGAGAGCAGCAGCAGCGAGGAGGCTCAGAGCAACGCGCTACTCCAGCTTGCTCAGCTCATGAACGACGCCTACGACGAGGAGGCGATCGCGCTGTGCGAGTACATGCGCGCCACGGGCGCCGTGCAGCTCATTGCCAGCCGTCTCAGTAGCCCTGTGGTCTCGATCCATCAATACGCGCTCATGCTCGTGGGCA
>Ga0210247_100671_pt1 | contig 31472 bp, 21 predicted proteins | sample ChrtobMetP3_16mM_FD_155449 | JGI IMG/M metagenome (GOLD analysis project Ga0210247, IMG submission 155449) | Chrysochromulina tobin associated microbial communities from unialgal haptophyte culture, Seattle, Washington, United States - P3_16mM | ecosystem: Host-associated > Algae > Haptophytes >... | reverse complement strand
CTGTTCCTTTGCCCAGCGCCCTCTTGCGGCTCCGACAAACCGGCAAAGCCGGCCAAGGGTGCTCGCGCGTGCTTCAGACTGATCGCGCGCGCGCGCAGACCTCACCCTCTTCTTCAGACTTCACCTCCGCAGCCATGAGCGCGCTGATGGACCTTCTCGCAAACGCGGCCACCGACGTGACTGCGGTGCACGATTCTGAGGCTGCATCCATCCTCCAGCAGCTGTTCTCTTCCGGGCGCGAGTCGTCCGACGTGTCGGCCTCGGATGCAGAGCAAACCGCGGCCACCATGGGTGAGGCCGAGGCCGACGAAACGCCGAGGCCGTGGACGCGAGAGGAGGATGAGCTCCTGCGGCGCCTCGTGGCTGCCAAGATGGGCCCGCAGGCAGCAAAGCGCGGTCCGGGGAAGGCGCCTGCGGCGCAGCTCGAGACGCGCGAGTGGCGTCAAATTGCGGAGAACTTCGATAACCGCACCGCGATGCAGTGCGCCCACCGCTTCCAGAAGGTCGCCAACCCGGAAAATGTTAAAGGTGCGTCCGCGACCGTGCTTTTGATCTGACCCTTGGCCATTGTCTGCCACCTCTATCTCAATCCTGGTGGCGCGCGCGCGCCTGCCCCCATCCGGCGCATCGGCCGGCCACAGCCCATCAGCCTGCGCGCGGTGCACGCGCGCGTGCGCACCTCCACTCCGGCCTTGTCCTCGCACGGCTTGAACGACTACGCGCGACACCACCCAAGTTGCTTGGACCGGCGCCATGGCGCCCATGGTGCTTGGACGACGTGGTCGGCGGCTCACAAGTCCTCTGACCGCGCGCCCGTGTGTTCGCGCTTGCCGCCCCTCCTCGGCGGTCGCTTGCGCAGGGCCATGGAGCGCTAGCGAGGATGAGCAGCTCGTCGAGCTCGTCGGCCAGTACGGCGGCAAGCACTGGGCACGTATCGCGTCCATGCTGCCGGGGCGTACCGGCAAACAGTGCCGCGAACGCTGGTGTAACAACCTGGACCCATCGCTCAAAAAGGGCGCGTGGACGCCCGAGGAGGACGAGACGATTCTGAGGCTGCACTCAAAGCTCGGCACCAGGTACGCACCGCCGCTAGCTGAGCGATCCCAACGGCCGAAGCCCACCCGCCCTCCGACGCCTCTTCCCTCTCGTGCACCATCCCTCGTTTGACTCGATGCCGTGTCGCGTGTCCCCCGTGCGTGCCTGCGCAGATGGGCGGAGATTGCCAAGTGCCTTCCGGGGCGCTCGGACAACTCGGTCAAGAATCGCTGGTACTCGACTTGCTCGCGTATCCTACGGCAGCAGCAGGAGGCCGCCGCGGCCGCGGCGGAGGGCTCCGGGCGTGTCGTGCCCGCCTTCAAGCCCGATTACGGCGAGCCGTCGGCCGACTCCAAACGGGGGCCCAAGTCGGCCGCGTCGTCCATGGACGCCGCCGAGGCGACCGCGTCGGCGCCCATGGAGGTCACACGCACGCACACGAGCGATACGCTCAGCGACGGCGGCACCGAGGTGGCGGACACTGCGCCCGCGACGGCGCCCACGACGCCCTCACACTCGGCGGGTTCTACCGGTCTGTCCGCCTCGCCCGCCTCCAAGGAGGCGGGCGGTGCGGCACGCTTGCGGCCCAAGGAGGGAGCGGCCGCCTCGCCGCGTGAGCGCAAGCGGAAGGCGATGCAATTGCCCAAGCTGACGAGCGCGACCGAGGGTTTCGTCAAAACTGCCGAGGGTGTCGTCTCGGTCGCGCCGTTTGGGAGCGCGGCTCCCGGAGACGCTCTAGTCCTACCAAAGAGTAAGACGCAGAAGACGCTCAGCCACCTAGGCAGCCTCGTCTTCGAGCCGCACGCCGAGCATGCCGGCGGCGCGCGCCCGGCGCCGCCGCCCAACGCGGGCGCTGCCAAGGCGCCACCCCCCCACGAGCCCCTGCCACCCCGCTGCCTCTCAATGCCGCCCACGTGGCCGATGCTGTCGGTCGACTTGCCCTCGCGCATGTCGCCGAGCGTGGGCATTGAGGATGGCGCGCGCTCCGCCGAGATCCACTGAGATTTGCCGAGACCCATCGAGATCAACGGGTTCGGAAGGATTGAGGAGCGCCGATGGCCTGCCCGCCTGGTAGCGCTTGATGTGCCCCCGCGAGGGTATTGCATCCCCGCAAGGGTATTGCATCCCCGCGAGGGCGACGGTTGTATGCTCGCCGCTTGGCACGGATGCATGCTATGGCGGTTGTATGCTCGCCGCTTGCTACGGATGGTGGCGGGGGCGATGATGATATGCATGCTACGGGGTGAGAGGACTGGTGAGGGGAGCGCAGAGGAACCCGGCGAGGCACCGACGTGGCGATCCGACCGCAAGGCGAGGCGGGTCATCTCGTCGCGTCTCGTGAGCTCGACGCGCGGAGTCCACAGATGAGTGGGCGCGCCCGCTGTGACGCTTCGCTGCTACCTGTCAGTGCTTGCCCGCAGCCCCATTGACATGAAAGTGCACCGGTTGACGTGCTGGTGTACACGATGAGCGCATGAAGACTTGAGGTCGTCGCGACCGCGACGACCGACGTGCTGTATTTTGAGGGGAATGTGTCGTTGCTCGCGCGACTACCTCACGCGTGCGCGTGCGTTCCCTCGGCCCTTGATAAGTCGTATTTAATAAATGAAAGGTTGTTTGAAATGTTTGATGAGTCCGCCAATCCACAATCTTTAATCAGATTGAGATTCAATGTTTCAATCTATCGCGGGTTACATTTGGTTACTAAAAGTTACTCAAGTACAATGTACATGTATGTACCGGGTATCAAGACTGTATCAAGAGTGTGTGTCCCGGCTCCCCCCGGTGAACCGGCGGGGATCTGCGGGGTGTCAAGTTTGATTGGCGTCATTGGCAAAATGTGCAGGTCCAGCAGCGAACCGAACGCAGATATCTGTGGAGTTAGGCGAGCAGGACGGCGACGCAGCTCTTCCCTCTGGAGGGGCCGAAGCCCGAAATGGCAGAGCGTCCGCCAAGAGTCGCAGAGCGTCCGCCAGATACCCTTGCGGACCCGACGTCGCATCGAAAGCTGTCCTGCAGCATCATGAAGGTTGCATGGAGGCAGTGCGTACGCATCACTCGTTTGTGCTGCCAAGGCGCGCTGGTTAAAGAGACGGAGCCATCGTCAAGCACGAAGGCGTGGGGTGATCCTGATCTCGACCGGTACCGTCTGCCCGCATCCATCTGGCGAGCCCTTGAATCAGGTCACGTGATGCTGGTCCGCATGACATGGCTGATTGAGTACAGCCGCAGGGGAGGCATCCTAACGCGTCGGCAAGACTTGCCGCCAGAAGCTTTCATATCTCTCCGTGAGCTCCAAGATCTTTACGGGGAAGGCAACCCCGACAGCGTGCTGCCGATCATTGCAATCTCGTACTGCTGGGAAACTGCAAGTCATCCTGATCCGCACGGGACACAACTGGCTAAGATTGCCTCGACGATGGAGGCGCAGCGTTCCCTATACGCAAAGTTCTTCGGCGAGATGGGTGTTATGATGGACTGGATCAGCATGTATCAGAAAGAACGCACGCCACAGGAGCAATTGGGGTTCCAGTTTGCGCTGACCGAGACGATGGACCTTTGGTATGCCCATCAAGGGACGACAGTATACATGCTCACGGCGCCCCCAGAACGAAGCGGACGCTCATACTCGGACTCTGGCTGGCCCACATATGAGCGCTGCTCAGCCGAGCAGATCAAAAAGTTCTTTCTGCTCGAGGCCAAGTGGAAGCTCTGCATGGACTTGGGCCGTGAGGATGTCAAGGACATGGAGCAACAACGCGCGTGGCCCATCGGACCGGAAGACTTTGACACGTTGATTGAGACCAAGAAGTTTACCAATGGCGCCGACAGCAATGCAGTCAAAACGCTGTTCCGCAAAATGAGCGCGAAGCAGCTGGGGGGCATTAAGAAGCTCGACTTCTTTAGCATGAAGACGCCAAACGTTACGGACTGCGAGCGGCTCGGCAGGTGCCTCAACTTGTGCCGCCAACTTGAGACTCTCGATCTTGCTGGGACCGGACTCGCTGAGGGAAAGTCGACGAAGATTGAACTCCTCCTTAGCCCCTCTGCCTGAATGCTGAAACCAACCCGCGTGCACAACCCCACTGAACCTTACAGATGACTGCGTTGAACTCTTCGCCGCTCTCAAGCCGGGCAGCCTACCCGAGCTTGTGGAGATGTGGTGTGATGGAGGGGTGAGCATGAAGAAGGATAACCAGATTCGAGATGGTGGGTTCCGCGCTATATTGTCTGCTGCCGTCCACTCAATGCCGAAGCTCGCAAAGTTGTGGGTGGAGAGTAACCAAATCACCGCCGTTGGTGTGGATGCGATGGCCAAGAGCATTCGAGCGGGAGCGCTCTCCAAGTTGAGTCACCTCGGAATCAACGCGAACCTGCTTGCGGATGCCGGTGTCGTCTCTTTGGCTCATTTGAGTGCTGACGGATTTCTCCCAAAGCTCCGTCTGCTCTTTCTGCACAACAGCCAGATCACACGCGAAGGCTTTGCTGGCCTTTCACTCGCGTGCGCGCGTGGGGCATTCAAGGTGCTCGAAGAGCTCCCAAACTTCCCCCGCCCGCCTCGCATGCAAGTGCTCACCACGGCGTCCTCTCCCCACAGGTGCTCGAAGAGCTCTCGATTGGATTCAACCTCTTGGGAGACAATGGCATTCTTGCCTTCTCCCGAGCATGCGAAGTCGGTGCGCTGCAACAGTTGCGTCAGCTCTTCTTTCAGAGGTGTGCTATCGGAGATGTTGGCTTCCAATCTCTGGCAGATAGCCTGGGTCGCAAGGCACTGCCCAAGCTCTCTGCAATCGACTTGCAAATGAATCCCATCAGCTTGGATGTTGTCTCGATGCTCACCCAAAAACGTGCAGGCGCAAAGTTGCCGCCCCTGCGTGTTAATGTGACTGATGGAGTTGAGATCCCTTCACTCGTGCTCGAAGTGGATGCAAACGCTCTCTGCTCCATCACTGCAACGTACTCCTGACACGACAGCCTGTGAGCTGTGTCTGACACAGTGACAAAGACAAATAGTGCGAATCAAGTCTCTTGAACCGGCATGTAAATCGTCTGGGGACGTCGAGTATTTTAACAGCCAATTCACACATCGGGAGCGAGACGCGCAAACCTTGGCCGTCCTGGGACAAAAAGGGTGCGCTGCCGCCCACCCGCCGCGTCATGTCCAGCGTGTCCGTCGTCGTCCCTTGGCCTTCGGTCCGCTGACCGATACACTTTTCCCGTCGCGCAGGAGCGTTCCGATCAGTTCCGAACGAGCGTCATCCGATCTCCGAGAGGCTCCGCGGCGAACTCGAGCATGGTTCCCGCAAACCTCTGGACAGAGACATCACCGAAATGCGTCCTTTGGGGACGGGGACTTCCTGACGCCATGGCCAATTTCAGTTGTCCTACTTCCAGGCATACGAATTTCCATTGGCGTTTTGGCATCCCGAACTGTGCAGCTGCAAATGTAACCATTTCCAATCGAGGTGGCATCCAAGGCTTGGAGGTGCAGCTAGCGGCGGCGCCTCGCACTGAGGCAGATGCAGCAGCGTTGCGGCTTGTCGTTGAATGCGGCCTTTGGGACTCTTACTGGGGTGTCAAAGGTTTTCCGTTTGACCCTGGGCTACCCACTCGGCTTCAAACAGCAACAGGCAACGTACCCAAATTTGTCTCGTGGCCGGGGCAGCGCTCTCAGCAGAGCAAACGGTGGTCGTCGCTCTCGCGACTGCTCTCAGTCTCACCAATAGCAACCCCGCGGCGGGTTGTGCACCATGCTGGCGTGGCTCTGTTCATGTATCGGCACACTTGGGTGGGCCACTTCGGTCACAACCTGCTACACAACCTTGCCTGCATCATCGAGACTTTTGACGAGTGGCGAATGTTGCATCTATTGCCAAAGCGCACCGCCACCTACGTAGCACTCGACCTCGGTGCCCATGGTTCCGAGGAGCTTCCGATGAAAATGCTGAGCATGCTTTTCCACCGCGTGCTCTCAGCGAGCCAACTGCCCACTGATGAAGAGCACGTATTCGAGCACGCACTCCTCGGCCAGGCCCACCGGCACATGCTCCATATGTCGGTGTATGCCACGCCGTCGCTCGCGCAACGCCGCCTGTATCGTTCGATGGGAGCCTTGCTCGAGCTGAGCTTCTGCCGTGGGGCGCGCGCCATCTGCACCGCGCCGGCGTCAGTTGATCCGAAGCAGAAAATGCCTGGGCTCTCGTGGCTGATCGCGGCCGGACGAGGTGTGGAGCGGTGCGCGCAGACGAACCACAGCACCAACATCTCTGCCGATCCCTCGTTGCCGCCAGTGCGAGCGCTGGTGGCGGTGCGATGCTCAGCAGCAGATGTGACTGCCAAACGCTGCCGCAACGAGGACCCGAACGGAAGTAAGGGTCGCCGCGCGCTTCTCAACGAGGACGAGGTGATCGCTGCGCTGATCACGGTCAGTGCGGGCACGTGCGTCTTCACGGCAAACCCAGGCACTTTGCCGCTGGCGCAGCAAGTAATGCTCTTCCGATCCATGGATGTGTTAGTGGCTGCGAGCGGCTCGGCGCTCATCGGAATGTTCTTTATGCGACCGCGGGCAGTTGTCGTCGAGCTTCTCAGTTTCCAGGGAACCTCAGTGCCTGACACAACGTGGCACGAGCTGGGCATATCCCTCGGGCTCACGTACAAAGTTCTGCACGAACAGCACTGGTTTGCGCGCACTGCTTTGCCGTGGGACCGTCGCGAAGCTATCCATGTTGAGCCCAGCGAGCTCGTCGACCTTGTGCGGAGCAGCTTGCATACCGCCTATGGGGACCCGAGCGAGGTCGCCCCGGCTTTGATGGCGTCCAATCGCCGAAGGGTCCGGTCGTGAGTGTGACGATGGAAATGACCAGACACCAGCTATCACAGTCGGCGAGAGAGGACTACGTTTACTCTGGAGACACCGCGAGTACGCGGCTGAATTTAGCAACCAACCACAACGACGACTGAACATGTTCCTCACAACAACCTCACAGACGCACAGTCACACACGCAGAGCGACTCACAATCTCTCTTTCCGGGTTTTTTTGTGACCGCGACGAAACTGACTTCTGTTTTAGGCAAAAGTTTGCCCCTCGCGTGAAGGGACGCGAGAACCATGGTACACCTGCTCGAACGGGAAGGACCCATGTCGCCGAGCAGGTGGTCGGGCGCCGACCTGCCATGGAGTCTGGCTGCCATCGGCCCACAGGTGGTCACACAAGTTGGACCGCGAGTGGACCTCGAGCTCGCGTACGCAGAAGACATGCTCGAAGAGGCGCCAGCACCGCAACCCGTAGAGGCGCCAGCACCGCACCCTGACGCTGCGCCCTACGCAGACAATGATGCTGCTCCTCCGATCATCGAGGCCGGGGACAGCATGTGGCAACAAATCGCAGGAAGCGCTCGTGTACACGTGAAGTTGAAGGGTGTTCACGTGCACACGTGCTCTCCGGGGGGGGCGCAGCAGCATTCGGAAGGTGTGATGCCCCCGCGGGTAGTCCACTTCGTTGAGAACGCGGCCACGGTACCGTGCGAGTCCGGCGTGGCACCCCGCATCTTCGAGGTCGACCCGATGCATGTCACGGTCGAGACGGACTCAGAGGACGACGCCACCGCAGACGCCTCCGCGATGCCACGGATGCGGGTTTCCGAGGATCTGCTCGACAAGCTCTCGCAGAGCCACGCCTCCGCGCTTACCGCCTTCGGCGACCTCATCGACAATGCACGCGAGAGCGAGGCGACGATGATGCGCATCGACATTCGCAAGCACCCACGGCCAGCCGAGGCGCGTGCGGGGATGGGAGGCGCTCACGACGGCGTGTCTCGGCCGCAGGCTTCGATCTCGCATGGAACCGTCTCTGGCCGGATGCGCACGACTCTGGCCGACCTCATGCTCGTCCTCGAGGACGACGGGCATGGCATGAGCGAGGGCATCGTGCGCATGGGCCTTGGCTCGATCGGCCACACCTCGAAGAGCCTGAGCGGCGGCAGTGGCTTGCACTACGGCTTCGGCTCCAAGACGGCACTGTCCAAGCTGGCCGAGTTCTGCCTGATCTTCACACGCGCGGAAGGAGGCCACCGGACCGTCGCGCTCCTCTCGTCGAGCTTCTCGATCGCGCGCGGCATGGGCGAGATGCTCGTGCCCATCTGCACATGGGAACGCACCGCTGACGAGCTACTGCGCGAGACGGACGAGAAGACCTCGCCGCTCACCCTCAAGCAACGGCGCGCCTCTCGCGACGAGCTGCTGCGCTGCGCTCACCTGCCCTTTGCGAGCGAGGCGGAGTTGCTCGACGTCTTCAAGCAGGGCCTCTTCGCTGATGGTGGCACCGGTACGTGTCTCGTCTGCTGGTCCCTCAAACCCGTGCTCACGGTGCGTGTTCACGGCGCTCGTGGCGACGCAAGCGACATCGTCATCCGCCCGAATGCGTCCGACCCGCCGCCGATCACGTCGCTCCGCGCGTACTGCGAGCTGCTCTACCTACACGCTCCGAGCGCGACACCGCCTCTTGTGCCCGTGCTCAAGATCGTGCTTCGAGGGCGCGAGGTCCGCTACCGCAACTGGGACGCCTACCTGTGTGATCTGCGCCACACGGTCACATTGCCCGACCCGGCGGAAAACGAGGTCGAGGCGCAGTACGACATAGTCGACGGGCCGGGCGCTGCGGCGCTCCGGCGCGAGGCTAAGAAGGTGAGCCAGCAGGCGCGCGCCACCTTGACCATCGGCTACGCGCAGACACTCGATGACGTGTACAACACGCTTTCGTGGCCCAGTGGCTCTCTCAAAGGCGTGAGTGCCACGGTGATGTCGGAGCGCAAGAGAGCGGTTACGGAGGAGCAGACAGGCTTCGCGTTCTATCACAACGGGCGACTGATTCGCATCCTCGAGAAGCTCGTGCTAGCGGCCTCTAATTCGATTGCCACCTCGACGCGGCGCATTACGCACTACGGCCAAGGGCTCACTGGCTACGTCTCCGAGAACTATCTGGCGCCCGAGCACAACAAGGCGGTGTACAAGCGAGCTGAGCTCTTCGCGAGCCTCAAGAACGCCGTCAAGCGATCCTGCCAGAAACACCTGAGGGAGAAGGTGGCGCCACGCCTCGACGCCATCAAAAGCCTTCCTCTGGCCGCCGCCGCAGTCGCCGCCACCGCCGCGGCGGCGGAGGCCTCGGGCTCTGGTTCGAGCCTGGACGCCGAGGTCAGGCCGCTTCCATGGGCTGCGACGCCCAAGCACAAGGGCCACCCCAGAAAGTCGCTCGCCGACGAGTGCCAGCGCGAGGCACGTATGCGGCCTAAGGATATTAGCGACACCACGGTCGGCAGGGTGATCGCTGTCTCAGCTGGACGGTACAAGCTGCGCATGGACGACATGTTACTCTCAGCCCGCAGCTACCGCGCGAATGAGCTCGTGGAGACCGTCTTCGATCCGAATGAGCTCGATCGCTCGATGAGCCCAGCGCCCGCCTCCCTCTCGGGCTGCTACGTCGAGGTTTGGTGGCTGTCCGAGGGCGATCAGCACGACGACGCCCACGACGACGCCGAGGCAGCCCACGACGACTGGTGGCGTGCCACGTTGCGCCATCGACCCGATTTGGGCGAGAGCGGCTGGTTCGATCTCGAGTATGAGGTGGACCAGACGTGCGAAGAGGTGTTCATAGGCATCTCGCCCGGCACCCGGCTCATGGCGAGCGTGGCCTTCCGGCGCGACGGCGAGAAGCTCGTCTGGAAATTCCCGAACGTGACGGATAAGGATATGTTCAACCTCCGGCGGGTGGATGCGGCGGCGGATGAGCTGCGGCGTACCATGCTGCAGCGCATGCTACGGCCCGAGTGTGCGAGCGCCGTGTTGGTGGGCGACACGGCTGAGATGCCACGGCCACCGGCTTCAGCTGCGCCGGCCTCTGTGGAACCCGCCTCGTTGGAACAGCCAGACGCTGTGGCCGCCGACGTAGCGCCCTCTCGTGCTGCTGAGGCCGCGGCTTCGTCAAGCGCCATGCGCTCAACAGCAAGGCAGCGGGCCGCGGCTTCGTCAAGCGCAATGCGCTCAATAGCAGGGCAGCGGAATGCGGCGCCGGCGGTTGGCGCTGTTGCTGGTGTTGGTGCGGCCGCTGTGGCAAGCACAGAGCAGCTGCGGCGACGGCAGGCGACTGCCACCCCGGTGCACTCATCTGCCGCGGATGTGGCCAGGGCGGCCGCGGCGGCCGAGGGGCTCGAGCTGGTGCTGTCCTCGAAGAGTCAGACTGGCTTCAAAGGCGTGTGGAAGAGGAAGGGTGCCAAGTTCGACGTGTATGAGGTCCAGGTCACTGAGAATGGCAAGGGGCGCTCAATGGGCACCTTTGCGACGCCGGAGGAGGCGGCCTTGTGCTACGCGAGGTACATTGAGGCGGAGCGCCAGTCAACCGCCCAGTGGCCGGCTGCACAAGAGCAAGCGCTCTTTCCGGGATTCGTCAACCCGGGAGTCCGATACACGAAAACGAGCGTCGCAGCCTCCGCCGCAGCAGTACTGCCGCCAGCACCGCCAGCTCCGCCAGCGCCGGCGCGAGCGCCGCTGCCAGCGCCGACATCCCATCGGCGGACGCCGAAGTCGTTGTCGTTGACTCAGCATGAAAGGAGTTCGACAGCGGCTGAGGAGGCGGAGGAGGCAGAGGAGGCGGAAGAGGCGGAGGAGGCGGAGGCACTCGCGGCGCCCTCGGCAAGCGGCGGTGGCGGCGGCCGTGGCGGCGGTGCTGCTGGTCGGCATTGCAGGTCGCCGACGGTGATGCTGGGCGCCAAGATCGACGCAACGTCCTTTGGCACGGTGGGGCGCCGTAATGAGCGCCCGTCAGAACGCTCGGCCGGTCCAGCGACCCTCTCTGCCGCCACCGAGGCTACCTCCGAGCAGCCTCCCGAGCAGCCTCTTGCCATCGGGGCGCGGGTCAAGGCGTGCTTTCACGCGTACGAGAAGCCCCGGAAAAATAAAGGTTGGGGGGCTGGCCATTACTACACAGGCGCAGTGGTTGCAGTCAATAGCGACGGCACATATGGGGTAAAGTACGATGATGGCGATGTCGAGGACCGCGTCGAGCGGCGGCACATCCAGCAGATCCCCTTGTCCTCACAGCCAGCGCCACCGACGGCCGTGAGCGGTACCGGGAGACGAGCAACTCTCCGAGGTCGTGCACGGCGCCCCGAACACTCCGTTGGAGTACGCCCCGCGGAGTGCGAGGGCCGTGTGCATGCGATGCTGGAGGAGATTGACGAGATTGACGAGATTAATGAGGCCCATGTGCATGCGATGCTGGAGGAGGCTCTCGCGCCAGCTCTCGCGCAGGCGACGCGCTTGCGCGAGAGAGCAGGGACGACGACGGCGGACGAGTCGGCTGATTGGCATGAGCGAGCGCTCGCATGGCGCAAGCAGGCGGCCGCGGGACTCGCGCGTCTGGTGAGCGAGCCACTTTTGGCCAAGAGCGCGGGCGCGCCGAGTAGAGCGCGCGCGGCGGAGGGCGCGGGCGCGGCGCACGAGGGCTCGGCGGCGGAGGCGAGCGAAGCGATGGAGATGGACGAGGTGGACAGAATGGTCGAGGCGTCGTCCCGGGCAAAGACCTCCTCCAACGTAGCATGCGGCCGCCCTCAGCTCGCGCAGCTCAAGCAAGCATCATCTCCCACTGCTACTCCCGGGCAAAGGGCCGACGAGGAGGGAAAGGAGGGCAAGGAGGGCGAGGAGGGCGAGGAGGGCAAGGAGGGCAAGGAGGACGAGGGGCTAGAGGTGAAGGTCGAGGAGGGAGATTCCGAGATGGAGGTGGAGGAGGTCGATGAGGACGAAGACGAAGACGAGGACGCTTCGGCCGATGCGATTGGATCTGACGCGGCGCGTGGACGGCTGGCGACCATCACAAAGGAGGAGGAGGACGAGGAGGATCCTGACGCGCTCTTGGAGAAACTGGAGCAAATGAACGACGAGGAAGTGACGCTGCTGATGGAGGAGGACGCAGGCGCCGAGGCGGCGGTCGAGAGTACTGGTGCAGAGAGGGCCAGGGCAGCGGCGACAGCCGAGACCAGAGCCCAGGACGACGCCGAGACCAGAGCCCAGGACGACGCCGAGCCCTTCTCTCATGCGAGTCTCGCCCGTACTCTGCGCGAGAGGATGGCGCAGCTCGGCGGGATTCAGTCCAAGCTGGCCTCGCGTCTCGGCTGCACCAAACAGGCGCTCTCGGGCTGGCTCCACGGCAAGTGCCCCCGCGGTCAAGAGGCGCGCCTCGACGCGATCGTTAAGGCATGGCTCGATCGTGTTGAGCAGGATCCGACTCAGATCCAATCTCGTCAGATCCAATCTCGTCAGATCCAATCTCGTGATGAGCAGGATCTGACTCGGGAGGCTGTGGAAGAGCCTGCTCCGGCGTTGGATGAGGAGCTAACGGCCGCGTTGGCCGCGGCTGAGCGCAAAGAGGAGGCTGCGAGGAGGTTGCTCACCGAGGCCGCAGCAACTCGGGCGCAGGTGGCGGGCGCGATGCAGCAGCAGCAGGCAGCGCGCACGGCCAAGCCAGCCCGAGGCCGATCGTCCCCAGCTCGAGGCAAGGACGAGTTCAAGGACGACCGAACCGCCGTGTTGGAAACCGGATCGGCCACTGCCGACGAGAGCGCTCATGACGGCGCTCAGGTCAGGCCCTGCGAGGTTGAGAGTGCGGCGGCCGGAAGCAGCTCACCGCTCAAGCGTCCTAGGGAGTGTCTCGCCGCGACCAGCGCCACCGCCGCCGCCGCGACCGCCGCCGTGACCGCCGCAACCGCGACCGCCGCCGCCCCCCCACCACCGCAAAGGACGCAGTGGGGGGCGATGGGCCGCATGCACAAAGTGCCTGAGCGGCTACTTCCCACTATGGATCCCCGCAAGAAACCCAAGCATTGGAAGCCACCGGCGGCCGTGCCGCCGCCGCCCATGGCCGCCGCACCGCCGCCACCGGCCACGCCACCGCTCGGGACAGCGCCGCCGTTGTCGTCCCGAGCGTCGTCCCAAGCGGATCGCGATGCGGCCGAGTGGCGGGCCCCTTATGAAGCTCACGCCAAGCTCATGTACGCGGAGCTCATTGTAGGGGGCCTCGTGCGCGTGTGGTGGACGAAGACGATGGCGGGCCATCTCGAGCGGTTCCAGTACGGCACCGTCACTGTCGTGGGGCCAGCATCATTGCCACAGCGCAAGCGTGATCCTCTCAACTGCACCTTCGAGGTCACTTACCCCGACCAGCCGTGTGGCGCCGAGGGAGGCAAGTTCTTGCACGACCTCGAGCAGGTACACGTGGAGCGGGTGCCTGAAGGCGCTTACGATCACTACTTCCGGTCTGCTCAGCACGACGCGCTGTCGCACGCTGCATCAGAGCATGCAACCGCACCGGAGCGCAATAGCGAGCGCCCACCTCGCAAGGCCGCCGTCGCGGGCGCTGCTCGAGGGGCCGCCGCTCTAGGGGCCGCCGCCGCTGAGGCACAGGCCGTCTTAAGCGTGGGCGCACGCGTGCTCGCTCGCCATTTGGCGTCCTATTCCAAGGGGGCACGTCGCCTAAAGTCGGGCGCCAACGCGTGGTGGCGTGGCACGATCTTGGCCGTTGGCTCGGGCGGTGCCACGTACAACGTCGAGTACGATGATGATGGCGTGAAGGAGGACGTGCTTGCCAAATTTGTGCAGCCGCTGGACGAGGAGGGTGATGAGGACGAGGACGAGGACGAGGACGAAGACGAAGACGAGGACGACGAGGACGAGGACGACGAGGAGCCCAAGCCGCCGGAGCCGCCCCACGAGGGCTCGCTGCGCTACGACATCTTCCGTGCCCTGTGCGACGGCCACTCGACGCGAGCGGCCATCATTGACTACGTGGACCAGCACGGTAAGTCGTCCACACGCGGCAAGATTACTCACAATCACAGTCTGCTGCAGGCCGACGTGGTCACGGCACTAGGCAAGGAGACGAAGCACGGCCGTCCGCCCCTCTGGTGGCAGGATGCGGACAAGTACGGCCTCACTGCGGAAGGCGAGGACATCAAGGACGGCATGGAGCATGGAGAGGAGGCACGAGCGGAGGAGGAGGCCGGGGCGGTGAAGGAGGAGGCTGAGGCTGAGGAGGAGCCGGCCCCCAGGCTGTCGTGTGGAGGAGGAGTTGTGAAGGAGGAGCCGGCGGCCCCCGGGCTGTGGTGTGGGTACTGCGCCCGCACGTTCGGTAACCATGGCGCGCTCGCGAGGCATGTGGGGACGTGCAAGCAGCGGCCGGCGGAGTATGGACAGAATGAGGATGAGGACGAGGACGACGACGTCGAGGACGAACACGAACACGAAGACGAGGACGAGGACGACGAGGAGGAGCCCAAGCCGCCGGAGCCGCCCCACGAGGGCTCGCTGCGCTACGACATCTTCCGCGCCCTGTGCGACGGCCACTCGACGCGAGCGGCCATCATTGACTACGTGGACCAGCACGGTAAGTCGTCCACACGCGGCAAGATTACTCACGATCACAGTCTGCTGCAGGCCGACGTGGTCACGGCACTAGGCAAGGAGACGAATCACGGCCGTCCGCCCCTCTGGTGGCAGGATGCAGACAAGTACGGCCTCACTGCGGAAGGCGAGGTCGTGAGAGCCAAAGAGAGAGCAGCACGCAAGCGCCCCATAGCGTCGCTGTAATCGGCCATCTCTCATCTGCACCAGGAGATATACCGCTCGCGATTCGAGATCAAAGGGGATGCTCGAAGATGTTTGATGCGCAGTCACTGGTGAATGCACCGAGAGTTCGAGAGGCGATCTGATTGCTGCTCGCGCCTTTAGATTCCCTGTGGGATTCTCGAAGAGCGCTCGATCGCGCATTGCTTATGACCATCACAGGCATATGATGAGCATGAGATTGCTCCTCTTTCGATCTTTCGAAAGTCGAGCGACGATGGATCGGGTGTGTTTTCGAGCGACGATGGATCGGGTGTGTTTTCCCCGCCCCCCACCGCGATGTTAAGCCTGGTCTAGCTTTCAGCAGGGACCGGGTTGTCGCGCAGGCTCACCAGGCTGCTTGTGTAGCTCTGATGAACCGCAATCACAAGTCCATTTTTGGCTCCAGAATGCGGGATTGGGAAATTAGCGATGACCATTTTCACATTCACAGGCGCTGGATTGGGGTGCAACATCCACGTACAGTACTGTATCAACAATGAGTCGCCCGTGGGAGCACTACCAGATCCACAAAAGCAAGCCGGCGTAATGATGCAAGCTGAGTGGGCTGCCGTGGTCACCATGTCGGCTGTCAGTGCCTACTTTATCTGGCGCGCACGTCACCGGTTCGAGTCGTTGAAATTGTATTCCTGCTCGAGGATGACCGCAGAAGAGGTTAGCTTCATCTCGGTTCCTATTGGTGATGTTGAGCGCCAACTTCTCGCTGTCATGGAAAAGTATGGCTGTGCACTCGTTACAGGGGTTGCCCAGGATGCCGAGCTAGAGGAGCTTGAGCGCCTAATGCACAATGATCTCGTCGCCGTCGTAGACGAGGACGCCGTCGGCGCTTTGCCACCCAGTATCCTGGGAGACTTCGCCAGATTCAAGAATGGCACGGTCCAAGATTTTCCAGCCCCGAACGTTGATTCGTTGACCGCAAGTGGGCTCCTCTTGAAGAAGTGCTTCGCGCATGGTAAAATGGCATGGCGCGTTCGGAAGCACCCCAACATTCATCGTGCATTCGCCGCTTTGTATCCAGACGATCCAGGCCCGCTCGTGTCAAGCTTGGATGTGCCCCTCCTCTCGCGCGACTTGGGAGGCGTGGCACCGTTGACGAATCCCGTGAGTGCGCACATGGACCAGAATCTCAACGATGCGCGCGCTCACCTTCGGGACTGCGCGTACTACCAGGGCATTTTTTACGTCTGGGGCGCCGAGGCAGAGGAGGCAAGCACCACGGTCGTGTGGCCTGGCTCGCACAACGACAAGGAGCTCCGCTCAAGGATGATGTCCGACGAGAACTTCAAGAACTGGGGCGCAGCCGGTGAACATTACTGCGCGATCTGCGACATGAAAGATGAACAGACGGCTGCAGACATTGCAGCAGCCTGGGGCAAGGCGGCGCGTCGCGTCCCGGCTCCGAGAGGCTCTCTCTTCCTATGGAGCACGAAGACACTGCACACGGGATGGCAAGCTGGCAAACGTCTCGCGCAGGCGGTAGCGCTCTCGCCCAAGTCCGAGCGGCCCGAGCATGAGAGGCTGGCAAAGCTCCGGCTCGCGGCGCTGGGCTTGCCAAGCACCCATTGGGCCCACGTGGGAATGCAGCATGATATGGTCCTGAGGGATATGGGTTACTTTGGCTTGCCGGCCGATGCAGCAGAGAGTCAGACGCGAAGAGAAAACACGCTCGGTGCAATGCCGATGCGCTCCGCGATCCGCCCATTCGGCCTCCACGAAGACGCTCCCGTCGCCGAGCTCGAGATTCTCGCGAGGAACACGACGTTCTCGCTCTGTGGAATGTGGTGGCCATCTGAAGAGGAGAGAGTGAGATGGAGCGCCGTTTTAGAAGCGAGCGTGAAGGACGAATGCAAGGACATCCTCTGAGTTTCTAGATGCTTGGCAGCTGTGCGCAGAGCAAGCGGTTCTCTCCGTTTAAATCAGAGCGGTCCCCCCGCCTCCACGCCCCCCGCCGCACCGACGTACCCTGTCCGTGTCTCCCGTTGGAATTCAATGTTTCGAGATCTCTTCACACGGAGAGTTCACAGTCGCTTTTTTTAGAAATGTCCGGCCCGCGGCCCGGCTGCAGCGTGCAGGAGAGCCGAGGACGCGGTGCGCTTGGTTCGAACGCTCGGGACCACGATGCACGAACGAGTGGGCAGTGGCGGAGGGCGCCGGCCGCCCCCTGCGCTCAGTCGCCGTGCCCATCTCGACGGTGGCGATCAAGTTTTGACACGTAAACCTCGAACAAAACCTTTGACGATTTATGTGTTCACACTATGCATTCACACTAGGGCTTCACGAAACCCAAGGACCGCGACCGCCGCTCACTACACCGCGACGAGGACTGCGCGCACCATCGCCGCCGAACCGAACACGCGCACCACGACCCACGAGCGAACAGTGAAGTGTAGGAAGTGTGCAAAGTGGGACCGTCCAACACGGATGGTTAGGCCCTATCGTGAGTATTCGCATTCATCCATTCTTTATCCATTCTTGCATCAATTCCTCTCAGTTGAGTCTGCCTTCTCCCAGCTTTGCCGTCACCTCTCCCCCGACCGCCAGCTCACCATGCGCCCGACGTATTCTGCAACCACGGGGGCCCGCATCGTCGCGCTGCCGCAATACGGGCAAGAATCTTCTGCGGCAGGATGAATGTCCGTCCAAGCTTCCCAGCACTCGACGTCCATCCAATGCGAACACGGAAAGAAGCAGACGAGACGCACGCGCTCCTCGGTGCCGCCCTTCATGAACGTGTCATGACAGGCGGGGCACCGGAGGCTTGGAAGCTTCTGGCGTAGCACGCCGGCGTCCTCCATTGTGGCAATCATGGATCCGAGCACCATACAAAGGAGCCAATCCTCCCCTCCCGGAAACTCCAGGGTATCGGCCTCCCGCCGATGGACTTCAGCCAAGCTCAAGCTGCGGTACATGTTGAGCCTCGCCTTCAGGATGCGAAAACCGTCACCGACGCCTTTGGAAAGCCACACGTCCAGCAACACGGAGCATCGGGCTCTTTCCGGCTCGGAGAATCTTTCAAGCGCGACTGCCAAGGCGCTGACGAGCCCGTGCGCACGGTTTTCGTGGGCCCACCAGTCCCACCACTGCCATTCGGTGAAGTCCCACCAGTCCCACCACCGCCGCCCACGCCACGCGCTCTGTATGGTACCCTCAAGCGCATCAATCCTCGAATGAAAGAGGCTCTCTTCGAAGGGCAGCGCCACACGGGGGCGCCAGTCCCATTCGGGGTGCTGGTTGACCGCATTCGGCACCACATCCCCTGGCTGCGCGCGACCCTCGGCCACGCGTCGGTGTGCCTGATATCCCGGCCCATCGATGACAGATGCAGCCGTGCTCCGACGACGTCCACCATGTCCTGTGAGTGGGTCCCGGTCTTCACGCCCTTGCGGACGCTGAGGTGGTGGTGAGATTGATGGACGTGATTGTGAGGATGGCCTCTGTTGAATACGCGGTGGAGATCGTCGCCGGTGTAGCACCAGTGCGGCTGCCGCGAGGCAGAGTAGGACAAAGAGCAGAAGCAAAGCGACGGTGCCGAGACGAATGAGTCGCGTGAGAACGACGTCGCTCTCCTCCATGAGCTCGTCGAAACGGCGGACAAGCTAAACTTCGACGTGATTTTTCCGGAATCATTCATTTGGACAAATAAGTTCAATTACTGTAACCTCTTCACTTTAAATGCGCCGACATACGCTTGGTTTCGATTTTGTTTTTACGTTCCTGTGGGGAAACTCGACTATTCGCGGGAATCGGTCAGCTTCAATTGAAGCCATGTCCGCGCCATTCCACGTCGCCGAGCCAGAGGCAGACGGCCTCAGCGGGTTCGCCAAGCGATCCCGCGGGCGCGACGGACCGAGCCACGAGGCGCCCTCCAAAGCGGAATTCGAGGCCATGGTTGAAGAACTACAACAACTTCGAGTACAGAATGTCGAACTCAAGGCTCGCCAGCTGCCGCCTCAGATGGCGACGAGCCCCGAAGGCGTCGAGGGGACCGTCCAGCGCCTGTTGGCACCGGGCGGTACCAAGCCGGTCAAAGTGTGGACGAGCAAAGGCGCCGACGGACGGGGCGCGGCGAGCCACAAGTCTATGCCGGCCCTTAACGTGTCGCTGGTCGGACGTGTGGCACTGGTCGCCTTCTTCACTCAGCTCCCGGCTCAGCTCCTACAGGCTGGGGTCCCAGCGGACCGGCCGGCCGCAGCGGCTGCGTGTGCCCTCGTGCGGACCAAGCTCGCCAGTGGCGCGGCCGCGGCCGTCACTGCCTCTGCCGTGGCCAGCATCGAGGCCATGGGCTCAGCGGCGGCTACCACATACGGTGATCCGTCACCACTTCATTCTCTTTTGACCCCTACCTCTGCCATCATCTTTGTGACGACCTGGCGACCATACCTGGACGGCATGACAGCGGTCGCAGAGGCCGTCGACGTCGACTCGCCCAACACGGTCGGGCTCACTCTCCAGTGCCTAGCCACCTACCTCAAGCCGGACAGACTTTCACTGACGGGCGCCATGATCGGCGCCTCGATCCTCGAGTACACTCGTGGTCTTGCCATCAACGCCATGGCTTTTGACATGCAGGCCTTTTACTCAGTCGAGGCCGGTTCAAGCTGTGGCACCGGCGACGTGCAGCCGGACCCGATTCTCAACGCCGAGAACATGCTCACGTGCGCCGACTTCTTCTTCACGCTCATCTTCTTCAACTCAATGCGCAAGGTACTTTTGATCGATGGTGATGTGAACAAGGTGAGCCTCAATCCCCGCGCCACGGCCCTTGCTTTCATGCCCGCACCACACTCTCGTCTCTCTCTCTCTCTCTCTCACCGTTTCACCGTACTCTTTCGTCTGCCTCAGATTGCTTTCTTTGCATGGCTCGAGCGCGTCTACGTGCGCAAGGGCATCATGATCCTGGGCATCGCACTTGCCGAACCTGTGCTCAACTACATCGCCGGCATCTCCGGGGCCGAGTTCTCCGACACCTCTGGCCTTTCGATTTTGCTGATGTATATCCCTGCGAGCGACGAAGGCGATGGCCTGGCACACCTCAAGCTGATCATCTTTGGCTGGTCAGCTTGCTACGGTTGTGCAAGAGGCGAAGGCTTTGGGCCCAAACTCAAGCACGCCACCATGCAGTTTGTGGCTGGCCTGGCTATGCTCCCCAAGCGGCAATTCACCACCGAGTCCCCGCTCTACGGCATCAAACACGGAGGCATGGCCGCGATGCTGAGTGAGTGGCTAGGAGTGGTCTACCTAACGCCAAGCGCGGCCGGCGGCGCGGCCGTGGCAGCCATCTGGGAGCGTATCCACGCACATGAGGCCGCGAACGAGCCGTTGCCTGCCGACCTGGCGCTCTGGAAGAAGCGCTCCGGCGTCGCAGCCGTGGCAGCCATCTGGGAGCGTATCCACGCACATGAGGCCGCGAACGAGCCGTTGCCTGCCGACCTGGCGCTCTGGAAGAAGCGCTCCGGCGTCGCAGCCGTGGCAGCCATCAGGGAGCGTATCCACGCACATGAGGCCGCGAACGAGCCGTTGCCTGCCGACCTGGCGCTCTTCAAGGAGCGCTCGAGCTCTGGCACTGACTCTGGCGGCGCAGCTGTTGCAGCAATCTGGAACGTGTCAAGCTCCCGCCAGGCCACGGAGAACATGGCCGAGATTTTGTCGACCCAGCCGCGTCTCCTTCAGATGGTGGCAACGACGCAAAAGCCGGTAGACCGTCCGCCGAACCCGCAGAGCCAGAAGAACTTCTACCGCTGCATGTGGTGCGATTCGACGTTTACAACGACAAACAATGCGCGCCGCCATGGAGCCCAGTCTCACGGAGAGCGTTTCGATGGCTCAAAGCGCTACCCCCCTAGCTACTACAGCATCGCCTTCTAAACCCTCAAGAACCCCAAGCGCCAAGCTCGACTTGTACAAGTACAGCTGGCGGTGGGAGCGAACAGCATACGAGACGTCTGTGAGACGGTGATTCCGAGGAAGCAGCTGGCGGGGGAGCGAACAGCATACGAGACGTCTGTGAGACGGTGATTCCGAGGAAGCAGCTGGCGGGGGAGCGAACAGCATACGAGACGTCTGTGAGACGGTGATTCCGAGGAAGCAGCTGGCGGGGGAGCGAACAGCATACGAGACGTCTGTGAGACGGTGATTCCGAGGAAGCAGCTGGCGGGGGAGCGAACAGCATACGAGACGTCTGTGAGACGGTGATTCCGAGGAAGCAGCTGGCGGCCAAAGTCGAGCCAAGTTTTGTGGTGAGAGCGTTCGTGACGCCGGAGGCGGTGGAGCCAACGGGAGCTATGGTATCACCGCTAGACGTGTGAACAGGCGGATAACTCGGGGCGTGGGCCAAGTTATAGGCTCCACCACATGTTCCTCTCACCGCGTCGCTCTTTTGACCGGCTGCCTTTCCTCCTGCTCCCCGCCACCCTAAGCCAGCTCCCATCGGAGGAGCTCGCCCGTTATGCACCTTTGCCATCACCACCCCCACTGCCTCGTTACGTCAACCCGCCGCCACCGCCGCCAGGACCGCCGACCGATGCTGCCATCGACTACGAGTACGTTGAGAGCAGCAACGCTCGGCTGGAGAATGCGAGTGTGTTGCAGAGCGATTGGACGGTCGGATTGGAGCCCACGCTCGATCGTGCCATGTACACGACACCGTGGCTTGATCGCGACCATGCGCATGTGACGGCTGAGCGAGACCTCGCTGGCACCGAGTGGCTGCGTGCCGGCAGTCCGAAAACGGCTCTTGCAGGCAGCGAGCAAGAGAGGCTGAACCTCGTCTACTTATCACGCCACGGATTGTACCGGCGCACGGATGCTAAGTTCAACGAATTTGTCGCGCGGCCGACAGGGTCGCCCCAAGATGGTTACGGCCTGTGGCGCTACTGGGAGTCGCGTGGCCGGTGCCCATACGAGCTGCTCATCGCGGACCCGTGGGGTACGCTCGTGTGGCAGGGGGCACCCGACGGAAGATTGCGCGCGTTCGAGTGCTCCTGGGTCGTGCGCCCTGGCATGTACCGCCACATGGGCTACTTCAAGCTCTCGCGGGCTCCTGTCACGCTCTCGTTCAAGACCTTCTTGCTCGTCTCGCCCGTCGAGCACCTCACCATCTACGACGGTGCGCATCCGGACGCGCAAATGCTTGGCCGCTTTACGGGCGCACACGTGCCCGACCAGATCACATCCACCGGCCCAGAGGTCCGTATTGTGCTCACCTCCCACCTAAACCGAACCGCAGAGGACACTTGGGCAGAACTGAGACGCACCATTGCCGCGGATAGGCTCGACGCCGCCATCGCTGAGTTCATCATTGCGGCGCGCTCTGACCTCATCGGCTTCTATCGGCAGGATATGCGACGGATCCTACGAACCCTGGCACGTCGCGAGGCTACAAGACCAGAGAACGGCTGGATACGTCACAAGTGGTTTGCCGGCGATGGGACTGGCTTCGACCGCGCCTTCAACGACTCGCTCACTTACGTGCTCGAGGATATGAGCTCATGGGAGAAGCGCACGAGAAACCAGGCGGGGAAGGAGCACGTCCACTGGGACAGGAGAGTGAGCCCGAGGCGCTACCCAGGGCCCATCGAGATGCCGGAGAAGAATCCTTTCTATGCCGCAGCCACGGGCAATCGTATAGGACGTGGCGAGGTCGACGCGGACGGGCTCGTGGAGGTGCAGCGCCACCTCGGCGTCCTGCCACGTCGGCCATCGGGCTTCTCCCTGGACTTCACCACGACTGCAGACTGCCATGGCCGCGGCATCACTCCGTACGGCATCGGTATGCTGCCGCCGATCACTAGGTCCATGGAGATGCACTCGCGATCTTCGTCCAACTTCTTGTATCTGCCCATGCCCTTGGAACCCAGCTCGTGCCAAGCAATGGTCATCACTGGACCCCAGACGACACGTGATCGCCCATTCTCGATCGCCGATAATATGATGAAGCTCGAGAACGAGAAGCAGATGGAGCGCTGCATACCCCCGGGGTCGTGCGACGTGCGAATAGGAGGCGAGCGGGGATTGAATTGCTCGGCCGCGTGCAATCCGTTCTTCGCGTGCGTGCACAACAACATGGCCAATCGGAGCCTGTGGAGAATTGGGCCGCATCTGTACAATAAGAGCCTTGTTGCCCGTGCAAGACAGCAGTGCCTTCAGCTGCCTCTCGCGGACCAGTGTGTTGACGTCGATCAGCGCACGGTGGGTTCCATTCGCCCTGGGGGGCCTGGAGGTACCAACCGTCTCGTTTCAATGGCTTTGCGAACGCTGGCGGAGCCTAAGAGCGCTGGGTGCCTGGCCTTCACGTGCGCGAGCTGTGCTGTGACCATCTTTGACGCATTCTTCCGATGCGCAATACTTTGCGGACAGAACATGGCCAATCCCGTGCCGGACTGTATGGACTGCTCATATCAGTTTGACGATGTCTATGATGGCATCGACCGGACGCGCGACCGGCTTTGGGAGGCCTACTTTGCAGGGGCGTTTGGGTTCACAATGTGCCCTCGCTGCAACGTCAATGAGCAGAGCATGGTCGACGCGTATACCCCAATGTCGATGGAGTGCCGCCGCTGCCACTATGCCATCGAGGACTTTTTGAACTCCGATGTATTCGCGTGTAACGACGCGCAGGCGAACAGCCTGCGGTGCTTCAGCCTCGATCGCACGCATTACAACTACCGGCAGGACTTTTTTGGCGAGCTCAGGCCAGGATCAGAAATCCTTGATCTCACCTTTGCTGGCACCTACGTGCCGACTCAACAGGAGATCGATCAGTACGCGAGACCACCTCCACCTCCCAGCGCAGCTGGTTGAGAGAGTCGCGCTCAGACCGCAGAGCGATCTTCCCGCAGCGCTACATTGGAGCCATCCAGACGAAAATCCTGACGAAAATCCCTGTGGTTGAGCGCATCAGCAGCGCATACGAAGGGAAGCGGAACACAGGAGTTAACTCAGTTCTCAGACATCGCTGACACGTTCCGCTGCGCGTGCGGGCGTGTGGTAAACGCGAGGGGGCGTCGCGTCGAAGAATTTTCGCTTTCGCGAAGCCTAACAGGCGCCTTCTTGGAAAATTGTACTATACGACTGACCGCGGTCTGACATAGTACGGTACAGCCGGTGCATGAGCAAGAAACTGCTGCCCACATGACCGGCAGCCTCCACTATAGTGGAGGCACGCCTTCATCGAAGGTGAGTGGAGGGTAATCATCGATCTTCTCGCGCTGCCTGCTCGGCGCGCGATCGAGCGCTTCTTCTTCGGCGTCGTCTGCCGGGGACTTCGAGGGGAGCATGCGGCTGAGGAACTTCTCTGTCGAGTCGCGGCTAACCATCTTGACGTCCGCGCCCTTGGCGACCATCCTGTAGCTACCCTGAAGGTACTCGTACTTCCAAGACACCTTCTTGATGATGAACGGCTGCTCCACCTTCTCGGACTCGCCCTCCACGCGCACACGAGCAGAGATCAGGTCGCCGCAAGCCGCCGACGGCTCCAGGCGGAAAGTGCCGAGCTTTCTCGGCGGCGGCGTGATCTCGGTGATGTCAAAGAGCAGTTTGTCTCGGTCATCCTTCGAAACGTGAGGGCGGAAAGTGCCGCCTTTCTTGCGGAAGACCCTGCGCATTTTGCGAGGGACACGGCACGTCGGCGAGGGGCAGCGATGGCAGCGATGGCAGCGCTGCTCATGATCACGGGAGCTGTGCTCACTGTGCGTCCTCAACATCGTCGCGTTCATCGCCATTCAGCCAATCATCGGTCGGCTCGCTGCATGTGACGGACGAGACACGCCGCCGCTGGTGATGGAAAGGTTGCCTTCCTGCTGCCCCACCTCGACCCACCTCGACTGGCTGGTGCAACGCGACGAACGCCGCAATGGCTACCAAAGCCATTGCCAGCGAAGATGCTTCCGGAATGCACTTCCGGAAGTTTCGTCGCTAGGGTCCGAGGATCTCTCGAGGACTGTTTTCACACTTCACAACCGAACACCTCGGATTCTGCTCACGCAACACGGCCCCCTCCTTCAGCTCAACTCAAGTCTTCTCAGACAAATGCAACTCCCGTCGATACAGTAATGGGGTAAAAACCCCTCCCCATTTTTCTCACAAACCTGACGAGCTCATTTCTTGCCCTTCTTTTTCTTCTTCTTCTCCTTCGCCTCCTCCAACACGCTCTCGGGCTCCATGTCGGGCTGCGCTACTGTTGGTTCGGGCGCTGACTCAGCAGCCGTGGGCGACGCAGGCGGTGGGCGCCTATCAGGGGTCTGCATCACCTTAGCCACCGCAGCCTCAGCAGCCTCTGCCTCAAGTGCGGCCTTCACCGCGGCCTCAGCATTGGCCCCGGCCTCCTGCGCCGCCGCGGCCTCGGCCTGCGCAGCCGCCATGGCCTCGGCCGCAGCCTTCTCAGCCTCGGCTGCGGCCTTCTCCGCCACCTCAGCCGCCGCGGCTGCCTCGGCTGCGGCCTTCTCCGCTGCCGCTGCCTCAGCCATCGCCTCAGCCGCCGCGGCTGCCTCGGCTGCGGCCTTCTCCGCTGCCGCTGCCTCAGCCATCGCCTCAGCCGCCGCGGCTGCCTCGGCTGCGGCCTTCTCCGCTGCCGCTGCCTCAGCCATCGCCTCAGCCGCCGCGGCTGCCTCGGCTGCGGCCTTCTCCGCTGCCGCTGCCTCAGCCATCGCCTCAGCCGCCGCGGCTGCCTCGGCTGCGGCCTTCTCCGCTGCCGCTGCCTCAGCCATCGCCTCAGCCGCCGCGGCTGCCTCGGCCGCCAGTCGATCCGCCTCCGCTGCTGCTGCTGCCACACTCGCCGCCAGCTCCACCTCGGCTTTCTGGGCCGCCAGCCTCTTCGCCTCAGTAGCTGCTGCCACTTCAGCCGCCGCCGCCGTCGCCGCCGCCACCTTCGCCTGCAGCGCCTTGCGTGCATCAGCAATGCAATCGGCGAGCTCCTTCTCGATGCTCTCCGCCGTCTCCGGTTTCGCATCCCCTGCGGGCTCTAGCACGAGGCGCGTCGTCGCGGGCTCTAGCGCGAGGCGCGTCGTCGGATCGCTACGGCGCAGGGCCTCCGCTACGAGCCGCTCAGCGACTTCCAAGTTGGGTGACGCGAAGTCCGGCAGCAGCTGCGCGGAGGGCGTGTTCGGGTACACCGGGACCTCGTCCGCGACCTCGGCCTTCGCCGCCTCGGCCTTCTCCATCTCGGCCTTCTCCATCTCGGCCTTCGCCGTCTCGGCCTTCTCGACCTCGTTCTTGTCGAGCGCCGCGCGCTTCGCACGCAACTCGGCCGCGTGCGAGAGGCCAAGCGTGGTCGTGGGCGCCGTCGTGGGCGCCCGTACCGGTACAGATGGCGCCGTCGTGGGCGCCAGTACAGAGGGCTCGGGCTCGATCATCGCACCAACCTCACTCCGTGCCGAGTCGACGCGCTGTTCTGAGCGCTGCTCCTCGGCGGTGCGGCCCAGGCGGACAGGCGTGGCAGCCGCCTCGGCCGCCATGAGCGCCACCCCCGGCGCACTCGGCGCGGCGCCGTCCCCGGCCACGTCGACCACGGCCTCGGCCTCGATCTCGACGAGATTGTCATCTCCGACGAGGCCCGCCTGCACGAGGGTGTTGGCGGGCGCGCTGACGCCATCGAAGCGGCGGCCGTGCACGCGCGCGACGGCTTCCCAATCCCGCATGCGGCGCACGAAGATGCGAGTTCGCACCACATCGGCCATGGATGCGCCGAGCGCCTTGAGGGAGGCCTCGACGATGTCCAGTGCGAAGGTCGCTTGCGCGGCTGGGTCATGGCCGCCTGCGACACGCCCATTACGGCGCGTGGCCGTCGTGCCCGAGACGTGCACGACACGGCGCCTCTCCGCGCCACCGCCGCCGCCGTCGACGCGAACGGCGCGGCTGTAGCCCGCCAGCGCCTCCCACACGGTGCCCGACACGACGCAAGCTCCCTTCGGGGTGGGCTGTACCGCAAAGGCGCTGGGGATGGTGGAAAGGTGGTGCGTGAGATCACCGGAGGCGGTGAGGTACGGTGGCTTCCGGTACTCATCGCCACAGCCGCCCGGGAGCGCCGTGAGCTCGGCCAGGGCCCGGGCAATCGCCGCGTGGTCGGCGCTGCTCAGGGCGAACTTGAAGACTCGCTGGTTCTGCTCGAGGTTCGAAAGGGAGGACTTTGAGGGGCGCACGCCCACGATGACTGCGGCGACGGCCGGCTGCTCGAGCACCCAGCGCGTGGCCACGTTGGCTATCGAGATGGGCTCACCATCGAGCACGTGCCCATCGGCCACCGCGCGCAGGACACGCAGCAGCGACTGCAACTTTGGCCAGCCGCCGCAGCAGTCGACGTACCGGCGGTACTTGGCAAGGCTCCATGAGGCGGCAAGCTCGTCGGCCGTCAGGTCGGCGCGATCGAGGTACCGATCAGTCAGCAGCCCGCCCGCGAGCACGCCGAACGGGAGCAGCTGCATGCCACTCGACTGGCACAGGCTGGTCATCTCGCCCGCAGCGCGCCGATCGAGCAGGGAGTACGACACCTGGTTCGTCACCACACGCACGCCGCTCATGAGTGCCACGCGTGCGTGGTCCGCATCGAAGTTACACAGCCCCACGTTGCGCACGTTGGGGTGCTTGGCCAGCAGCTCGAGCTGGTCGAGCCACGCACCATCAGTATATTCCCACGTGTGGAGCTGCAGCAGGTCGATCGCCGTCGAGCCAAGGCGCGAGAGAGCGGTAGCGACGGCCGCGTCCACGGTCGCTGCGGTCGCGTGTTCTCGCCCTGGCATGGGCACCCACTTCGTGAGGCACTGCACCGCGCCGGGCGCGCACGCGCACGCCACGCGTCCCGCCAGGACCTCCGCACTCCCGTAGTGATCGGCCATGTCGAAGGTGCAAAGTCCAGCCTCCTGATAGAGCGTCAAGTCCCGTACCGCTAGCTCCACATCGAGACCTGCGCCCCCCTCGCGCTCCAAGTCGGCCACTTGCCACAGGCCGGTCACCATGCGAGAGATGACCAGCGTCGACGAGAGGCGCCGTCGTGGCACCCCTTGCTCCACATAGCCCATACGCTCTCGGGCCGACGCCATCTCCACCTGCACGCGAGCGTGCACCAAGCTCGCCGTGTCCGTGATGCGACCCATCGCCCAGCGACCCATCGCCATCGCCATCGCCACCGCCCTGTCGACCTCCACGTGCGCAAGCGCCGCCACCTGGGCTGCCGCCGCTCGCTCGATGAGGCTCGTAAGGCGAACCATCACTGCCGCCTTGTCGACCTCAATCTGTGCAAGCGCGACCGCCTTGACTGCCGCCGCCTTTTCGACGAAACGCCGCCACGCGTGAAGGATCGCGCGCGCGGCGCTACCAGCGCTCGCACGGCGCTGCACGTCGAGCACCCACCGCTTGCTCGCAGCATCCACGTCGAGCATCCACCGCTTGCTCGCAGAGTAGCTCTCGAGCGAGCGGCTTCGCGCCGTCGATGCAGCCGCGGCGAGCGCCGGCCCCGAAGCTGCCGCAGCTGCACGCGCAGGTTCGATGACGTTGGCGCGCTGAAATTCCCAGAGCGCACTCGTGAGCTGTTCCAGCTCCTCCGACACCTTCGTGATGCGGCTCCAGCCGGGCTCCAGCCGCGCGAGCGCCTCCGACGACGCAGCCCGAGACATCGCGAGCGCTTCTGACGACGCAGCCCGGACGAAAGACGGCAGCTCCACCGACACCTTCGTGATGGTGCGGCTCCAGCTGGGCTCCAGCACCGAGAGTGCATCCGACGAGGCTGCCCGAGACATCGCGATCGCCTCCGACGACGTAACACGAATGACAGTTGGCAATTCTGCGAGCAACTCTGCCAGTGATTTATCAGAACCGTCCTTGTTTTTCAGACCACGCCGGCGGATCGCGAGTAGCACGGCCAGCGATGCGGCCGCTCCGACAGCAGCGCATACGACGATCGTTGTCGTATTGCTCATGGAGGACAAGAACCGTCAACGGCGCACGCGTCCACCGCCAGGGCGGCAGCCGAGTGAAGATCAAAAACTCGTCCCATTCGGGTTGCCCGCTCGGCGGCCGAACGCAAGATTCCGAAGATGCGCGCGGGCGCAACGGCCGATAAGAGGGCGCAGGGACTTGCCAGCTGAGGCAAGCAAACAAGCAACTTACATTAGATCCCTTTTGCTGCTTGGTCCGTCGTCGGATCTTCGTGCCCGCATCGCACCTGTCTCGAGACCATCTAGGATCTCGCCCTGTCGTGTGGCTACATTACACGGGCGGACCAAACACGGACAGATATCTCAAAGCAGCGGCGTGCGGTGCCGTGATGAAACACTCGCGCACACCAAGTAGGCAACTGCGCTCATCACGCCCGCGATCGCAAAGCCCGCGACCAGGCCCAGCCGAAATGTTGTGCTCGACGCCCAGCCGGTCGCCGGGTCGAGCCCCTCGGGCGCTGTCTCGGGCGGTGGCATCTGGATGGCGGTCGGCTTGTGCTTGACGGGACGCGCGAACGCATCCCAGACGCCACGAGGACTCGACGACGGGCCACATGCCGCCGCCTCGGCGTACGGACCGCTCGTCAGCTCGAAGAGCATCGCCCCAAGGGTCCACCCCACGTCAAAGCCCTCGAGCTCGCGCACGTAGGTCACCGCCGTCGAGTCGGCGGGGATGCCGTACGCGCCCAGCAAGGCGGGCACGTACGCTGAACCGAAGCAAAAGTCTGCAGCGTACTTCGAAGCTACCTCATCCCAACGCCGGCCGCAAAAGGCGCGGCCCGCCGCCGCGAACTCGGCCCACGAGCCTTCCCATCGACCGTTCCAGCTGACCAACCCAATCCCGTTGGCCACATAGAAGAAGAAGTCGGACGCGAAGAAGCGGACACCCGTCGGGGTGGGTTGGTACACGCCGCTCAGGGCGCACGGTGGCAGCACGCACTCATAGTCCAGATGCAGCAAGCTGTCGACGAGTCGCCTACACTCATCCCAGTTCCCGAGACCGGTGAAGCGTACAGTGCGGCATGCGCCGGCGCCACCGCCACAGCCAACGCTCACCTCACGCTCGTAACCGCGATTCATGCAGGGGTTCGCGATGCGTGGCTCAGGCGCCATACTCGCCGGATAGAGCGACGAGTAATCCAGCGCTGGCACTGCAACGGCGAGCTGCTCGAATAACCTCCGCTGCGCCTCGTCCTTGCCCGCGCGCATGTAAGAGTGCGAGTAGACGCGCACGTCCGGCCTGGCCTCGTTGCGGTCGCGCACGTAGTACGAGTCCTGCAGGATGCCACCCACGTCGGGCGGCTCGAACGTGATTTGGGTCGAGGCGCCTCCAAGGTCCAGCCCTCCGAACAGTGCTGGCGCCGTGTCGCCCAAAATGTGGCGCAGCGCCATCCAGTTGAAGAGGCCTTCGTATTCGCCTGAGAGCGTGCGCGCGTCCTCGGCCGGCAAGAATGCGAAGCGAGTGTGGTTGAGCACCGAGGCACGCACGGAGTTCCATATTGGCCGTTGCCTGCTCGCCGAGAGCAGGCGCATGCCAGCAGTGGCGTAGATGCGCAACCGCGTGTGCGGCTGCGCCGCGAAGGGCACCTGCAAAGAAGCCGCCACGAGCAGCGGCGCCAGATAGCTGTCGATCGCCGCTGCTGAGCGATCGGCAAAGGCAGAGATCCCTGGCTCTATCTTCAGCTCCTCGGATTTGGACGACTCACTCAGGAGCTCGGGCAACCCTGTCGGCCATGAGTACACATGTGCACGAGTCCCACTTGAGCCCGCATCGATGATCACGCCATAGGAGGTATCAATCGCTGCCACATGCATCGCGAAGACGACACCCAGGAATCGCTCCCCTGAAACGCAACCCGCTGAAGTAAGATTACTTGTACGATACCCGGATGCCGTCAGCTCAGTCATGCTCAGTCAAGCTCAGCAAGACAAAAAGCGTCAATGGTGAAAAGGTCAGTTCATGAATCGACACACGCGAGCGCGCACCGAACGGCCAACGAACACACGAGACACTGCCACGCAGCGGCGTCGTGCCGTGTGACGCCCAAAGTTACATGGCTGTGAACCCAACGTGAAGGTGCCAGGTCACATGGACGGTATCCAACTATCCATCATGGAACCAGACAGGGGGATGCGGAGAGCCCAGAGTATGGGGATCTCTCAGCCGTTTGGGGGGTATGGGACTTCCCGGGGAAAGCCTTATGTAGGCACCCTGTGGGAAACGGTATGCTGCTCTTGCGCGATCGGAGCCCGTCGTGGATCTTCACACGATTCCTTACGGCGGCCCATCGCGCGATTGATGCGCGTCAGCTTTACCGACATGGGAGAGATGTGTTGCTGCAGCCCGGGTGCTCGCGCGCCTTTGCTCATTGTCCTGTCCTTCGTTGCGATAAGGCCGACTGGTCGTGCAACGGCTGTGCGCCGGATCCAATCCATCCTTCGCGCAAACCTATTGCACTCGAAGGCACACGCGTTGCAAGCGCGCATGTGCCAGGAGGGTACGGCATCACTCTCTGCCCACTGTGTCGAGTACACCCGCCTTGTAGGCTACCTCGCGCTCACTCGGCATAGCTGGTGTCTGCTGTCTGGACATCGTGCTTCAGCCCAATGTACCATCCAGTGCGTGATCCCGCCTCCCAAGGATCGACGCATGACAATGCCGGAAGCTCTCAAGCAAAATTGCTTCTCCTTCCTTCAGGTTCGCGCTACCTGCAAATCTTTACATGAACGAGGCCAAGCCGGTGATGTCCTATGAGGAGCTCGGGGAGACGTTCCAGCGGGCGCTCGTAGATACGGCATCATCATCACAGACCTCGATGCTCTGAGTGATGCGCTGAGTGGCC
>Ga0210247_100669_pt1 | contig 31489 bp, 24 predicted proteins | sample ChrtobMetP3_16mM_FD_155449 | JGI IMG/M metagenome (GOLD analysis project Ga0210247, IMG submission 155449) | Chrysochromulina tobin associated microbial communities from unialgal haptophyte culture, Seattle, Washington, United States - P3_16mM | ecosystem: Host-associated > Algae > Haptophytes >... | reverse complement strand
GTCAGCCGTGAGGGTCCGCCGTGGGCGTTTGGGACCGGTCAAACGAGTACTGTACCGACCTCGTACATGCTTGGGCCGGAGGTACACGCATCAGTTACGTGTGTAGGCTTTACTATTGACCCGCATTCACTCATTTGTCGGAAAGCGACGCGCTTGGTTTCACCCTGGCGTGCAACACGTCACCCTTCCACTGAGTTCAAAATCAGGTGGTGGGGATAGTGTGTGAATCCAGAAAGAATACCTACCCCTACCCCTTTGGGTCAAGTTCACGTTGTTCGGCGCTCAGGACCCGCCTCGGCCCAACATACCACAACAGTCACGCCAACAAGTCGTCAAGAGCAATGTGGGGGGTCATTGTGAGTGGCCGCCGAGGCCATCTCCACCGGGTAGGCACGGCGGTGCACTTCTGTGAACTTCGCCATGGCCCTCCATGCACGCAAGGATACCCGAGAACGGGCACGCCGAGGTGCCGTTGTGCAGCCGATTTGCCGTCGCGTTCGCGCTCGTGAGCTCTTGCTGGTGCTCCCGGCTTGTCACAGACGGGGCCAGCGCAAACGCACCCGCCGCCCACATGCCGCACGCGCGTCCGGGATCGACGCCTTTCGGCGTGGTCTTTGAGTGGCACAGTGGCTGGTGATAGCTCGCCGGCAGCGTCCTCGCGCATGCCACGCGCTCGTCGAATGCGACTTGAGTCCACCAGGTGGCTTGGGAGTCCATGTGCAGCCAGTCTCCCGCATCTCGCCACGAAGTCAGGTCGAACATGATGATCGCGTGGGCCGAGGCTCGAATGTGCCCCGCCGCCGCGAATCCACGAAGGAGGCTGAGTGTGCCACCCACGGTCCAGCCTGGCAGTCGCTGCCACCACAGGTAGATGTCAGCGTCTGCAGGCACGCCGCGATGGTAATCGCTCCCGCAGCCGACCACGGAGATGTTTGCTGCTCGCCCAGCGTGGTGCTGTCGCGCCCTGGCCTCAAATTCAGCGCACACGGTCAAGTTGGAGGACGGATTCAACGCCCTGAACGAAGCTGCAGTGTGCGCCAGGCAAGCTGCAACGTCCGTCGAAGGCCGCAGGTCCACCACATCAAGCCCGGCAACGCGGTGGGCGATGCCACGGAGCAGCGCGAGTGGAGGCCGTGAGGGGGGACCCTCATCCGCGTGAATGCATCCGAGCATCGTATGAGAGGTTCCGCGAGCGAGAAGAGGATCAATTGGGTTTCACCCTGGTGCGTGCGGCACGCATGAAGACAATGCTGCAGGTCAACGAGTTGGTCAACGAATGCTGCAAACGAATGCATGTCAATGATTTTTCCGCGAACAGACCTTTCTTGACAGCCTTCTCAATCTCAAGTCCGTGATCTCCTTCGGTACGCAGATGCGACATTGACGGAACGCGTGATTCCGCTTTTGTGACGTACCCCAAAATTGGGCCCCTCAAGAGAAACCCGAGCTCTCGCCATCTACCATGTTGTCGGTGTTGATCTCTACCGCTCTCACCCTGCGAGCTCCCACGGCGCTACCCTCGGCAGGCAAGGCGCCCTGGGCCCTCGCCGTTGCAGATAGTGTGCCACACCCTCTGGCGGCACGAGGACATTGGCAGACCAGCGCGGTGAGCCGACTGATCGTCTCGGACATCCAGCGTTGCGTGGAGGAGTGCGCCTTCATCGATGAGTGCGTCGTCTCGTTTCGTGAAGCACCCACTCTGGAGACCATGTTGCGTCAGGTGGATGGTGCCGTCGAGTTGGGCCGGCGCGTGAGGCGCTACGTTGCTTCGCGAAGGCCGCTGGTCGAGTGGGCCGCTCATTCGTATCTCACGAGGCAGTTTGGTCCCGAGACAGTTTGCAACATGGTGCCTTGGCATCCGCAGTCGCTCACGCTCGCTGCCGCCCTCGCGCCACTTCAGCCATGGGGCCTCGTCCGCCAGGCGATCGTGGTCGCGCCACGGCGCGTTCTCCAAGCCGCTGCCGCCTACGTGTTGCTCTGTCTCCACAGGGGACGCGCAGACCGACGAGTCCGGTGGCGGGAGGCGATGCTAGTCCACCTCGCCTCGGCATATGAGCGCCTCTCGCTCGATGGCGCGGGCTCGAGGCGCCGCGCTCTCCCCGCTGCGCTTCTGTTTCGCGGCCACTAGACAAGCGATGAGGTCGACCGGGACCTGACCGTCATCCGCTGGCATGATGAGAGGAAGAACCTGCTGCACTAGGGCGTGCTGCATCACGGCGATCGGGGTGCACCGCATGCGCAGGAATCCTTGACATGGGCATAGGCCATTATATGCATCTCCTATCTCACCACTCCATACATATTGCATGCTCGAGTGGCTGTTACTAGAGCACATGCCATGTTACAGTAGCACATATCACTGCATGAGGACTGTTACTAGTAAAGTTACTAGTTTAGTTGAGCAGACCGCGCACCGCGTGTCAAAAAAGCGTCGTGCTGAGCAGCGTGCGTCCGAGCATCGGCATCTTTTCACGGTCCCCTCCGAGGCTCCTCGACCGACGCCTGGGGCAAAATGCGCCAGGGTTTCAGGCTCTGGTTGTGCGCGCTCCTATTCTTGGCGCCCGCAGCACTGGGTTCCGAAGAACGTCGGCCGCGTCGCCTTCGGAAGCTGCGGCGACTTGGAAGGGGCGCCGCCACACCAGTACAAGGCGGCATGTGCGACGACTCGTGCGAAGACCATGCGAAGAATGGAAGGTGCGACGATGGCAGTGCGGCGATCGCGCTCCCCAGTCCAGCACAAGAGCACCGTATATACTGCGCCCTCGGCACCGACTGCTCCGACTGCGGCAGCGTGCCGCGGCGGCCTCCACCGGCTAAGCTCAAGGAGATGATGCCGCAGCCAGGCGACGGGGTGCCGACAGAGCCGCTGCCGCCCCAGGGTCTGACCGGAGTCCCGCTGCTGCGGGAGCGGAAGGTCGAGGTGCACGCCGCCTGGACCAAGACACAGCCCTCCTTTCTGATGCCGTACACTAACCCGAGGGAGGACTTTGACGTGAGCGAGAACATGCACACGAAACGAGCAGTAGAGCCGCTGTACAATCTGTACTGGCATCGGCTCTCTCAGCAGGTGCCGAGGGCCCCCGCACCGTGTGTGCGTCCAAGAGGGTTTCCTCTCTGTCCCTTTCTCTCTCCCTCTCTCTCTCTGTCTCTCTCTCTCTCGGCTGACCCGCTGCAACCGTCCGCGATCGGCGCCTCTGATGACCTCTGATGACCTCTGATGATTCCTGATGACCCCTGATGAGCCGTCCGCGATCGGCGGCGCAGTGCTGCGCCAACGGCGGGCTCATGCTCGACGTGGGTGCCAACTTTGGGTACTACTCCTTCTATGCAGCCAAGATGGGATGCCGTGTCGTCGCTTGGGAACCTATTCCTATCTTTCGCGCCTTTGTCGAGGCCGGCCTCGCGCTCAACAACCTGACGCACCGCGTGCATCTGCGCAGTAACGTCGTGTCGGACGTGGGTGGCAAGTCCATCCAAATGACTGTGCCTCAACGCGGCATCTGGGGCACAGCGTCGGTGGGCGGCCTCAATGTTGACCCAGCAGCCCTGCATGCAAGTGCTCACCACGGCGCCCTCCCCTCTCCCCCCAGGTGGGCGGCCTCAATGTGGATCCGTCGATCCGCTCGACGACGTATACGGTTACGGCTCGGAGTGAGACGCTCGACCAGGTGAGTGCGTCTGAGGGCGTCGGAGTGCATCGGAGTGTGTCTGATCGCGTCTGGGCGTACGAGTGCTCCGAGGGCGTCTGAGGGCGTCTGTTGCAGGTGGTGACGGAGCAGCCCTGCATGAAGGTGCTCACCACGGCGCCCCCATCCCCACAGGTGGTCACTGAGCAGCCCTGCATCATGAAGCTCGACGTCGAGGGTTATGAGCCGACGGTTCTCAAGGTGCACTGATTGCCGCTGAGTGCCGCTGAGTGCCGCTGAGTGCCGCTGAGTGCCGCTGAGTGCCGCTGAGTGCCGCTGAGTGCCTCTGATTGCCCCCGGTCGCCACTGATGGCCACTGATGGCCATGATGACTTGCTAAGTACTCTGGTGCGATCGAGCCGACGGTGCTGCAGGGTGCTGCGAAGCTGCTCGCCAAGTACCCGCCCAGAGCCATCCTGACCGAGTACACTCCCTTGCAGGTGCTGCGAAGCTGCTCGCCAAGTACCCGCCCGAAGCCATCCTGACCGAGTACACTCCCTTGCAGGTGCTGCGAAGCTGCTCGCCAAGTACCCGCCCGAAGCCATCCTGACCGAGTACACTCCCGGCGTGCAAGAGCGAGGTCGCTCGTGGAGCCAGCTGGCCGACTATCCGGCGTCGCTGCGCAAGTTTGAGAAGGCGGGCTACCAAATTTGGCATCTGGTCGGCACGAGCAAGGGCCGTGCGGAGGTGGGAGATTTGGGAGATTTGGGAGATTGGTCAAAGGCGGAGCAGCCCTGCATGCAAGTGCTCACCACGGCGCCTCAATCCCCACAGGTGGGAGATTGGTCCAAGGCGGTGCTGCCGGCGCTCGCCGAGGTGACGCCGGACACCCTGCGAGCAGAGGAGCTCAATGCGCGCAATATGATCGCGGATAACGGCAAGGGAGGGAACTCCTTCATGGTCCCATGGGACCTCCATCCACTCTCATTGCATGCGGAGTTCGCACACAACACCGACCTGCTGCTGACGCTCACCCCTGGCATCGTGCAGCGTAGCCACGTGGTCGGCCTCACGCCTCCTGATCGCCTCTGATTGCCCTCCTGATGACCTCTGATTGCCCTCCTGATGGCCACTGATTGCCCTCCTGATCGCCTCTGATTGCCCTCCTGATGACCTCTGATTGCCCTCCTGATGGCCACTGATTGCCCTCCTGATGGCCACTGATTGCCCTCCCGATGACCTCTGATTGCCCTCCCGATGACCTCTGATTGCCCTCCTGATGACCTCTGATTGCCCTCCTGATGACCTCTGATTGCCCTCCTGATGACCTCTGATTGCCCTCACGATGACCTCTGATTGCCCTCCTGATGACCTCTGATTGCCCTCACGATGACCTCTGATTGCCCTCCCGATGACCTCTGATTGCCCTCCCGATGACCTCTGATTGCCTCTGATCGCCTTTTGATTGCGTCTGATTGGTACTGATTGCCTCCCTCATCAGGTCGGCATCAATGCCACGTCACCGATGGGATTGGGCGGCGGGCTGTGCGTTCACACCCTCCGCGACGGCACTGCCTCTGAAATGATCGGGCGGCTCTGCACTCACGAGAAGCGCAATGAGTCGATTGCGGCCTCGATTGCGATTGCGGAGAAGGAGCGTCCAATCAAGAGCGCAGACACGTGGCATGCACACGTGTGGCGCGAGAGCCAACAATGGACACTCGAGGGCCCGATGCACACGTACAATCGGTGATTACCACTGATTGCCTCTTGATTGCCACTGATTGCCACTGATTGCCTCTGACACGATGCTCACGTACAATCGGTGATTGCGATGGATGCCTCTTGATTGCCACTGATTGCCTCTGAAACGATGCTCTGGTCACCAGGAAAATGCTTCGCACCGGTGATCGCCCAAACATCCGAATGGAAACGGATAAACTCAAGATCAAGGCGGAACGCCGACGAAAGAAAAATTTATTGAAACGGAAAGCGAAGAAGCGCATCGAGGCTGTTTAGAGGTCGAAGCTACAATTTTGCATGCGTCGAGACAAAGCGAACGAGAGCACTGTGCAACCATCTGCGCCACTGTACACATTCATTTCTGCGAGGGCTCCTCCTGCTGCCCAGCCCGCAGCGCCCAAGAAGACCCAAGACCGTCTCCAGTCGTCGGCTTCGGTTTCACTACAGGTAGGAGGTACGAAACAGCTGTGTATTCGCCGCGCTGTATTGGCGGCAGCCGGCGTGCTTCGGTGCACTTGAGTCCTGCGCAGGCTATACGAGCTCTAGGCGAAAATGGACCTCTGCAGGCACGCACAACGCCACGACCAGTGGCCACGACACGCAAGACACTGGGAAGGACGAGGTACATACACTAGGTACTTTCGCCAGTCGGCTCGAACGTATAACGCTAAAAACCTAACGAAACGTGGTCGTACGAGTACAATTAAAAACCTAACGAAACGTGAAAGAGCTACGCGGCTGGACACAGTCGGAGTACACCATAGGAACTCGTGCGCCATGGCAGTGATCTAAGTACCAATTGCATTGGCACGGCGGTCGACGGCCTCGTTGATTGGGGTGATTGGAGGCTCGATGGCCTCATTGATACATGTGGACACACCGGCTCTCGCGCTCGCCTTGCCACCCCTCCACCCACTGGCGCCGAGGGCGAGGAGGGCGAGGACGCACCAGCCGGCGAAGACGGCGGCCATGAGATCGAACCCGTACCTCTCGGTGAGCGCCGCCGCAAGAACTGGGCCGACGGCGCCACCGCCCGCTAGGCACGAGTTCCACACAGCGACCACGGCAGCCTTGTCAACCTCTGTGCTGATGCCATCCTGAGCGTCAGGTAGCGAGGGCACAATGATGGCGCCTGCACCGACGCCCTGCCCAATCACGCCGACGATCATGAGCGATGAGAGGCAAACAACATGACAATCGGGGAGTTGAGAGGGCCATCAAGGTCACTCACCTGCCCAAACATGCCAAGGACGATGAACGCCAGCTGTGCTTCGTCAGAGGCGGGGAGCGCCGCCGCGAGCGGTCCGAAGCAAGCGTAGCTGATGCTCATCAGCACCCAACCAGAGCCCATCACGCGATGGCGCGCGGCGCGTGTCGCGTAACGGTCGATCAGGCAGCCACCGGCCAGAGCGCCGAGAAAGTACGCCACACCGTTCATCGCGAACAGCTCGCCGATGCGCGCCGTGCCCAGGCCGTACTCCTTGAGCTTTGGCGGGAGCGTCGGGTAGGTGGCTTCAAGGAGCGCTGGCAGTTGGGGGCAGTTGGGGGAAATTAGGGGCCATCAACCGCAATCGCCCGCGAGGGTCGACGCCATCAGAGGCCATCCGTGGCTATCAATCGCAATCACCCGTGAGTCATCAGAGGCCATCCGTGGCAATCACCTGAGCCCGCGAGGGTCGACGTCAAGGTGAGAACTCGTCTGTAAGTCCAGAGCGATGCCGGAGGCGCCACGCCGCCACCCGCAACACTGTCGCCCAATCCACCGTCGCCGATGAAGACGACCGAGTCGGGGATGGTGACCGAGGTGAGGCCGCTGCAGCCTATTGCGCCGCCGCCTATCGCGCCGCCGCCCGCCGCCGCCCCGGCCGGTGCGCCGCCGCCCGCCGCCGCCCCTGCTGTCGAAGCCTCTGTCGCTCCACAGTCGCTTGCGCCGCCCTCGCCCTCGCGCAGCTTGCCGCACGGGAGGGCGACGCAGACGAGCGGCACGAGCGCCACGCTGCACGCCGCCATGACCAGGAAGGGGAATCGGAAGGCACCGAAGGGCGTGCTCGCCCCCAACTCGTACAGCATACCGCCCGCCAAGGTGCCTCCGGCGCCCGCTAGGCCGATGACCACTTCGACCATGCTGATGACCGCGCCGAGCCGACTGCCGAAGCCGACGGTCGTAATCACTGTGAACGTGCCCACATCAGCGAACGCCGAGCCCATGCCGCCCACCGCACGCATGGCCACGAGCGCCGCGCTGAGCATGGCTGGCGAGCCGGTGCCGAGACTCCCTGGTAGGTAGCCGAAGCCGATCGTCGCGACACCGCTCACGAGGAGCCCCACGCCGATGGAGAGGCTCGCTCCGAATGTGCGCATCATGAGCGGCGGCAGCGGCGTTGCGAGTACGATGCCGAGCGGGTAGGCTGCAAAGATGAGGCCGACGGTGGTCTCGCCCAAGGCCTTGGCTGCCTCCGACGTGGGGAAGAAGGGTGCGAGCACGGAGACCGAGCTGTACTGCGTGAAGAAAACGAGGTAGATCGTGACGAGCAAGAGCGCGGTCTGCATTGCGGTGCGTGCTATCGGTGGCGTTGGTGTGCTGAGTAAGGGCGTACCGCCGTTGTCGGTCATCTTCGGCACGCGCACGCGCGCGAGGAGAAGGAGAGCAGCCTGACCGAGCTAGCACGCGCGCCGTCGAGCGTGTCGTGGAGCCCGGCGCTTCTGGATGCCGCACTTGAGATGCCGCTCGGGCGCTTCACGCCCGGCACAGTCGGCTCGCAAGGGCCGCCGCGTCGGGCCTCGTGGGAGTCCGCGGAGGGAGGCTCACCATTTGACTGTGAACGGTGAACGTGTGAACGTTGGCTGTGAACGTTAACGCGAAACACGCGACAACGGTTATACGGCACTGTCACTGCCCACTCGCTTCCGCGCCGGCCCCCCTCGCTTTGTTAATCCACACACCGCGTCGGGCCTCGTGGAAGTCCGCTCGCCTGCGCTCGCTGTGACGACGGTACAAGTGTGAACGTTAGCTGTGAACGTTAACGCGACGCGGCAACCGGTGCAACGGCACTGTTACTGCCCGCTCACATGTGTCCCAGGCTCGCTTCACGCGAGTGCTCTCACTCGCTTTGTTAATCCACACACCGCACATGCCAGTTGCCACATCGCGTGATCGCCGATAGACCGGGCCGCGCGGGTCCGCTCACTGCACACTGGAGCCACGCGTTGGCGAGGGCCATGACGGCAGCCCAGCACGCGTCGCCGAGCACGGGGCGCATGATGCGCGCGATGCGCGAGGTGGGCGCGGTCACGAGCGCACTCCTGCGCCTGCCGGCACGCAAGCAGGCCAAGAAAAGGCGATTTTCTTGCAGGCGGCGCATATGCCTCGAACACGATCACGGCCTCGCACAGGATGAGGTCCTCGTGCGGAACTGTGGTCACTGTCTCAAGGCGGCCCACCAAACGCTCCTCCGCTCCTCATGCTTGCCAGGGTGCTTGCGCTTGAACTGCTTGCCAGCCCGTTTGAAGAGCTCCGTGCTCATCGTTTGGTAGTTGGGCACGGCACAGTTTGGATTGCGCGCGCACCTCTCAGAGCTCCAAGTGTGAGGGAGCGCCTCGCCATGCGTTTCGAAGGGCTTGCTCGGCTTGGTAATCGAGTTCATTGCCCGCAAGGCTGCGCACACACAGAGGGTGCGTCTTATCGGGTTTCAAAGAGCAGTGGGGCCAGAGAGGCCTCAATTCGATCAAGTTTGAGGCGAAACGTACCGTATTTTGGTCAGCGCGCCGTTGACACCAAGCATCTTGGCCACATGCTTGACTCCTGCTGTCCCACCGATGTGGCTCTTTCCAAACATTTTGCCGCTGATGTCAAGCTCCTTGAGCGTCTTGTTCTGTTCTAGAGCCTCGCAGATGGCCTTGGTGCCCTCCTCCCCCAACTGGTTTTTCGCGAGTGATACTTTGATCAGCCCGCCTGTGACAACGGCCTGTGACAGGTCCGAGGCCAGCAGGATCGCATCGGGCAGCTTGAGGTCCTGGTAGCTAAAGTCAGCGGTGGTCTGGTCGCGCCGGATGCCGCAGAGCGAGATACCCTTCTGCTTGGCGACTTCATAGAGCATCTTGGCGGACTCCACATCAAGCTGATTGAGCAGGAGGTTGGTCACTGTCAGCGCGCCGTTGACGCCAAGCATCTTGGCCACATGCTTGGCACCTGCTGACCCTCCAATGTTGCTGCCAAGAAAAGGGTGGCCGCTGATGTCAAGCTCCTTGAGCGTCGTGTTCTGTTCTAATGCCTCGCAGATGGCTTTGGTGCCCTCCTCCTCCAAATTGTTTTGGGCGAGCGACAGCTTCGTCAGCGCGCCGTTAACGCCAAGCATCTTGGCCACATGCTTGGCACCTGCTGACCCTCCGATGTTGCTGACTACAAACCTTCCGCCGCTGATGTCAAGCTCCTTGAGCGTCTTGTTCTGTTCTAGAGCCTCACAGATGGCCTTGATGCCCTCCTCCCCCAACTCGTTTTTGGCGAGTGATATCTTGGTCAGCGCGCCTGTGACAACGGCCTGTGACAGGTCCGACGCTAGCAGGATCGCATCGGGCGGGTTGAGGCCTAGGGTGAAGAGGCTATAGGAGAAGTCAGCGGTGGTCTGGTCGCGCTGGATGCCGCAGAGCGAGATGCCCTTCTGCTTGGCGACTTCAGCGAGCATCTTGGCTGATGCCTCATCGAGCTGTTTGCCCAGTAGGTTGGTCACCGTCAGCGCGCCATTAACGCGCATTGCGTCGGCGATTGCAGTGATGCCCTCTGCGGTGTAGGTGCCTTGTTGACTACCGCTCATGTCAGTCCAGATGCCGCATAGCTGGTTTCCGGAGAGGTCGATGCTCATCAGCCCGCCATTAATGCGCAGGGCGTCGGCGATTGCAGTGATGCCCTCTGCGGTGTAGGTGCCATGTTGGCCTTGTTCGCTCCAGCCAGTCCAGATGCCGCACAGCTGGTTTCCGGAGAGGTTGATGCTCGTCAGCCCGCCATTGACACGCAGAGCGTCAGCAATTGCTGTGATCCCCTCTGCAGTGTAAGTTCCACGCCCATCACGACCGAGGCCGCACAGCTGGTTGCTGGAGAGGTCCAGGCGTGTCAGCCCGCCTGTGACGGCCACCATGGCCGCCACAGCATTTGCTCCAACTGGACCTATACCGTTGTTCCCGAAGTTGAGCGACACGAGCTTGGTCTCCTTGTTGCTCTGGATGGCCTCGCTGACTGCGCTTACGCCCTCATCCGTGAGGTCGTTGGACGACAAATCCAGGGCCGTCAGCCCGCCGTTGACGCCGATCAGCGAGGCGATCACGATGGCGGAGGCATTACCGAGGTGCTTGTTTGAGAGGTCGAGGGACTTGACTGGCTCGGTGCCCTTGAGCTTCTTGATGGGCAGCGCATAATGTTCGAGGCTAACCTGAATGCGGAGAGCGCAAGCTGTCAGCTCTGTGCCTCTGAACAGATCACAATTTGTGGTCCAAAAACGCTGGGCCAGCGTACCTCCGTCAATGTGCCGTTGACGCCAAGCATGTCTGCCACATGCTTGGCGCCTGCTTCATATCCGATATTGCTTCCATAAGGACCAGACAGAACGAGCTCTTTGAGCATCTTGTTCTGTTTGAGTGCCTCGCAGATGGCCTTGGTGCCCGCCTCCCCCAACTTGTTTTCAGCGAGCGACAGCTTCGTCAGCGTGCGCATAACAGGTATGAGTCCCGCCACGACCATGCCTCCCTCGACTCCGATGCTCTTCCCCTTCAGGTCCAGCTCCGTGAACGTGTCGGCGCGCATCTCCTTGATAGGGATCTTGTTGAACATCTCGATCTTGAGGTTGCCGAGGACAGCGGCTGCGAGCTGCACAGCGCCGTCGCCCACGATGTTGTTTCCGCGCATGTCGACGCGCGCTAGAGTGGTCTTCGTCAAAGCAGGGGCCAGCGCTCGAGCATCCTCCGCATCGAGCTCGTTCTGGCTCAGGTCGAGCGTCCTCAGCTCACCGGCACTGGCGACCACGGCCGCCAGCACGCGCCGCACCGTCGGCCGATCGCCACGGAGCTTTTGCGATAAGTCGAGCGTGTCGCCCGTCACCCCGGCCGCGCGCAGCAGCCCACGACCGAAGCGGTCGCCCGGAATCTCGACACCGAGCTTCACCGCGTTCGCCCACCACACGGGCCACCGCCACGGTTGGCGGTTGCCCGAGAGCTCGGTGCCCTCGTCGCAGAGCGCGATTGCAGCAAAGTACTCCTGGAAGGAGAGGTGCGACGACTGCAGCTGCAGCGGTTCGGACTGCCACAGGCTGAGGAGCGGCAGCGCGTCGACGAGCATGCTCTCGCGCACCGTGCGCAGCGCCTCGCGCATCGCCACCGACAGGCGCGCCTCGCATGCCACGCGCACGGCGGCCTTGCTCGCGCTTGCATCCATCGCACGCTGGAGGAAGGCCACCTCATTCAGGCCCGAGGAGCGCAGCTTGTTGGGCTCGAGCCAGTTGCTCTCCGTGCCGTCGGCAAAGGTGACCTTGTACGGCGTGACATCATAAGGGACATGAGGGTTAAATATTCCTTCGTCAATGGCATCTCTATTCGTCATAATGATACTCCTTTTGGGACTCGTCGTCGGTCGTGATCACGCCGCGCCTGCCCTTGTCCTCGACGTACTCCGTCACCTCGACGTAGTGGTCCAGCTCGGCGCGGCCGCCAAAGGGCTCGAAGGGCATCGCCGCCGCCTCGGCCCGGATCTTTGCGAGCGCCTCGGGCGCCTCCAGGCCGAGCGCCGCCTCGTCGAGCTGCCGGTCCTCAATGAGGCGGCGCTGCGCGACGTGCGCCTCGAAGAAGATGCGCTGCAGCAGCCGCTTGAGCTCAGGCGTCATGACGCCTCCGCGCGCGAGCATCGCGTCCGACGCGGTCGCGTACAGCTCGGCTACCGTCGCGGGCATGCCCACGCCCTGCCGCAGCTCGTACACGGAGGCGACCATCGAGAGCATCAGCGGGTTGCTCGTCACCTTCTGGCCCGTGTCGTCGTCGCGCGGCATGACGTCGCGCACGTACGTCAGCAGCGCGGCTGCGCGCTCCGGGCCGAGCCGCTGCTCGAGCGCGCTCTCCTGCTGCGCGTCCGAGAGCGGCGCGAGCGCGAGGCGGCGAAAGGCGGCAAAGCGCGCCTCGACCACACCCGCCGGCCGCGAGGTGCAGAGCAGCACGTGGCCATGCGGCGCGAGCACCTCGACCACATGGCGCTCAATGTCGTCGCGCTTCGCGCCGGCCTCATCGAGGCCGTCGAGGAGGAGCAGCGCGCGACGCGCCTTCATCGCCTGGCGCAGCATGCGGTAGAGCGCCGGGGGGCTCGCCTCGTGCTCGAGGCGCAGGAAGGCGTCGATGTAGTTCCACGCGGTGGCAAAGGCGTCGGGCGCCTCGAGCAACCGCTGCTGCAAGACCTGCACCTTGACCAGGATGGGTACGAGCTCCGTGCGCTCGTCTTGGAGCGCGATCATCACCACCTGCGACAGCAGCGTCGTCTTGCCGCTCGCGGGGCCCGCGGTGAGCAGCGCGCCGCGTGGACCCTCCATTGGGCCGCCCTCGAGCCGCGCACCGTGCTGCGCAAGCAACCATGCGGTCAGGCTGTGCGCGTCGCGGATGGCAGACGCCTGCGTCTCTGCCACACCCCCCCTCACGCTGATGGCGACGCACTGCTGCAGCGCGTCGAGCCGCTTGCCCGTGAGCGCGTCGGCGATGTGCACGTGGTGCGCGCGGAGCGAGCGCGCCCACCACGCGCGCATCGCCTCGAAGACGGCGTGCGGCAGCTCGCGCGGCGCGTGGTTCCACGGGTGCAGCAAGAGCGTGGCTGGTGGCTCGCTGCTTGGGCCCTCAAAATTGAGGCGGTGGCAGAGGCCGTCGGCGCCCGCCGTTGCCACGTCGGCGTCGCGCCAGCCGCCGGCGGTACGCACGGTGAGCGGCTGGCCCGCGGCATAGCGCCGGGCGCCGCTGGCGCCGCTGGAGAGCAGCGCCGCAGAGAGCGCGGCCTCGAGCGCAGAGGGCTGCAGCCTCTCGATCGCCGCACGCACCTTGCCGAGCGCGGCTTGGAGCTTCTTGGGATCGCTGCGGCTGAAGAGCGCCGCCGCCGCGTCCACGCACGACCGCACGGCGCCGCCCGCCTCGCGCGCCGCGTGCGCGATCGTTTGGCATCGCGCCGCGCCGTCGGCGATCGCGCGCGCCCGCTCGCCGACGGCGCGCAGAGCCGACTCCGACTCCATCCGCCGAGCATCGTCCGCCAGGCGGCGTGCGGGCTCGGCGAGGTCGCGAAGCGCACGTGCATCACCGACGAACGCGGCGTCCCAGCCGGCAGCAGGCGGCCGCCACGGCAGTACCGCCTGGCTGCATCGGTCCCAGGCGAGCTCGACGTCCTCGCCGCCCGTGACGGCGGCGGCGACGCGCCCCCCGGTTGCATCGACGACGCCAAAGCGCGGCCCGCCGCCCGCGCCGGAGCCTTGCCAAGAGAGCAGGAGCAGCGGCTGTCCCTCGGCGAGGCGCAGCGGCGACGCGGCGGGCACTTCGACCTGCGGCAGGGGCTCCGCCGGCGCGGCCGTGGCGCTGCCGGGCGCGAGCATCTGAAGCGGAAGCGACCCGAGCGTCTTTGTCAGCGCGCCGGCGGTGTTGCGCGCGTACTCCTCATACAGGCTGATGACCTTGTCCTTGTCGCCCTTGCTCGTGAACTTGGACTTCTTGATCCGCTCAATGTCAGCGGCTACGTTGTTTTCGATCGCCTCAACCTCAATGGGGGTTGCATCCGCTTTGCTGCTCAGCGCAAAGACCTTGGGCTGAAGCTGATTGAGGGCCTCCCGGAGCGCGGGGTAGGCAGTCAACCGTTTCATGAGCTCTCGGCTCAACGAGTCCTCGCAGCAGCACCTGCATGGGAGAGTGTGGCAGGCGGGTGAGGGATGAGAGAGGGGATCCAATCACACCTGCAGAATAGGATTGGCAGCGCTCACCATCCACGAGAAAAGTACGGCGTCTCATTGTAGAGCGTGTCGAGCCCCTCGCATAGGCCGGGTGGTGCACCCGCATTCTTTGCCGCGACGGCAGACTCGTGCGAGGCAAAGTGCACAATGGGGGGGGTGCGGCTGAGGTCGCAGCTCTTGATAGTTCCGAACCTCATGAGCGCCTTGCGTACCGCTTTCTCGTCTACGTTTGCGCTCAACTTGAACAAGCAGACCTTGCCATCGAACTCGGCTGGCCGGGGTGGGATCTCCTCGATCTGGAGCACGGTCGATGCAAGGATCGACGCATACAGCTGATTCATCGCCCCACCTTTGAGGGCGATCTCGAAGGTTTTCTCCTGCTCTGGCGACCTTGGATTCTGATACAACGAACCAAAGTCCCAGAACAGGGCTTCAATTCGAATTACCATCCCTATCAGAGCGCGTCGAAGCACGCGGATGCGCGACCCGTCCGGATCTGGATTGCCTGACATGAGCCAGCCGTAGGTAAGCGCGCCGATGCTCCGATCTCCACGCTTGACAAGTGCTACGGCCTCTGGAGGGCTCAGCAGCGGCGACGGCGAGACCCCGCTCTTTTCCAACTCCTCGAGCGCCTGCCGATTCTGCATCTTGTAGTTGTCCAGCTGCTTCATCAGCCACTCCACGCGTAGCAACCGGATCGCTCCGCTCAGAAGGACTTTTATGAGGATGGTGTCGAGTTCTGAGAGCGCCTTAGGCAGCTTTGGCGGCAGCAGTGCACAACCGTCCACAGTAGTTCGAAATACCATAGGCTGGCGAGGTGAATTGTCAGCTTTGAGAATAGCCTGATGCACATTGCGCACGCTCAGCGCATCGGCTGAGCTCGACGGTCCTGAGGAAGACGGCCCACGCGGCGTGAAGGCCTGCACAATCGCATCGATAATGGAGCTGCCGATCTCGACAATCGGGTTCCACGGTTCGGCCGTCGCCTCTGCCGGCGCCGCCTCTGCCTCCGTCGCCGTTCTGGCCGCCGGCTCCACAACTTCCGTAGGCGCGCTGTCGGTCGGCTCGGGCACTGGCTCGGCGACCTTCTTGTCTTCGGGTGTTGCCTCAGGGCCTAGCTCCACAGCGCGAGATCTCGAAGGGCCGTCCAGGTCCTGAATGAATGGCTCGGCTTGCGCGCGGGGCTTGCTCATGGTGCAGCCGCCCCCTCGGACGCGTACCATCTCCGTCAGTCGCTCCCCTGCCGCCTCCGCCACCGCCTTTGCGTCCGCTGCCTGAGCCGATTGCACTGCCACTGCAACGGCGTCGTCGTCACCGTCGTCGATGCCGTCGAGGTTGGTGTCGTCCCCGTCGTTGCAGGCATCAGGCCGCACGGGGCCAAGTGCCTCGGATGCCTCGTCGACAGCAGAAGCAAGCGGCCGAAGCTCACTCAACTCCTTCCAAAGAGTCGCTCCGCCGTCCTTGGGCTGCACACGAATGTACATCCCGGAGCGCTTGATGACAGTGCCGGTAGTTTCAACTCTCTCGTGCTTGAAGCGCACGTAGTCGCCCTCCTTGGGGTCCATTGGGCGGCAGGTGCGCTTGTGGGTGGAGAGCTCGAGCAGGGAGAAAAGCGCCCTCGCTTCGATTCTGCGCCACAAATCATCTCCAAACCCCTCCAAAATGCAAACTTTAATTATTAACGGCCGGAACCGGAGACAAACACGGAACCGGAGACAAACACGGGCCTCATTCATGCGGGTCTTTCACAGCAATTCTCGCTCAGGATGTCGGAATCAATCGCAATCACCTGCGAGTCATCAGAGGCCATCCGTGGCAATCAATCGCAATCACCTGCGAGTCATCAGAGGCCATCCGTGGCAATCAATCGCAATCACCTGTGAGTCATCAGAGGCCATCCGTGGCAATCAATCGCAATCACCTGCGAGTCATCAGAGGCCATCCGTGGCAATCAATCGCAATCACCTGCGAGTCATCAGAGGCCATCCGTGGCAATCAATCGCAATCACCTGTGAGTCATCAGAGGCCATCCGTGGCAATCAATCGCAATCACCTGCGAGTCATCAGAGGCCATCCGTGGCAATCAATCGCAATCACCTGCGAGTCATCAGAGGCCATCCGTGGCAATCAATCGCAATCACCTGTGAGTCATCAGAGGCCATCCGTGGCAATCACCTGAGCCCGCGAGGGTCGACGTCAACGTGAGAACTCGTCTGTAAGTCCAGAGCGATGCCGGAGGCGCCACGCCGCCACCCGCCGCGCTGTCTCCCAATCCACCGTCGCCGATGGAGACGACCGAGTCGGGAATGGTGACCGAGGTGAGGCCGCTGCAGCCTATTGCGCCGCCGCCTATCGCGCCGCCGCCCGCCGCCGCCCCGGCCGGTGCGCCGCCGCCCGCCGCCGCCCCTGCCGTCGAAGCTTCTGTCGCTCCGAAGTCGCTTGTGCCGCCCTCGCCCTCGCGCAGCTTGCCGCACGGGAGGGCGACGCAGACGAGCGGCACGAGCGCCACGCTGCACGCCGCCATGGCCAGGAAGGGGAATCGGAAGGCACCGAACGGCGTGCTCGCCCCCAACTCGTATAGCATACCGCCCGCCAAGGTACCTCCGGCGCCCGCTAGGCCGATGACCACTTCGACCATGCTGATGACCGCGCCGAGCCGACTGCCGAAGCCGACGGTCGTAATCACCGTGAATGTGCCCACATCAGCGAACGCCGAGCCCATGCCGCCCACCGCACGCATGGCCACGAGCGCCGCGCTGAGCATCGCTGGCGAGCCGGTGCCGAGACTCCCTGGTAGGTAGCCGAAGCCGAGCGTCGCGACACCGCTCACGAGGAGCCCCAGGCCGATGGAGAGGCTCGCTCCGAATGTGCGCATCATGAGCGGCGGCAGCGGCGTTGCGAGTACGATGCCGAGCGGGTAGGCTGCAAAGATGAGGCCGACGGTGGTCTCGCCCAAGGCCTTGGCTGCCTCCGACGTGGGGAAGAAGGGTGCGAGCACGGAGACCGAGCTGTACTGCGTGAAGAAAATGAGGTAGATCGTGGCGAGCAAGAGCGCGGTCTGCATTGCGGTGCGTGCTCTCGGTGGCGTTTGTGTGCTCAGTAAGGGCGTACCGCCGCCGTCGGTCATCTTCGGCACGCGCACGCGCGCGAGGAGAAGGAAAGCAGCCTGACCGAGCTAGCACGCGCGCCGTCGAGCGTGTCGTGGAGCCCGGCGCTTCTGGATGCCGCACTTGAGGTGCCGCTCGGGCGCTTCACGCCCGGCACAGTCGGCTTCGCGAGGGCCGCCGCGTCGGGCCTCGTGGGATTCCGCGGAGGGAGGCTCACCCACCATTTTGACTGTGAACGGTGAACGTGTGAACGTTGGCTGTGAACGTTAACGCGAAACACGCGACAACGGTTATACGGCACTGTCACTGCCCACTCGCTTCCGCGCCGGCCCCCCTCGCTTTGTTAATCCACACACCGCACATGCCAGTTGCCACAAAGCGAGACCGGGCCGCGCGGGACTCTCCGCTCATTGCACACTGGAGCCACGAGTTGGCGTGGGCCATAACGGCAGCCCAGCACGAGTCGCCGAGCGCGGGGCGCATGATGCGCATGCGCGCGAGGCGCGAGGTGGGCGCGGTCACGAGTGTCACTCCCGCGCTGGCCGGCACGCAAGCATGCCACGGGCAGGCGAGGACACGATCAAGGCCTCGCACAGGATGAGGTCCTCGTGCGGAACTGTGGTCACTGTCTCAAGGCAGCCCACCAAACGCTCCTCCGCTCCTCATGCTTGCCAGGGTGCTTGCGCTTGAACTGCTTGCCAGCCCGTTTGAAGAGCGCCGCGCTCGTCGTTTGGTAGTCGGGCAGTACGTAGCTTGGATTGCGCGCGCACCACCTCTCAGTGTCTCAGAGTTCCAAGTGGGAGGGGGCGCCCCGCCATGCGTTTCGGAGCGCTTGCTTGGCTTGCTCATCGAGGCCATTTTCCGCAAGGCTGCGCACACACAGAGGGTGCGTTTTATCAGGTTGCAAAGAGCAGTGGGGTCACAGAGGCCTCAATTCGATCAAGATCGAGGCGAAACGCACCTTAATTTGGTCAGTGCGCCAGTGACGCTCGTGCGGAGCGCCTCGGCGATCAGCTTGACACCAGCAGGGCTGATGTTCTCGGAGGACGCGTTCATAGACGTGATCTTGCTGTCCTTATTGCCGCAGATGGCGGCAAAGATGGCGCCCCAGCCCTTGTCCCCGAGCTCGTTGCGTCTGAGGTTGACGGACGTCAATGCGCCATTGACACGGAGAGCGTCGGCAATTGCTGTGATCCCCTCTGCAGTGTAAGTTCCACTCCCAAAATGTGAGAGGCCGCACAGCTGGTTGCTGGAGAGGTCCAGGCTCGTCAGCGTGCCGTTGACACCAAGAGCGGCGGCAAGCTCCTTGATGCCCGTCATGTCTCCCTCATCGCCGTTGCCCGTCATGCTGGTGAGATGGTTTTCGGACAGGTTGATGCTCGTCAGCGCGCCATTGAAGCTGATCAAGGAGGCAATCACAACCGCAGAGGCAACGCCAAGATTCTTGCAAGAGAGGTCGAGCGTCTCGACGGGGTCGGTGCCTTTGAGCTTCTTGACAGGGAGAGCAAACCCATCCAATTCCACCTATGCATGAGGGACCTCCAGATGTCAGTGCAAGAGGGAGCACATCTGGGCTGATGGAGCACAGCTGAGCTCAGCGTACCTCCGTCAGCGCGCCTGTGACGGCCACCATGGCCGCCACAGACTTTGATCCCACTAGACCAATGCCGTTGTTCCTGAAGTTGAGCGACGCGAGCTTGGTCTCCTTGTTACTCTGGATGGCCTCGCAGACTGCGCTTACGCCATCATCATTGAGGTCGTTGAACGACAAATCCAGGGCCGTCAGCCCGCCTGTGACAGCTACCATAGCCGCCACAGCGTTTGCTCCAACTGTACGGATGCCGTTGTTCCCGAAGTCGAGCGACGCGAGCTTGGTCTCCTTGTTGCTCTGGATAGCCGCGCAGACTGCGCTTACGCCCTCATCCTTGAGGCAGTTAGAGGACAAATCCAGGGCCGTCAGCGCGCCATTGACATGCAGAGCGTCGGCGATTGCAGTGATGCCCTCTGCAGTATAAGTTCCTTCTCCATATTTGACACCGCACAGCTGGTTGCCTGAGAGGTCCAGCTGCAATTCAAAGCAAAGTAAGGCAAGGGTTAGAGAACAGAAAAGGCTATCAAGGGGGGGGTCAGAAAGCGAGCACCTGTGTCAAGACGCCTGTGACGCTCGTGCGGAGCGCCTCGGCGATCAACTTGCCACCAGCAGGGCTGATGTTCTCGGAGAACGCGTCCAAGGACATGATCTTGCTGTCCTTGCTGCCGCAGATGGCGGCAAAGATGGCGCCCCAGCCTTTGTCCCCGAGCTTGTTGCCCATCAGCTCGACGGACGTCAATGCGCCATTGACGCGCAACGCATCTGCAAACACCTTGGCGCCTTTCGGACCAAAACTGTTCCAGCTGACATTGATTTTCGTCAGCGAGCCATTGACGCCAAGCATCTTGGCCACATGCTTGGCACCTGCTGACCCTCCGATGTTGCCTTCGGGTACCATGTCGCCATCGTACGTCCCGCCGCTGATGTCAAGCTCCTTGAGCGTCGTGTTCTGTTCTAGTGCCTCGCAGATGGCTTTGGTGCCTTCCTCCTCCAAGTGGTTCCTGGCGAGCGAAATTTTGGTCAGCCCGCCATTAACGCCAAGCATCTTGGTCACGTGCTTGACTCCTGCTGTCCCTCCGATGTTGCTGCCATAATCTTGTTCGCCGCTGATGTCAAGCTCCTTGAGCATCTTGTTCTGTCCGAGAGCCTCACAGATGGCCTTGGTGCCCTCCTCCCCCAATCTGTTGTTGGCGAGTGATATTTTGGTCAGCCTGCCATTGACACGGAGAGCGTCGGCAATTGCTGTGATCCCCTCTGCAGTGTAAGTTCCACGCCCATAATCTTCGAGGCCGCACAGCCAGTTGCTGGAGAGGTCCAGGCTCGTCAGCGCGCCATTGACGCTGATCAAGGAGGCAATCACAACCGCAGAAGCAACGCCAAGATTCTTGCTCGAGAGGTCGAGCGTCTCGACGGGGTCGGTGCCTTTGAGCTTCTTGACAGGGAGAGCAAACCCATCCAAGTTCACCTATGCATTAGGGACCTCCAGAAATCAGTGCAAGAGGGAGCACATCTGGGCTGAGGAGCTCAGTGTACCTCCGTCAGCGCGCCCATGGCAGGAATGAGATAAGAAATGAGCATGGCCACAGGCCCTTGGAGCCATTTACGGCGCAAGTCTAGCTCCAAGTCCAGCTCAGTCATGGTGTCCTCCCGCATGTGCTGCACCGGAATGCCGCATGCCACACCTGAGCCCGCACAGGCGACGGCTGCGATCGTCAGCTTCAACGGTGCCTCTCCGTCGCCTGAGATGCAGCTGTCCAGAGCAGCCTTCGCAGTACCATGAAGCAAGGATCCTTCCCCCTCGTCGTCTTCTTCATCCAATGACGCAGCCCGTACTTTCGCCACGTCCACCACAAAGCCGTAGCCATGGAGGCGCGCCAACCCTGGCAGCATCCGCCCCGCAAGGGCCGTGTCCCCGGGACGGCCGGCCTCGATGAGCAGCTCAACGTCGAGGTCGGTGATCTCTTCCAGATGTGTGGGTGCCGGCTGCCCGCGGCCGCGGCACAGGCGCGAGCAGAGGACACGCCGTGACAGCGCACGCCAAAACCGATTCACGCCCTTGAGCTCGCACAGCGTGGCCACGTCCACCATTCCCAGAGCAGCCTCCCTGGCATCCGTAGTGGCTGGCACCCCCGAGAGCGAGGGCTGCCGCAGAGGTGCGGGTGGTGCCGTGGAGCTGGCCGCGCCGTGCTGCTGCAGCGCCTCGTAGCCTTCTGGCAGAAAAGCCGACTCGGCGAGTGCCGCCTCGAGCTCGGCGCCTTCAAAGTCGCTACCCGCGCCAAGCAGCGCACGGAGCTCGTCAGCATTCTTGCCGTTGACCCGGGAAGCGATGACAGACTGATTGTGCTTGAGTAGCATAGGGGCATCCAGAAACAGGGCGCCCTCGACGTGTTCCACGAGCTGCGATAGCGAATGCTCGTCAGAGCTCGGCGACAAGGGATTGCTGGCGTAACCCTCGTACCGGAGCTCTTCAAACGACTTGTTTTGGCATTGCTCCATCCGATGCATGAGTGCGCCCAGCATCTCCGGCATGCGAACCAGCGCGCGAAGCGTCGAGGCTGTGACAACGGGCACCGGATACACGCCGTCCTCGGAGCTGGCATCGTCCATGAGATCCTTCAAATGACCCGCGAGTCGAGCCACCTCGCGCGACATCGTGACCTCCTCTCCGTCTCGCGCTCGCACGCGGATTGGCTCGTCATCACGTGTGGCCTTCTTCGCCGCGGGCGCCTCTTCCTGCTCCTCGGCCGGCGATCCAGCGACGATTGTCTTGCCCGAGAGGCTCATCGTTGCTTACACGCCGTAAGGCAACCACACAGTTGCTTTCGCGGGGCGTCCGAGCTTTTTGCCCGCGGGAAGTCCGTGCAGGAAGTCCGTGTGCCACGAGACCGGAACGTGTGCCGAAGTTGGCCTTTGTGAAACCCTTTTTTTCTCAGATACCGGTAAGTTCCTGAAGAAAAACCACACTTGAAGGTCATCTTTCCCCTTCACAGGTTGGTGTCGTCCCCGTCGTCGCAGGCATCAGGCCGCACGGGGCCAAGTGCCTCGGACCTCGAAGACAGGAGAAAGAAGCAAGAGGCAGAAGCTCACTCAACTCCTTCCAAAGAGTCGCTCCGCCGTCCTTGGGCTGCACACGATTGTGAGTACCGGAGCGCTTGATGGTAGTTTCGACTCTCTTCCCCCAAACTACCGGAATGAAAACTTTTTCACAGCCTGGGCGTTCGGGATGTCGGACGCCGACGACGGCACCCGTGCAGCCAAGGCGCGCTGCCGGCGCAGTGCAAGCCGCTCGGCTGTCGATCGGCGCGCGTGCGTGTCTGCATACCTGGCCAAGAAGGCGATTGGCTCCAATGACAGCGTCGCGGAATATGTAGCCCGAAGCGGGCCCCGCCGCTGTGCGACCCCCTCTGACTCTATGAGTGATGCAGATCGCGTGGAGATGGCACGTTGCTTGCGAGCCATGGCGCCACCCACGGCGGGTGCCGCCCTCGCAATGTCCACCCTCGTTCATCAGCATTTGTGGACGCCTCCGGCAGCGCCGCCGCCGCAGTGCAAGCCGCTCGGCACCTCGGCTACGACGACAACGGTAAGGGGTGCGTCTTCAGCCTCCGCCGAGTGCGTGAAGAGTGCCGGGATGGCCTCGTGGTCTGTCTCGGGGCTTGCGAGCGAGAATGGCTCCGAGTGCGGCCGTCATTGGCAGGGCACGGCCGAGGTGCGCTGCCTTTTTGCGGACCGCGACGTGCTCTTCATTGGCAATAGCGTGATGCGTCGTCAGGTGTTCACACTTCTCGACTTGCTCGCTGGGCCAGCGGCGCATCGGCTCAGTGTGAACGGTGGCGAGACCGTGAATGTGAGCACGGCGGACGGCACGCCCGCGATGGCGCCGAGTGAGCTCCTTTCAAGCACAAGGCTGTGGGATCTTGATGGTCACGAGCATGGGTACCACGCCGCACAGCTGCTGACCATCGATCTCGCCACCGGGGCCCACCGCTTCCACCTTCCCCACAGGTGATTGCAATTGATGGCCACTGATGGCCTCTGATGACCACCGGGGCCCACCGCTTCCACCTTCCCCACAGGTGATTGCAATTGATGGCCACTGATTGCCTCTGATGACCACCGGGGCCCACCGCTTCCACCTTCCCCACAGCTGATTGCAATTGATGGCCACTGATGGCCTCTGATGACCACCGGGGCCCACCGCTTCCACCTTCCCCACAGGTGATTGCAATTGATGGCCACTGATGGCCTCTGATGACCACCGGGGCCCACCGCTTCCACCTGCCCCACAGCGAGCTATGTGGCGTCGAGAGGGCTTATGCCAACTTCAACGCGGGCCGAGCGCGCCAATGGTGGTCCCCTTCCGCACAGGTGATTGCCACTGATTGCCTCTTGATTGCCATTGATTGCCACTGATGGTCCCCTTACGCACAGGTGATTGCCACTGATTGATGTCCACTGATTACCGCTGACCGTGCGCGCCACCGATCTCGCCGATCTCGCCGATCTCGCTGATATGACCGACTCGTCGATCTCGTCGATCTCGTCGACCAGATCGACGCGCAGTGGCTGAGCTCGAAGTGGCGAGATCGTGAGTGGCGGCCGCTCGTGTCAATGACTCTCGGATGGGATTCCACACGAGCACCCGTCGCCGTTACATCGACGGGTGCCGCGCAGCATGCAAGTGCTCGCCACGGCGCCGACGCGACGGGTGCAGCCGCGAACGCGAGCGAGCGAGCGCGAGCATGCCTGGAGCAGCCATCGGTGATTTGGGCGGGAAGTCATCGTGCGGGCTTAGTGCCCGGCGCGGCGCTTCCAAATAAGGACCTGCCTAATCAGGACCTGCCTCATCAGGGCACATCCCGTGCTGAGGCCGTGCGCCGTCAGCTGCTGGACGCTGTGCGCGCGCACCTGGTGAAGCTCGATCCAACGGCCGCTGAGTGGGTGGGCAATCTCACCGTCCATCTCGACGAACGCCCAGCATGCAAGCGCTCACCACGGCGCCGTGTCCCTTCCCCACAGGTGGGCAATCTCACCGTCCATCTCGACGAACGCCCAACACAGCGCGCACCCAGCAGGGCGGCGGAGTCTACGCCCCCCCGCGCCCGTGCTTCCCACGCCCGAGCTTCCCCGAACGCATGGGTGGTCTTCCCTACCTACCATGGAGAGCGCCAGAAGTTCAATGGGTATCAGTGCTCATTCCCACTGATGGCCACTGATTGCCACTGATTGCCTCTGATGGCCTCTGATGGCCTCTGATGGCCTCTGATTGCCTCTGATTGCCTCTGATTGCCTCTGATTGCCTCGTGGTATCAGAGCTCATTCCCACTGAGATGCCCGCTGCATGCCCTTCTGATTGCCTCTGATGACCTCTGATGACCTCTGATTGCCTTCCTCATCAGGTACTGCGGCGGTGCCATGCCGCCGGGCGAAGTCTGTAAGTGCACTACCACCGTGCCGCCCACGTGCTCAGACCGGCGCGCGTCGTGCTACGGCAAGCGGCTGTGCGCGCCGCTCGCGCCCGGCTCGGCGCGTTTCGTCGAGGCGGCTCGCGGGCTGGCCGCTGCGCTCTCATCGCCGTCGGCCGAATCTCGAGATCGCGAGCTCGCGCGGGGAGATCGCGAGCTCGCGCGGGGAGATCGCGAGCTCGCGCGGGGAGACCTCGAGCTCGCGATCTCCGTGTCCCGCGTGCGCGTCTCTCCCTTGTATGACGACTGCTGGGAAGGGCGCGACCGGTGTATGGGGTACGCTGATTGCCTCTGATGGCCTCTGATGGCCTCTGATGACGGCTGATGTCGGCTGATGATGGCTGATGACGGCTGATGACGCGTGATGGTCTCCCTCATCAGGCAACGACCGTGCCACGAGCGCCTACGCAGCCCAGCATGCAAGTGCTCACCACGGCGCCCCCTTCCCCACAGGCACCGACCGTGCCACGAGCGGCTGGATGCGGCGTACATCTGCCGATCGACTGCACTGCTCTGTCCCCGTACGTGCTCGTGGCCTCTGATTGCCACTGATTGCCACTGATGGCTCTGTCCCCGTACGCGCTCGTGGCCGCCGGGGGTGCATGCAAGTGCTCACCACGGCGCGGACGCGCTCGTGGCCGCCGGCCCTCAGCCGTTGGGGGTCTGCATGCAAGTGCTCACCACGGCGCGCCCGCACTTCCCCACAGGCACGCGCTCGTGGCCGGCGGCTCTCAAGCAAGCCAAGTCGTGGATCCCAGCTGCCCATCCCTCGGCGTCGCTCCTCTACCTCTATGATGGGCAGGTGATTGCCGTTGATTGCGACGGAGGCCCCCTCACTGCCCCCCATCTGCCACTGTTGGCTTCGGCGTCCCTCCATTACCTCCATGATGGGCGCCATGATGGGCAGACGCAGAATGCGATGGATGCGTCTCACTGATGACCACTGATGACCTCCATTGCATCCATGATGGGCAGACGCAGGATGCAATGGATGCGACGTTTCGAAGCTGGGCGCCTCCCACGATTGGGTACGGCTCGCATGCAATCATCCTCGGGCCGCAGGTGATTGCCTTTGATGATCACTGATGGCCACTGATTGCCACTGATTGCCACTGATGGCTAAATATTGCCTCCGGCTCGCATGCAATCATCCCCTGGCCGGCAGTTCGCCAACACACGCAGCGTCGGCGCGATGCGTCGCTCTCTCAGCCTGATGCGAGCCGCTCTCACTCATGCCGATCTATGCCTGGGCCAACGTACGCTCGCCGTCTTCCGATCACCCGCGTTGGGGGTCTGCATGCAAGCGCTCACCACGGCGCGTCCGCACTTCCCCACAGGTACGCTGGCCGTCTTCCGATCTCCCGCGTTCAACTTCGACCCGGTGAACACCTTCCACCAGCAGGCTGCCTTTGCGCAGCGCATGCGCCCGATCGTCGAAGAGTTCGGCGCCGTCTTCGTCGATCTATTCCCAGCGACGCTCCGGGCGGCCTTCCCACCCCCATCGGTGCCCGACGCTGAGCAGATTGCCATCCGATTCGACCGGAACAGCGCGTTCCACTACCTCGACGCTGGGCGCTATCTCATGGCGCAGATCCTGCTCCACGTCCTCCACTTAATCTCCACTTAATCTCCACTTAATCTCATGGCGCAGATCCTGCTCCACGTCCTCCGACTGCTTGCACAAGGCTGAGCCGTGCATAGATCTCCACTCGAGATCTCCACTTAATCTCCACTCGCGAGATCTCCACTCGCAACGGCCAGAATGACCAGTGGCACACGTGCGCGCGCGGCCCCGCCGCACGAGGGCATCTTGCCCCCTGAGACAAGTTTCGGACGGGATTCTTGCGTGGTCCATTTTCCATTCTGCCGGTTGTCAATGCTAGTCGCGACTTTGAAACAGGTACAGGACGGTTCGTCAACCGCAACCCCTAAAGGCACACGACGGCGGCGAGACTCGTGAGGCGAAAGGTGAGTTGGTGCCTTCTCGGGTCCCGACGTTCCTCAACCTCAACCTCCAAAAGCCGTTTCACACAGAGGGTGTGTGATAACGTGTATTATCAGAGCTGAAACCGAATCCCAAAACTGCACCCAAAAGCAATCAACAAGTTACACTTCGCAACATTCCTGGTATCGCCTGCCGCAGTCCGTGCCTCTAAGGAGCTCCGAGCGAGCGGACAAGAAGGGCGATGGCGAGCAGCTCCGATACCTTGCCGCTTCTGCCAAACGGCGTGGAGCGCAGCAACTGGAAGCCACCCAGGGAGGGGCGCGGCCCGCACAGGCCAGCCGACCGGCCAGACGAGTCAGAGGGCCGCAACTCTCTGCTCGATATAGCCAACCAGCAGCGCATAAGCTGGTGGTCGGGCGCGGTTGCAGGAGCCATCGTAGGTATATTTGTGGGTGGTGTGCTTGGTAAAGCGGTGCAGCCACTCATTTACGGCCCGATGATACCCGCCAACCAGTGCTGCGCATGCCCTCAACCGCCGCCACAACTACCGCCTCCCTTGACACCGCCGCCGTCGAGCCCACCGCCACCGTCACCGCCGCCGCCTCGGCTGCCGCCACCTCGTACTCCGCCGTCAGTGCCGCCGCCCCTCACACCGCCAGCGTCACCGCCGCCGCCAAGCCCGCCGCCGCGGGCACCGCCGCCACTACTACCGCCGCCTTTGCAACCGCCGCCGTCGAGCCCACCGCCACCGTCACCGCCGCCTCCTCCTCCGCCGCCACCTCGTACTCCGCCGTCAGTGCCGCCGCCCCTCACACCGCCAGCGTCACCGCCGCCGTCAAGCCCGCCGCCACGGGCACCGCCGCCACTACTACCGCCGCCTTTGCAACCGCCACCGTCGAGCCCACCGCCATCGTCACCACCGCCTCCATCTCCGCCGCCACAGCCGCCGCCAAGGCCGCCAAGGCCGCCGCCGCCAAGACCGCCGCCGCCGCCGCCGCCCGAGGTTGCTCTGTGCGGCACCCTCTCGGCAGACACGTTCCTCACCGCGGGTCCAGTCTGCGTTCTCACTTGCCAGGTGTTCGTTCCCTCGGGCATCGTCCTGAGTATCCAGCAGGGCGTCACCATTTACGCCTCGCCGGTGGCTGCGGATGGCGGCGGTGCGCCCGCCCTGATCATCGAGAAGGGCGGCTCTCTGCTCGCCGAGGGCTCTGCGACTGCGCCGATCACCTTCACTGCCTTCAACCCCACCGAGTCGTCCTCGTCGTCGGTGTCGAGTGACTCTTCCAGCGCGGATACCGTGCTCGAGAAGCGCGGCAAGTGGGGCGGCCTGATCCTGCTCGGCAACGCGCCGACGAATAGGGCGACCACCACGACAATCGAGGGCATCACAGCGCAAACGTACGGCGGCACCAATCCGACCGACTCGTCGGGCTCCATGCAGTACGTGCGCGTCTGGCACGGCGGCGCGGTCGTGGGCGCGAACAACGAGATCAACGGCATCACCTTCGGCGGCGTGGGCTCCGGCACCGTCGTCGACCACTGCGAGGTGGCGTACAGTGCGGACGACGGCTTCGAGTTCTTCGGCGGCACCGTGAGCGTCAAGTACCTGTCGGTGCTCTTCGCAGGCGACGACGGCTTTGACACGGACCAGGGCTACATTGGTAAGGGCCAGTTCCTTTTCGTGATCGAGGGCCTGGGTGGCGACCACTCGATGGAGATCGACTCGGGCATCGGCTCGAATCAGGACGTGACCCCGCGCTCGCACCCTGCTTTCTACTCGTTCACCTTGATCGGCGGAGGCACCGGTACTGGCGCGCGCACGGGCGAGCTGATGCACATCAACGACGGCACGGGTGGCAAGTTCGGCAACGGCATCCTAGCTCACCCGCACTTGGACGGCCTCCTCTTCGAGGACTGTGGCTCGATGAGCTACACGCAGACGCTTCCGGCGGCCTCGGTCAGCATTTCGAACCCCGGATACTTTTACTTCTCGGCCAACAACATCATCGACACGGCGACTGCTTCGTCGCAGTTCGCTCTGCACACAGGCACCACCACCTCTTGCACACCCGTGGGCACGTGGACGGCTGAGTTTGGTGCCCCCGGCTTCGTTGCGGTCGCCACCACTGACCTCGCGGAGGGCTCCGCCACCTTCAACCCTCTGCCGTCCCCCACCGGCGCGGCGTGCACGGGCGCCAAGGACGTACCACCCAACGGCGACACCTTCTTCTCGGCGGTGAGCTGCAAGGGCGCGTTCGGCACCTCGACGGACAACTGGCTCGGCGGCTACTCATGGCTCGCGTGCAGCGGCAGGATGGCTGGTGCCACATGCACTTCCAGCGCTGCGAGAGCGGCCCTGACGCCGCCGTTCGTGCCGCTGCTTTCGAATGTCACCTTGCTGTCGAGCAAGTACTCTTCCAACACGGCCCTCGGCACGAAAATCTCGTACATTCTTGCCTCCCAAGTCCTCGTGTCGGCAACCCTCACGATCCCTGCTGGCACCACCTGTTTTGCGCTGCCCAACGGCGTTGCCGCTCCAGCACTCGTGGTCTTGAAGGGCGGCTCGATCAGCGCGTCGGGCACGTTCTCGATGCCGATCACGTTCACGTCCGTGCTTGCGGAGTCGGCGCTCGTGAGCTCGGCCACCGCCGTGACGGACTCCAACGAAAACGCCATCACGCTCGGCGAGCGCGGCAAGTGGGGCGGGCTCATCCTGCTCGGCAACGCGCCGACCAACGTGGCGACCACCAAGCAGATCGAGGGCATCACCGGCCCCACCTACGGTGGCAGCAACCCGACCGAGTCATCGGGCACCCTGCAGTACGTGCGCGTGTGGCACGGCGGCGCGATAGTGGGCGCGAACAACGAGATCAACGGCATCACTTTCGGCGGCGTCGGCTCCGGCACGACGGTCGCGTTCTGCGAGGTGGCGTACAGTGCGGACGACGGCTTCGAGTTCTTCGGCGGCACCGTGAACGTCAAGTACCTGTCGGTGCTCTTCGCGGGCGACGACGCCTTCGACACGGACGAGGGCTACGTGGGCAAGGGCCAGTTCCTGTTCGCGATGCTCGGCGCTGTGGGCAACCACGGCGCAGAGATGAACTCTCTGTATGGGAGCATGCCACGCTCGCACCCGGCCTTTAACGGCATGACCATCGTGGGCGCCGGCGCCCTCTCGACGCGCGTGAGCAACGCGATGATGTGCCTGCGCAAGGGCACGGGCGGCAAGTTCGGCAACTTGATCCTCGCCAATGTCGCGACGCACCCTGGCATCCGCATCGATACCTGCAGTCACAGCGGCAGCGCCGCGCCCTCCATTGTGTCAGTGCTGCCAGCGGCATCGGTGTCGCTGGGCACGTACCTGTTCTTCTCTTCGAACAACATTATCGAGAGCCCCACCGTCGGCTTCGTAATTGTGCCGCCATGCACCGGCACGGCGCCGGCCTTTGTGAACACGGATCCGCTCATGTCAGGAGGCACGTTCATTGAGACCAGCACGGTTCCGATCGAGCCGCGCCCCGCGTGCGGCTCGGCCGCGTACTCCAGCGTTGACCCGGTGCCCAACGGCGACTCCTTCTTCAGTGCGACCACGTACAAGGGCGCGTTCGGCAGCGTCAACTGGCTCGATGGCTGGTCGTTCTTCAACCTACTCAACCGTCGAGGCTTTGTCAACGCCAGCTTCACCTGCCCCCCGCTGCCGCCGCCGCCGCCCTCGCCCTCACCGCCGCTGGCACCTTCGCCCTCGTCACCGCCGCCGCCAAGCCCGCCACCGCGGGCACCGCCGCCACTACTACCGCCGCCTTTGCAACCGCCACCGTCGAGCCCACCGCCATCGTCACCACCGCCTCCTTCTCCGACGCCACCTCGTACTCCGCCGTCAGTGCCGCCGCCCCTCACACCACCAGCAACACCACGACCTGTGCTGCCGCCATCCCCTGTGCGGCCGCCACCCCGGACTCCTGAACCCCCTAGAACTCCGCCCCCCCCTGTGCTGCCGCCACCCCGGACTCCGCCCCCACCTGAAACTCCGCCTCCACTGCGTCCTCCGCCTCCGCTGCGTCCTCCGTCGCTGCCTCCACCAGTGCCATCGCCGCCACCTCCATCGCCGCTGCCTCCACCTCCATCTCCAGCGCTACCGCCTCCACTATCACCGCGTCCTCTGTCGCCCCCGCCACCGCGGTTGCCGCCTCTGTCACCGCCTCCACTTCCGCCGCCGCCACCTGCTATGCCGTCGCCGCCACTGCCACCAACACCGTTTGTACCACCACCTCCGCCGTCGCCCTCTCCTCCACGGGCACCTTCGCCGCAGCCACTGCCACCACCGCCGCCGCCGTCGATTCCACCGCCTCCGCCATCGCCGCTGCCGCCGTGCCCACCGTCAAACCCGCCACCGCCAGACCCACCGCCACCACCTGAGCCGATGCCGCCATCGCCGATGCCACCAGGGCTGCCGCCCCATCCACCACACGCTCCCAGCTTTTTGAACGTCATGAGCTCCGAGTTCGGTTGGATCCTGCAGAAAGCTCTGTCACCGCCGCCACTTCCGCCGCCGCCACCTGCTATACCGTCGCCGCCACTGCCACCACCACCGCTCATACCACCACCTCCGCCGTCGCCCTCTCCTCCACGGGCACCTTCGCCGCAGCCACTGCCACCACCGCCGCCGCCGCCGACTCCACCGCCGCCGCCATCGCCGCTGCCGCCGTGCCCACCGTTAAACCCGCCACCGCCAGACCCACCGCCACCACCTGAGCCGATGCCGCCATCGCCGATGCCACCAGGGCTGCCGCCCCATCCACCACACGCTCCCAGCTTTTTGAACGTCATGAGCTCCGAGTTCGATTGGATCCTGCAGAAAGCAATGGGCATGGGTTCAATTATTCTATTGCTAATCCTATTGCTTGCCTTTGGATGTCTTTGTCATTCGGTCATTTCCTTGTGTTGCGTATGGTTGAAGACCTACTGCAACTGGGCGGAGGAGAAAAAGAAGAGCCCGAGCCCGGAGGAGAAAAAGAAGAGCCCGAGCCCGGAGGAGAAAATGAAGAGCCCGGAGGAGAAAAAGGA
>Ga0210247_100652_pt1 | contig 32041 bp, 24 predicted proteins | sample ChrtobMetP3_16mM_FD_155449 | JGI IMG/M metagenome (GOLD analysis project Ga0210247, IMG submission 155449) | Chrysochromulina tobin associated microbial communities from unialgal haptophyte culture, Seattle, Washington, United States - P3_16mM | ecosystem: Host-associated > Algae > Haptophytes >... | reverse complement strand
TGCCGCCTCCTCCCACGCCGCCGCCATCGCCTCCCTCGCCGCCGCCGCCGCCTCCGCCGCCGCCTCCGCCGCCGCCGCCTCCGCAGCCGCCTGCGCCGCCCGCGCCTCCTCCGCCGCCCTCGCCTCGGCCACCTTGGCCTCGGCCGCCCTCGCCTCCGCTTCCCACAGCGCTCGCTGCCGAGTCCGCTCCACCGCCGCGCTGTAGGTTGCCTCTCCGAGGCGAAGCTCCCCACACAGCAGCTCGAAGCCCACCTGCATGCATCGAACGGCAGGCCATCAGAGGCATTCAGTGGCCATCAGAGCCTATCAGTGGAGCTCCCCACAAAGCCAATCAGTGGCAATCAGAGCCAATCAGTGGAGATCCCCACAAGCTAATCAGTGGCAATCAAAGCCAATCAGGGGAACTCCCCACAAAGCCAATCAGTGGCAATCAGAGCCAAGCACTCCCCACACAGCCACTCGTTGCTCACCTGCTCGCTCAGGCCGTCGCGTGCGCCGTCGAAGGGCTCCCTAATAAGGAAGGGCTCCCTAATAAGGAAGAGGGAAGCGCCGCCGAGGGAGTCGCGAGTGCCGCCGGACGCAAAGTACGTCAGCCCGGCTTCGACAAGACGAAGCTCCGAACGAAGCAGATGCGAAGTCACCGCGTCTACCCGCCACGCGATCTCCGCCTCCGCTGCCGCCTCCGCTGCCGCCTCCGCTGCCGCCTCCGCTGCCGCCCCCGCTGCCGCCTCCGCTGCCGCCTCCGCTGCCGCCTCCGCTGCCGCCTCCGCCATGGCCGTATTGCCCTCGGCGGCCTCGGCGGCAATGCTGAGCCGAATGCGGGTGGAGACATCAATACTTTCGCGCGCGGCAGCTTCCGCACGCCTCGCCTCCACTGTTGCTGCATTGGCCGTCGCCTTGGCTGCCGCCTTGGCCGCCGCCTCATTCGCCGACCTCGCTGCCTCCGCCCATGCTGCCTGCTCCCTCGGCGCCTCGGCCGCCTCGTCTACGCCCCTAATTAGGGACTCCTCCTCCTCCCTAATTAGGGACTCCTCCTCCTCCCTAATTAGGGACTCCCTCGCAGCCGTCCGCACCGCCGCCAGCTCGGCGGCAGCTTCGGTGGCGGCGAGCCTCGCGGCCTCGTGAATCACCTCCTCCCTAATTAGGGACGCGCGCCGCGCCTCATCTTGCGCCTCCGCCCTAGCAGCCTCCCTCGCCGCCGCCTCCCTCGCCGCCGCCTCCTCCGCCTCCGCCTCCCTCACCGCCGCCTCCCTCGCCGCCGCCTCCTCCCCCGCCGCCGCCGCCTCCTTTGCCGCCTCCTCCCTCACCGCCGCCTCCCTTGCCGCCGCCTCTCTCGCCGCCTCCTCCACCATCGCCGCCGCCCTCGCCGCCTCCCTCTCCGCCTCCTCCCTCACCGCCATCTCCCGCGCCGCCGCCTCCCTCGCCCTCGCCTCAGCCTGTCGCTGCCGTGCGGCCGCCTCCGCCCTTCCCGCCTCCGCCTCCGCCTTGACCACTTCCAGCTCCGCTGCCGCCCCCTCGCTCGCCGCCAACGCCGCATCACGCGCCGCCGTCGCCTCACGTTCACGCCGCTCCGCTGCCCGCTGCAGCGCCTCCCGCTCCCTCTGCCACCGCTGCTCGAGCTCATCCTCGCGACGCCGGCTTGCCTCCTCCACCTGATAGGGGCGCAATCAAAGGTGATGAGGGGCGTAATCTCGTAGGCAATCGGAGGTCCACAGTGGCAGCTGCTCCACCTCATGAGGGGCGCAATCATGTGGCCATCAGATAGTGATCATAGGCCATCAGAGGCCATCAGATGGTCATCGGATGGTCATCAGGGGTCATCAGCTCGTGCGGGACCTCCCACCTCTGCGTTCGCGCGCTCCGCCTCCGCCAGTACCGCCGCTAACGCCTCTGACGCGCGACGCTGCTGCGCCACGAGCGTCGTCTCGAGCACCTCGGACTGACGGCGCTGCGCCACGAGCGCCGTCTCGAGCTCCTCGGAGCTCAGCTCGTGCTGCGCTTGGATTTGACGAAGCACGTGCGCGAACCGCTCGCGCTGCTCGGCGGCCTGCGCGTGCTCGCGCGCGGCCAGTTGCTCGGCGAATTCATCGGCCAGCTGCTCCGCGCGCATGGCATGCGCGATCGCCTCACGCTCCGCCAGAGCCCTCTCCGCCTCGGCCGCCGCGAGCTCCGCCCGAGATTGCTCCGAGATCGCGGCGAGCTCCGCCTCGGCCGCCGCCTTGTCCGCCTCCGCTTGCTCGCGCTGCCGCTCGAGCTCGGTGCGAGATTGCTCCGAGATCGCCGTCTGCAGCAAGGCATGCTCAAGCAGATCGAGCGCCGTCGCTTTCTCGCGTGCCGACTTGAAGTCCCTAATTAGGGCGTCCTCCTCCCTAATTAGGGCATGAGCCACAGCCACCTCCTCGGCCGCCCTCGCATCCGCCGCCCCCGCATCTGCTGCCGCCATCGCACGCGCCGCCGCCGCCGCCATCGCGACGCGAGAGTGGAGGAGGGGATCTCGTCTTGAGGAGATCGAGGTGGAGGGGGAGATCGAGGGGGGCGGGGAGAGGGAGGGGGAGGCGGCGGCGGTGGGCGAGTCGAGAGCGGGTGAGGCATAGGGTGATTGCATGCTGATGGCCGGCGACACGGCGGATAGAGAGGCAACACCTGCGCTCCCACCTGCGCCTGCTGCTGCTGCTGCTGCTGCTGCGCCTGCTGCGCCTGCTGCTGCTGTCGCTACGGCCGCCCCGGCTCCACCACTGCTCAGAGGTCGCCACCACGAGAGCCTGAGGCCTGCCGCAGGGCTGGCTGCCTCAACTGCCGCGGCGCCAACGGCAGCAGAGAGGGGTGTGTCGCGGGAGGATTGGGCGTCGTCGTGAGCGCTTGGAGCGGCGCCAACGGCAGCAGAGAGGGGCGTGCAGCGGGAGGCTTGGGCACCGTCTTGAGCGCTTCGAGCGGAGAGGGGGGTGCAGCGGGAGGCAGGACGACGTGAACGGAGCTGTGAACGGAGCTGTGGCGATGCACCCGCCGCACGCGGTGATGGGGGGCCTTGGGAGGTCGGAGCGCCGTCGTGAGCGCCCGGTATCGCGCAGGTCTGGGCGCCGTCGTGAGCGGCATGTGGCGATGGGACGCTCTTGCGGCGGCGCGCGTCGGCTGGGGGGGCGGGTAGAGCGTAAGCGTCGGCATCGTCATCGTCCGACGCGTGCGCCCCGTCCTCCACCGTATCCCCCGCCGCCAGCTCCGCCGCCACCGCAGCCTCCCCCGCCTCCCCCGCCACCGCCGCCTCCCCCGCCACCGCCGCCTCCCCCGCCGCTGGCGCCTCTGCTGACGCCGCCGCCGCCACTGCTGCCATCGGGTCGGCAGAGGCGGCGGCGGTGACGCGTGGCGAAAGCACCGTCGCCGCGGCGGCGACTGTGGGGAAAGTTGCCGCCTGTGGGGAAAGCACCGTCGCCGCGGCGGCGACTGTGGGGAAAGCCGCCGCCTGTGGGGAAAGCACCGTCGCCGCGGCGGCGCCTGTGGGGAAAGCTGCCGCCTGTGGGGAAAGCACCGTCGCCGCGGCGGCGCCAAAGCCGTCGGACTCCTGTGGGGAAAGCCGCCGGACTGTGGGGAAAGCACCAAAGCCGCCGGACTCCTGTGGGGAAAGCCGCCGGACTGTGGGGAAAGCACCAAAGCCGCCGGACTCCTGTGGGGAAAGCCGCCGGACTGTGGGGAAAGCACCAAAGTCGCCGGACAAGCGACAGTAGTACTGGAGAGCAGCCTGACGAGGACTCGATGACGAAGGCTCATCAGGGCCAATTGGCGGCTCATCAGGGACAATTAGCGGCTCATCGGGGCCAATTAGCGGCTCATCAGGGCCAATTAGCGGCTCATCAGGGCCAATTAGCGGCTCATCAGGGCCAATTAGCGGTGCCGTGGCTTGTTTGGCAGCGGGTGCTGCGGCAGCGAGTGCTGGCATCCGCAGGGGCTGCGGCTGCTGCGGCTGCTGCTGCGGCTCCTGCGGCTCCTGCGGCTGCAGAGCTGCTGCCTTGCTGCTCAGACGCGCCGCGATCGTGCGCCGAAGATCGCTCGCTGTCATCGCCGCCGCTCCGCCCTCGCCCGAGGCGCCATCCTGAGCACTTGCATGCGCGAGGAGCGGAGCGGCTTCGATCTCGCCTGGTAGCGCCGTCGTGGGCGCGCGCGCACCGCGCCGCTCGTCGTCGTCGTCGTCCTCTTGCATGCGCGTGCTCAACACGACGCGGTACCGCCGGCCGCACTCGTCAACGCCCACGCAGGCCGACACATGCACCCCAGGCCGTTGACCGATCCACGGCCGTCGCGAGAACGAACCTTCCGTCGCCCCCTCCGTCGCCCCCTCCGCCGCCCCTTCCGCCGCCCCCTCCGCCGCCGCCCCCTCCGCCGCCCACGCCCGCGCGCACGACGCCTTGTGCGCACCCGCCGCCGCAGTCGACGGCGCCATGACCTCCGGCAGGCTTCCGTCCCTAATTAGGAACTCCGGCAGGCTTCCGAACGACCTTAATTTGGGTCGCGGCCATTGCTTCGCGGGATCCAAGTTAAGGTCGTTCGGATCCATCCGAAGCGACGGCGGTCGTAGCGGCCCGAATGCCAAAGTGGACAGCTGGGCTCGGGGCACGGGAGAGCGACTCGCGCAGGCCATAGCCGAATGCGCGGCGCACAACGGCTCGTCAAGCACATGCATGCCGCAAGCCTTGCCGATAGTCGCCGCGGGAACAAAGGTGGACGGCTCGTCGCATGCAACCCTAATTAGGGACGAGGCGGGCTCCTCGCATGCATGCATGCAACCCGACTTGCTGTTGGCGTCCTCGCGCACCTGAGCCAATGCATGCTTGCAACCCGACTTGCCGTTGGCGACGGCCTCGCGCACCTGAGCCGGTAACGGCCACGACGCTCCGCGCGCCGTGTCGAGCGCATTCGACGTGGCGTCTCGAGGTGCGGACTGTAATTGCGACTGTAATTGCGGTTTGGCCGGGGCTGTGAAGGAGCTCAGGACGGCGCTCGGAGACGTAAGAGAGGATGGATCAACTTGGCAACCCTGATCAATCAGGGAGATGGCATCTCCCCATTGGCAACCGATGCTGTGCTGCTCCGTCATGCGGATGCCGCCACTGCCGCCGATGGCACCGATGCTGCTGGGAATGTAGGGGGTGTGGGGGCTGCCGCCGATGGCACCGATGCTGATGCTGCAGCCGGCGCCGGCGCCGCCGCTGCTGCTGTCGCTGCTGCTGCTGCTGCAGACAGTGCCCATCTCGGCGCTGTTTACCGTGCCCATCTCGGCGCTGCTGCTGCCTGAGCGCAGAAGGAGCAGCGGCGGCGTGCACTGGAGCGCGCCCATCTCGGCGCCTCCCCTTGCGACAGGCGCCCATCTCGGCGCCTCGATCGTGCGAGGCAGTTCCAAATTAGGTGCGAGCTCCGCCGGAGGCGCCGAGATGGGCGTCTGTAGCTCGGCGGCGCGCAGCTTCCGTGGCTTGAGGCCGCTCTCAGGTGGAGTGGAAGAAACGGCGGAAGAGGTGGAGGCGGCGGCGGAGGAGGTGGAGGCAGCGGCGGAGGAGGTGGAGGCGGCGTCCGCGGCAGCAGAGGCGGCAGCAGAGGCGTAGGTGGCGGCGGGAGGGGCGCTTGCGTCGTACTGGGCGCCGTGCTGGGCGCCGCTCGAATGGGACGTAGGCGTGGGCGTCGTAGTGAGCGCATCCACCTTGAGTCGCGTAACCGTCGACGGCTCGGGCGTCGTGTTGAGCGCGTCCTTGTCGGCACAGAAGGCCACACGGCTGTTGCGGCGGCTGGTCGCCGGGGGGCACGAGTGCGCTCGCTCCTTGGTCGGTGCCGCCCTCTCCCCCTCCCCCCTCTCCCCAAGGGTATCGACGTCGTGCTGGGCGCGTGCGGCCCGACTGACCGCCTGCGCCTTTTCGCGCGCTCCCGATTTGAACGAGGACGAGCGCCCCTGCGCCATCGGCGGCTGTCGGTGCGCGGCGGGGGTAGGCGTCGTGGTGGGCGTGGCGGGCAAGGGCAAGGGCCCCAACGGCCATCCGTTGACAGACGCCACGTTCGCTACGGTCCAGCGTGGCGCCACCACAGCGCGTCCCTCCATCGGCGCTGCCGCCGAGATATGCCCCGAGGTCACGTCCGCATCCGGCTGCACCGATGGCGCCGTGTCGAGCGTCGCCAATTTCTCGAGCGCGGCGTCTCTCGCCCGAATGGCCTCGTCCCTAATTAGGAAGGCCTCGTCCCTGCTTTGGATGGCTTCGTCGAGGGCTTCGCGCGCCGCGTCCCTCGCGACGATGGCCGCCGCCGCCGCCACCAGCGCCTCCTCCTTGTCCCCCAGCGCCTCCTCCTTGTCCAGCAGCGCCTTCGCCGCTCGCTCCTCCGCGGCAGCGACTCGATCCTCCGCCGTCGCCGCGCGTCGCTCGGCCGCTGCTGCACGCTCGTCTGCTGCCTCCGCCGCAGCGGCCGCACCCGCCGCCTCCTCCGCTGCCGCCGCGGCCGCACCCGCCGCAGCCTCACGTTCGGCGATGGCAGCGTCCTTCTCGAGCACCGCCTTCTCACTAATTAGGATGGCCTCGTCCCTAATAAGGATGGCTGCGTCCTTCTCGAGCACCGCCTTCTCACTAATTAGGATGGCCTCGTCCCTAATAAGGATGGCTGCGTCCTTCTCAAGCACCGCCGCCGCGGCCGCCGCCAGCGCAACCTCCTTCTCGATCGCCGCGGCCGCAGCAGCCGCAACCGCCGCCTCCTTTTCAGCCACGGCCGTAGCGGCCGCGGCCGCGGCTGCGGAGGCGGCTTCCCATCCCATATCCTGGCGCATAGCTTCTGCCTTGGCGATCGCCGTCGCCACTGCCGCCTCCGCCTCCGCCTGCGCCGCCGCTACCGCCGCGTCCCTCTCGGCAGCCGCCGAGTCAGCGGCAGCGGCGAGGGCGGCCTGATGCGCGACAGCGGCGACGGTCGCCTCCAACTTCGCCGCGTCCCTCTCGGCCAGAGCCATCGACGCGGCAGCCGTTGCGGCGTCGCGCGCCGTGTTGGCGGCGGTTACGCTCGCCAAGGCAGCCTCCTTGTCAGCAGCCGCGGCGGCGGCCGCGGCGGCGGCAGCTGCTGCCGCTTCCCACGCCGCATCCTTCTCAGCCATGGCGGCCGTCAAGGAGGCTGCCGACGCCTCCGCCCGCGTCACCTCCTCCGCCGCCCGCGCCGTGGCCGCCTCGGCCCGCCTCGTGGCTGCCTCTGCCCGCGCCGTCGCCGCCTCAACCTCCGCGCGAGCCATCGCCATGGCGGCCTTCTCCCTCGCGCTCGCCATGGCGCTCGCCGCCTCCGCCTCTGCTTTGGACGTTGCAGCCTCCGCCACGGCGGCGGTGGCGCAGCGGTCGGCATCCGCCGCTCTCTGCTCCGCGTCCGCCGCTCTCTGATCTGCCTCGCATCTCCTCTGATCTGCTTCGGATCTCCTCTGCTCTGCCTCGCATCTCTTCTCGTCTGCCTCCGCCGCCTGTTGCTGCGCGGCCACCGCCTGTTGCTGCGACGAGGCAGCACGCTCTTTGGCCTCGGATGCATCGAGGAACGCCGCCGCCACCTGCGCCTCAGCGGCCGACGCTTGCTGCAGGTGATGCGTGGCCGCGATGTGTTGAGCCTGGGCCGCCTGGTGCTGCGCCGCCGCGGCGAGCTGCGCGGCCGCGAGCTTCTGACGAACCTCATCGAGCTCTTCCTGCGCCACTGCCGCCAGTGCCAGCCTCGCCTCGAGTTTCGTCAACATCTCCTCGTGCTCGCGTTGTGCCGCCTCTGCCTCTCTCTCCGCGCCCGCAGCCGCTTCGAGCGCGGCCGCCTTGGCTTCCGCCTCCCTTCGGGCCGTCTCTATCGCGTCCTCTAACGCCGCTTGCAGTGCCGCACTCCGCGCCGCCCCGCTCGCCGCCTCGCGCCGACCCGCCTCCGCCTCCTCCCGCGCACTCGCTAGCAGCGCCTCCTTCTCAAGCACCGCCTTCTCACTGATTCGGATAGCCTCGTCCCTAATACGGATGGCGGCGTCCTTCTCAAGCACCGCCTTCTCCCTAATTAGGTTGGCTGCCTCCGCCTCTGCCCGCGCACTCACTAGCAGCGCCTCCGCCTCCGCGGCCCGCTCCGAGAGCGCGGCCAGGCGCAGAGCCGCCACGTCGGCCTGCGCCGCACTCGTATCGTCAGACGCTCCCGTGCTATAGGAGGCGCTTTGCACGCTTGCCGCCTGACGAAGCCACGCTGGAGTGAGCACCTCGGCCGCAGCCGGTGGAGAGGACCAATCCATGGATTGCGATTGATTGCATCCCTCATCAGGTGGAGATGACCAATCCGCATCCATCGGCGGTGCCACGCGTGCCGACGCCAACGGTCGAGGCGAGGCATGTGGCGAGGTTGTGTCGGCGACCGCCTGTGCCGGTGCCTGTGCCCGCGACTGCTCCAAAGCTGCCCGCGCCGCCTCCGCCTCCGCCCTCGCCGCCTCCATCTCAGCCCGCGCCGCCTCCGCCTCCGCCCTCGCCGCCTCCATCTCAGCCCGCGCCGCCTCCGCCTCCGCCTTCGCCGCCAGGCGCGCGCTCCGCTCGCTCTCCAGCTCCACGCACGCGGCTTTGAAGGCGCCCTGCTCCCTTGCCAGCTCCTCTTTGAAGGCGCGCTGCTCCCTTGCCAGCTCCTCTGTGAAGGCGCGCTGCTCCCTTGCCAGCTCCTCTGTGTCGAGGGTCACTTGAGTCATAGCGTGGTTGGACTGGACGAGATCTGCCTGCAAGCCCACGTGGGACTGCGCCGGGCGCACGTCGACCTGGCTCGTCGCATCCTTCCACACGATCGGGTGCGCCTGCACGCTCGCATCACGCGTACTCATCGCCCCCGCCACCGGCGCCGTCTGCGTGCTTGCATGCTCGCCAAACGTGCCGTGCTGAGTGCGCTCCACTTGGCTGCTCGCATCGAGCAGCGCGCCCTGCCCCGTTCCCACCTGCAAGCCCACCTCGCGCGACGTGCTGAGCGCGACCGCCTGGCAGCCCACCGTGAACGCGAGCGGCGCCGCCTGCGCGCCCACCGACCGGTGCTCGAGACGGCGCTCCGTCGCTTGCACGTGCGCGTCACGCGTGCCGCCGAAGGCGCAGCCCGCCTGGACCTGCGCGTGCTGCTGCACGGGGGCGAGCGTCTGGGCACTCGAGGTACTGATGCGGGGCGGCGGCGAGCCTGCCTGCGACGTCGCCTCCCGGCGCATCGCGAGGCTCAACGCGTGGCTCGTCTGCTGCGACGCGTCGACCGAGGTCACAGCAGCCGTCATGCCAGCCTGGGAAGACGCATCGCGTCGTCGCGGCGCTTCGAGCGTCCGCAGCTCGCCGTTGAGATCGAGGCGCAGCTCGCCGTTGAGATCGCGTGCGAGCTCGACCATCTCCATCTCGCGTCCCAGATCTCGAGAGATCTCGACCATCTCCATCTCGTCAACCAGCTGGGAGAGCGCGATCTCGGCCGTTGATCTCGGCTGGATCTGGGAGAGGGCGATCTCGGCTGTTGCCGCCGCGGGCACGCTAGGTGGCACGAGACTCGCCTCCACGCGTGCCTCCTCGAGCGCGTCCTCGGCGAGGCGCCTGGCCCATTCGGCCTCGTTGGCGCGTGCCTCGGCCGCCAGCGCCAGAGCCTGCGCCGCCTGCGCCTCCGCCTTGGCGCTGGCGGCCACCGCCTCGGCTGCTTCGACGCACTGTAGGAGCATCTCCTCTCTCTCGGAGGGCCCATGAGCAGGCTCGGCGAGCTCCGTGCTGAGCAGCGCGTCGATTTGGCCCTGCCACTCGACCGCCTGCGAATGCAAGAGCTCCACCTGCGCGTTGAGGCCCTCGACGTGGCCGAGTGCCGACGTCACCTCTGCACGTGGCACGGATGAGCTCTCTAGAGCGGCGATCTTCGTATGGAGCTCGTGCAGATGGATGAGCGCGAGCTCGTGCGGGAGGTTCGCCATGCGCGTTCGCTGCACGCGGCTCCAGCACGACTGACCGCCGAGACAATGCCGCGTGCACGCGGCAGCTTCGGGTGCAATTCCCAATGCGTCACACGCGGCGGGAAAAAGGGGCAGCCGTCATAGCGCGTGTAATAAATGAAGTCCCAATTCCTTTCGAATGAGTCTACTTGTCCGGGATGGCGCCCTCGCGGTGATTGTCTAAGTTTCTCCATTATCAAACTTGAAGTTTTGGAACGGTCTCGAAAAGCATCGGTCTTCGTCCTATCATGGCCGCCAATGCGGGCGCTGGCTCGGGCGCCGACTTCGCCGCCCTCGTTGGCCGCCAGTCGCTCACCACGCAGCACGCAGAGCTCTTTCAGTCGTACATTCCCGGAGAACCCACTGGATCGATGATCATCAACCCGCACTCGGCGTCGCCGCACCAGAAAAAGGTCTTCTCGCCGGCGACCTTCGACTTGCGCAACGACATCTACGCGCCGCGTGCGCTCGGCTACGCGGCCGCCAAGATGACAACCACCTTCCCGCAGGGCGACACCGGTGGCTCGTTTGCTGGCTCGCCGCCCCGTGCGCGTGACAAGTTCATTCCCGGTAGCAGCGACATAACCGCGACCATGCACGCTGATCTCAAGAAATCGTGGTTCGAGGGGAACAAGAAGGGAGGGAAGAACGGTCCGCGCAGCCACAAGGATGGTCGAATTTCGCAGGGCCTCCATTCCGTCAACGATCGAGTCTTCCTGCGCGGCGACCCGTGGGTACGTGACCACTGCCCTAACCACCGCCGCCGCGCCAGCCAGCGCCCCCAGCGCAATTGCCGCCGCTGCCGACGCCGGGCCACAGTGGGCACCCCGTGGGCTGCTGCGCTGCTGCGCTGGCCAGCGGCTGCTGCGAGCGACGGGGGCCGTCGGGCGACCGATGCTGACGTGTGCGCTTGCGCCCTCCTCGCCTTCTCGTGTCTGCGCAGGAGTCGCACTAATCCAGGAGCACACTACAGAGCAGGAGGCTAGCCCAGAGGGGCGAGAGATGACGTGAGTTACGAACTTTGAGACACAGAGAGACGCCGCTCAGAGAGTCGGCGCCCTCGTATGAATTCACAAGGCCGAGTTGCGTTGTGCGTGTACATGCGCGAGCTCGCGACACGAGCATGTAGAGAGGCGAGTTGAGATACCATAGTGCGCACAAGTTGAATACTCCATTGAGTGCCTCGAAGTCTCGGGGTTTGGGCTTCGCGAAATAGCTCAAGACGGCGCTTTTTGTTCATGCAGTTGTGCAGTCCATCGGTTGTGCTGACGATCGGCTCCATCGGCTCCGACGTGCACGAGGCCGGGCTCCCCGTTCACTCCACCGAATCCGCGGCGAAGAAGGCGAGCGCGCCCAGTCGCAAGGCCCTCGCGCTTCGCGGTGGGGCTGCCGAGTCCACCGCCGCCATGCCCGCCGCCACCACGCCCGCCGCAAAGGCGCCAACCAACGAAACTGGGCCGACCACTGCGGACGCGCTTGGCCTGGATCTCTCTTCCAGAGGACAACCCAATAAGGCAGGCCGGGCCACCACTGCCAACCCGCTCGTAGCGAGTTACCTGAGCAGCGGCGGTGGTGAGGTGGCACCGGCGGCGGCGGCAGCGGCGATGGCCAAACAGTACAAAGGCAAGAATCCGCAGGTGTGATGGCCTATGATGGCCTCTCTGATGGTCTCTGATGGCCAAATTTGATGGAAAGGTGCTCGCCCTCAAGGCCGAGTGCGTCGGCGGATGGCGTCCCTCATGAGCGCTGATAGCGTCCCGGATTGCGCCCTCATCAGGTGCTCGCCCTCAAGGCCGAGTTTGAGGCCTCGCGCAGCACCGAGCGCGCGCTGCGAGAGAAGGTCTCTGCCCTCCATAAGCAGTGCGCGCACGTGCGCGAGACGATCCGCGTGCGCTCGATACAGCGCGAGGCGGAGGAGCAGCGGCAGCAGATGAGCCATGACGAGCTGACGAAACTCGCGCGTGCGTCGGAGCGGCAGCAGGTGTGATGGCCACTGATGACCTCTGATTGCCACTGATGACGAAACTCGCGCGTGCGTCGGAGCGGCAGCAGGTGTGCTTGCGTCGGATTGCGTTTGATTGCGTCTTATTGCGTCGGATTGCGCCTGATTGCGTCGGATTGCGTCTGATTGCGCCTGATGGCAGCAGGTCTGCTGGTGGCCACTGATAGCCTTCTCTGATGACCTCTGATGGCCACTGATGACCACTGATGGCCTCTGATGACCTCTGATTGCCACTGATAGCCTTCTCTGAGGCCACTTATATGGTCACGGATGACCTCTGATGACCACTGATGACCTCTGATGACCCGCTGATGACCTTCTGATGACCAATGATTGCCGCTGATGACATCTGATTGCGACTTGATGACCCTCCACAGGCCGCTATGGAGGCCACGCTGCTCAAGCTCTCGGCTTCGTCAATCTTGAGTGCACGCACGATGCAGGCAAGTCTTGAGTTGTTCAAGCGGCTCTGTGAGGAAGAGCCTACGCTGCGCCAGGTGCGCTAATTGCACCCTGATTGCACCCTGATTATCTCTGTGAGGAAGAGCCTACGCTGCGCCAGGTGCGCTAATTGCACCCTGATTGCACCTTGATTATCTCTGTGAGGAAGAGCCTACGCTGCGCCAGGTGCGCTAATTGCATCCTGAGTGCACCCTGATTGCACGCTCTCTATGCCAGCCCTGCATGCAAGCGCCCACCACGGCGCCACCCCCACCCACCCTTTCCCCACAGGTTGCGCGGCTCGACCTCTCGAGGTTCCTCGAGAGCAGCGCGGCTTCGTGGGCAAGCGAGGCGCAGGCCACCGCTGCGCAGATGGAAGGCAACGGCAACGGCGTGGCGGCGGCTGAGGTGCGCTGATCGCCCCCTAATTGCACCCTAATCGCACCCTAATTGCACCCTAATTGCACCCTAATTGCACCCTAATTGCACCCTAATCGTGGCGGCGGCTGAGGTGACGCCCGATGTGCTGACTGCACACGTGTCTGATTGCGTCCCTCATCACCGCGGATTGCGTCCCTCATCACCGCGGATTACGCCCGATTGCATCGCATGCAGGTACGCGCGATCGTAGCCCAGGCGGCAAGTTCACGAAACCGGCTGCAGGCGCAGCTCGATGAGCTCGCTCATCAATCTGCAACGCTCCAGATGCGGCTGCAAGCGACACGCACGCGCCGTGCCGAGCAGGTCTGCTTGCCTCTGATGCGCCTCGCTGATGCGCCTCGCTGATGAGCCTCGCTGATGAGCCTCGCTGATGAGCCTCGCTGATGAGCCTCGCTGATGAGCCTCGCTGATGAGCCTCGCTGATGAGCCAGATTGCACCGCGCCGTGCCGAGCAGGCTGACGAAGCCGAGCTCGATGAGGAGCACAATCAGATGCGGCTGCGGAGCGCGCGCGCCGAGTTGGGCGCTGCCGATTCCGAGCGCCTCGCTGCCGAGGGACATCTCGACGAGCAGATCGCGATCTGCGACGATCTCCTCCAACGGCTGAACGTCTGGCGCAGGGCCAAGTCGCTCCCCTCGCTGGCTGAGGTGATGATTACCTGATGACGCTTTGATGACTACCTGATGACGCCCTAACGACGCCCTGATGACGCCCTGATGACGCCCTGATGGCCTCCCTCATCAGGTGGAGGAGGCACGTATGCAGGCCGAGGCGGCGGCCAAGGCGGCGGCGGAGGCGGAGGCGGAGGCCGAGGCGGAGGCAGGGCGCACGTGGCCGCCCTCAGTGCCCTCCACACCTCGCACATGCGCTCAGTACGGCGCCTCGACGGCGGGCGTCGTGCCGGTGGCCAAGGCCACGCCGGCGGTGGCGGCAGCGGCGAACATGGCGGCCTTGGCGCCCCCGCCACGTACGCAACTCGAAGCCAAGGCAGCGCGCCGTGCTGAGCACGCCCTGGCCGCAGCCACTCAGGTGATGACGCCTTTCGCCTTGATGACGACCTGATGACGACCTGATGACCTTCTGATGACCCTATGATGATGCCCTGAGTGCACTCTGAGTGCACTCTGAGTGCACCCTGAGTGCACCCTGATTGCCCGATGATGGCACGCTCTCGATGCCGGCCCTGCATGCAAGTGCTCACCACGGCGCCGCGCCTCTCAGACCGTCTTCGACATGCACCGTGCCTTCGAAGGCGTCGTGTCGGGCGCGATCGCGCAGGCGGGCGCGGCCAAAGCGCTCGCCGACCAACGCGCCGACGCGCTCGTGGGCGGCGCGCCCGATACGACGCGCCCGACACGGCGCGACGCCACGCCGTACGTCGGCCACGCGCCGCCCTGGGCGCCGGAGAAGGTCTTGGCGGCGTCTGCGGCGTGGCAGCTCGCATGCGCGGAGGCACTCTCACCGCCCAAGGGACAGTCGTTCAAGGGCCGTCTCAAGGGCGGCGCGGCGGCTCTACTCGCGGCTCAGCGCCAGCTACACGAGCGAGAGAGCGCAGTGACGAAACTGGAAGAGTCCGAGAAGGCCAAGAAGCAGGTGCGCTTGAGTGCACTTGATTGCTCATCGCTTGATTGCCATTGATGAGGAGTCCGAGAAGGCCAAGAAGCAGGTGCGCTTGATTGCACTTGATTGCTCATCGCTTGATTGCCATTGATGAGGAGTCCGAGAAGGCCAAGAAGCAGGTGCGCTTGATTGCACTTGATTGCTCATCGCTTGATTGCCATTGATGAGGAGTCCGAGAAGGCCAAGAAGCAGGTGCGCTTGAGTGCCATCTGAGTGCCATCTGAGACAGGTGCCATCTTGAGACAGGTGCTCGCTGGGCGGCGATTGCACTTGATTGCGCTTGATTGCTCTTGATTGCACTTGATTGCTCATCGCTTGATTGCCCTTGATGGCAGGTGCTCGCCGAGCGGCGCGCCGCGCTCAAGAGGGAGGAGGGCGCGCGCCGTCGTGGCGAGGCGCGGCTGGCGCAGGAGCTCGCGTTCCGAGATCGTCTCCTCGCCAATCTCGCCAATCTCGCGGTGGGCAAGCAGGAGGAGGAGCTCTCGAGGGCCGTTGCAATCCAGGGCCATCAAGTGCAATCAAGCGCAATCAAGGAGCTCTCGAGGGCCGTTGCAATCCAGGGCCATCCCGCCGGCGCTCCGTTCGGCGCTCGACACGACGCCTCCGAGGGGGAGGCATGGAGGGCGTTGATGGAAGGCATCGCGGTCAAGGTGCGCCGGCCGCTGATGACCCTCGTTGATGAGCCTCGCTGATGAGCCTGATTGCAACGCGTCGTGCTGAGCAGGCTGATGCCGAGGCGCGCCGCTATCACGCGGAGCTGCTCGCCGCCCTCGCGGATGCAGAGAACGAGAGGGTGGTGCGCCTCAAAAACAAGGCGATGAGCGCCTTTGGGTAGCCACCTCGTTGGTAGCCGTAGGGGGGGAGGCGGCCACATGGCAACGCCTTTGGGGCCACCAGGATGGGTTTGGCGTGGCCTGGAGACGCAAGAGGGGGCCGAGGCGACGAGTGAGCACACCGTACAGTAACGGCAGGTGAGCTCAGTCGTCAGCCACGACAGCAACTCCGGACTCTCGACTCGAGCTGGTGATACTTCTGATTCGGTACGGAACCGTCGAAAGTTTTGCTTTTTTTGCTTTTTGCTTTTTGCTCTTTTCGGTGCGTCCGCGGTGTGTACAGACTACAGTAGCACAGCGCGCCACGTTCTCGTTCAGCTGAGAGCTGTGAGCTGTGAGCTGTGGCTAGGAAACCGACCAGCGCTTCGCACTTGAATCTTGATGCCGTTGATCCGTCGTGAACACTACGCCGTACATACTAGACAACTTCAACCGCGTACAAGCGGTCAAGGCTCAAGGCTGGGCCTGCGGATGGAAAACATGCGCCGGACGGTCGGCACCTTTAGTCGGCACCTCGTAGGCACCTCGTATGCTCTGCGGATCGATCACCAGCTTAGCAGCCGTCATTTGCAAAGGCGCTGGGGACACGGCCCAGGGACGAGCGTGCGAGCCACCAGCTGCTCCCGTCTGCACGTTGGGCACTTTTTCTCGAGTCTCTCGATGGGCAGTGGGTCATTGTCCGATTGCCAGGAGCCTTGCAGCCACTGGCTCAGGCAGCGCTTGTGGTAGTAGTTGCCGCAGCAAGGAGTGTGCCCGCACGCGGCCTCGCCTCGAGAGCTTGCCGCGCTCAAGTCCAGGGCTTCAAGGCAGATGACGCAACGAGCTGCGCCAGGGTCATCGCCGCTCTCGGGCGTGAGCTGTGGCTGGAGGGTCACCGCTCCCTGCAAGACCACCTCTGCAAAGGCCACTGCAACTGCTAGTCGCTTGCGCGAGGCGTGCTCGGTCGTGGCTGCTGGTGACGACGAGGGCGAGCCTTGCTGCTTGCGCCGGTCGTCGCGCATCGCCGTAAGAAGCAGGTGCCAACAGCGGAGCGCCTCCGCCTGCTCGACTTCGCTTCGAGTGGGCGGGGCGGGGACTGGCGCTCGGGGTGAGGGACGGTGGGCAGGGCGACTGCCCGGAATCAGCCAGCCGTCGATGAGATCGCGAACGTGCCTCGCGTAGCACAAGGCCGCCTCCTCTGGTGTCGCGAAGGCGCCAAGATGGCGCTTCTTGCCATTCTCCCAGGTCTCCGTCGTGTACCTTCCAGACCTGTTACACACGGCCTTGAAGCCCGTCTCATTGCTCGAGGACGGCACCAGCTCGAGCCCCTCGGCCGCCGCGGCCGCCCTGGCCTCGTCCGCTGTGAGCGGCCGCGGCCTTTCGACCCTCGCCGTCGCCGCCTCAGCCGCCGCTCGCTCCGCCCCGATATGCCTCGCGTAGCACAAGGCAGCCTCCTCCGGCGTCGCGAAGGAGCCGACGTAGCGCCGCTTGCCATTCTCCCAGATCTGCCCCTGATACCTGCCATAATGCTCGGCCACACCCTTGAAGCCCGTCTCATTGCTCGAGGACGGCACCAGCTCGAGCCCCTCGGCCGCCGCCGCCACCCTGGCCTCGTCTGCTGTGAGCGGCTGCGGTCCTTCGCCCCTCGCCTGCGCCGCCTCTGCCGCCGCTCGCTCCGCCCCGATATGCCTCGCGTAGTACAAGGCCGCCTCCTCCGGTGTCGCAAAGCTGCCGAGGTTGCGCTGCTTGCCACTGCACTTAAGCGCCGCCCTGTACTTGCCACTATTCTTGAACACGCCCCTGAAGCCCGTCTCACCGCTCGAGGACGGCACCAGCACGAGCCCCTCGGCCGCCGCCGCCGCCCTGGCCTCGTCCGCCGTGAGCGGCTGCGGCCCTTCGCCCCTCGCCTGCGCCGCCTCTGCCGCCGCTCGCTCCGCCCCAGCGCACCTCGCGTAGCACAAGGCCGCCTCCTCTGGGGTCGAGAACACGCCGAGGCGGCGCTGCTTGCCATTAATGTAGAAGCTCACCCGGAAATTGCCACGATCATTGACCACGCACTTGAAGCCCGTCTCACCGCTCGAGGACGGCACCAGCTCGAGCCCCTCAGTCGCCGCGGCCGCCCTGGCCTCGTCCGCCGTGAGTGGCCGCGGACCTTCGCCCCTCGCCTGCGCCGCCTCTGCCGCCGCTCGCTCCGCCCCAGCGCGCCTCGCGTAGCACAAGGCCGCCTCTTCCGGCGTCGCGAAGGTGCCGAGATGGATCCCCACGCCATTCTCCTTGACTTTCACCGCGTACTTGCCATAACTCTTGTACACGCCCTTGAAGCCCGACTCATTAGTCAACGACGGCACCAGCTCGAGCCCCTCTGCCGTCGCGGCCTCTTTGACCTCATCCGCCGAGAGCGGCTGCGGTCCTTCGCCCCTCGCCTGCGCCGCCTCTGCCGCCGCTCGCTCCGCCCCTATGTACCTCGCATAGCACAAGGCCGCCTCCTCCGGCGTCGTGAACACGCCGAGATGGCGCAGCTTGCGATTGTCGCGACTCTGCACCTTGTACCCGCCTCGATGCTTGGCCACGCCTTTAAAGCCCGTCTCACGGCTCGAGGATGGCACCAGCACGAGGCCCTCGGCCGCCGCCACCTCCCTGGCCTGGTCCGGCAGCATCTCGCGACACAAGGAAAGAGAAGTTCGCGAAGGTGTGAATGACAAATTTCCCCTGAGCAATGACCCTTCCTCCTCCTGTAAGAAGACACCGGAGTTAGTAGAGATCCTGCGCGCTCAAGGTGACTTTCGGAGATTTTTGGGTTTGGGGAAATCACAGGCCAGGACGCGCTCGAGAGTGCCATCTGAGTGCCATCTGAGTGCCCTCTGAGTGCCTCTTGAGATTGCCATCTGAGTGCCATCTTAGTGCCTCTGAGTGCCTCTTGAGATTGCCATCTGAATGCCATCTGAGTGCCCTCTGAGTGCCTCTTGAGATTGCCATCTGAGTGCCATCTGAGTGCCCTCTGAGTGTCCCCGACCGGAGATTGAACTTGATTGCACTGGATTGCACTTGATTGCTCATCGCTTGATTGCCCTTGATGGCAGGTGCTCGCCGAGCGGCGCGCCGCGCTCAAGAGGGAGGAGGGCGCGCGCCGTCGTGGCGAGGCGCGGCTGGCGCAGGAGCTCGCGTTCCGAGATCGTCTCCTCGCCAATCTCGCCAATCTCGCGGTGGGCAAGCAGGAGGAGGAGCTCTCGAGGGCCGTTGCAATCCAGGGCCATCAAGTGCAATCAAGCGCAATCAAGGAGCTCTCGAGGGCCGTTGCAATCCAGGGCCATCCCGCCGGCGCTCCGTTCGGCGCTCGACACGACGCCTCCGAGGGGGAGGCATGGAGGGCGTTGATGGAAGGCATCGCGGTCAAGGTGCGCCGGCCGCTGATGACCCTCGTTGATGAGCCTCGCTGATGAGCCTGATTGCAACGCGTCGTGCTGAGCAGGCTGATGCCGAGGCGCGCCGCTATCACGCGGAGCTGCTCGCCGCCCTCGCGGATGCAGAGAACGAGAGGGTGGTGCGGTGGTGCGCCTCAAAAACAAGGCGATGAGCGCCTTTGGGTAGCCACCTCGTTGGTAGCCGTAGGGGGGGAGGCGGCCACATGGCACCGCCTTTGGGGCCACAAGGATGGGTTTGGCGTGGCCTGGAGACGCAAGAGGGGGCCGAGGCGACGAGTGAGCACACCTCCGTACAGTCGACAGTAACGCTAACGGCAGATGAGCTCAGTCGACAGTCGTCAGCCACGACAGCACTCGACTCTCGACTCGGGCTGGTGATACTGATAGAACGGAACCGAGCGTCGTAAATTTTGCTTTTTCTGTGCGGTGCGTCCGGTCGGTACAGTAGCACAGGTCCACCGTTCAGCTGTGAGCCGTCTCGTCAGAGCTGTGGCTAAACGACCGCACCACCGCTTCGCACTTGATGCGTTGAACACTACCGACGTACGAACTCCGTACGTACGGTACTAGACAACTTCAACCGCCGCGTTCAAAGCATCAAGGCTGGGCCTGGGTTGGAAAACATGCGCCGGACGGTCGGCACCTCGTATGCTCTGCGGAACGATCACCAGCTTTAGCAACCGTCATTTGCAAAGGCGCTGGGGACACGGCCCAGGGACGAGCGTGCGAGCCACCAGCTGCTCCCGTCTGCACGTTGGGCACTTTTTCTCGAGTCTCTCGATGGGCAGTGGGTCATTGTCTGATTGCCCGGAGCCTTGCAGCCACTGGCTCAAGCAGCGCTTGTGGTAGTAGTTGCCGCAGCAAGGAGTGTGCCCGCACGCGGCCTCGCCTCGAGAGCTTGCCGCGCTCAAGTCCAGGGCTTCAAGGCAGATGACGCAACGAGCTGCGCCAGGGTCATCGCCGCTCTCGGGCGTGAGCTGTGGCTGGAGGGTCACCGCTCCCTGCAAGACCACCTCTGCAAAGGCCACTGCAACTGCTAGTCGCTTGCGCGAGGCGTGCTCGGTCGTGGCTGCTGGTGACGACGAGGGCGAGCCTTGCTGCTTGCGCCGGTCGTCGCGCATCGCCGTAAGAAGCAGGTGCCAACAGCGGAGCGCCTCCGCCTGCTCGACTTCGCTTCGAGTGGGCGGGGCGGGGACTGGCGCTCGGGGTGAGGGACGGTGGGCAGGGCGACTGCCCGGAATCAGCCAGCCGTCGATGAGATCGCGAACGTGCCTCGCGTAGCACAAGGCCGCCTCCTCTGGTGTCGCGAAGGCGCCAAGATGGCGCTTCTTGCCATTCTCCCAGGTCTCCGTCGTGTACCTTCCAGACCTGTTACACACGGCCTTGAAGCCCGTCTCATTGCTCGAGGACGGCACCAGCTCGAGCCCCTCGGCCGCCGCGGCCGCCCTGGCCTCGTCCGCTGTGAGCGGCCGCGGCCTTTCGACCCTCGCCTCCGCCGCCTCAGCAGCCGATCGCTCCGCCCCAATATGCCTCGCGTAGCATAAGGCCGCCTCCTCCGGCGATGGAAACATGCCGAGGTGGTACCGCTTTCCACTGCACTTAAGCACTGCCCTGTACTTGCCACTATTCTTGCTCACGCCCTTGAAGCCCGTCTCATTGCTCGAGGACGGCACCAGCTCGAGCCCCTCGGCCGCCGCGGCCGCCCTGGCCTCATCCGCCGTGAGCGGCTGCGGTCCTTCGCCCCTCGCCTCCGCCGCCTCAACAGCCGATCGCTCCGCCCCAGCGCGCCTCGCGTAGCACAAGGCCGCCTCCTCTGGCGTCGCGAAGGAGCCGACGTAGCGCCGCTTGCCATTCTCCCAGATCTGCCCCTGATACCTGCCATTATGCTTGAACACGCCCCTGAAGCCCGTCTCACCGCTCGAGGACGGCACCAGCTCGAGCCCCTCGGCCGCCGCGGCCGCCCTAGCCTCGTCTGCTTTGAGTGGCTTCGGCACTGCGACCCTCGCTTCGGCCGACCCTGCCGCTCGCTCCTTCCCAACGTGCCTCGCGTAGCACAAGGCCACCTCCTCCGGCGTCGCGAAGCTGCCGAGATGGCGCAGCTTGCCATCATCCCTAACCCGCGTCGCATACTTGCCATAATGCTCGACCACACTTTTGAAGCCTGCCTCATTGCACGCCGGCACGAGCTCGAGCCCCTCGGCCGCCGCGGCAGCCCAGATCTCATCCGCTGTGAGCAGCGATGCTGCGGCTCTCGCCGCCGCCGCCTCGGCCGCCGCTCGCTCCGCCCCGATATGCCTCGCGTAGGACAAGGCCGCCTCCTCCGGCGTCGCGAACATGCCGAGGTGGTACTGCTTGCCACTGCACTTAAGCGCCGCCTTGTACTTGCCACGATGCTTGGTCACGCCCTTGAAGCCCGTCTCATTGCTCGAGGACGGCACCAGCTCGAGCCCCTCGGCCGCCGCGGCCGCCCTGGCCTCGTCCGCCGTGAGCGGCCTTGGGCCTTCGCCCCTCGCCTGCGCCGCCTCTGCCACCGCTCGCTCCGCCCCAGCGCGCCTCGCGTAGCACAAGGCCGCCTCCTCTGGCGTCGCGAAGGTGCCGAGGCGGCGCTGCTTGCCATTAACGTAGAAGCTCACCCGGAAATTGCCACGACCATTGACCACGCACTTGAAGCCCGTCTCACTGCTCGAGGACGGCACCAGCTCGAGCCCCTCAGTCGCCGCGGCCGCCCTGGCCTCGTCCGCCGTGAGTGGCCGCGGACCTTCGCCCCTCGCCTGCGCCGCCTCTGCCGCCGCTCGCTCCGCCCCAGCGCGCCTCGCGTAGCACAAGGCCGCCTCTTCCGGCGTCGCGAAGGTGCCGAGATGGATCCCCACGCCATTCTCCTTGACTCCCACCGCGTACTTGCCATAACTCTTGCACACGCCCTTGAAGCCCGACTCATTAGTCAACGACGGCACCAGCTCGAGCCCCTCTGCCGTCGCGGCCTCTTTGACCTCATCCGCCGAGAGCGGCCGCGGACCTTTGCCCCTCACCTCCGCCGCCGCAAACGCCGCTCGCTCTTCCCAAACGTGCCTCGCATAGCACAAGGCCGCCTCCTCCGGCGTCGTGAAGACCCACGCCATGGGAGTCAAGTCAAGTCAAGTCAAGTCAAGTCAAGTACGCGAGGGTGTGAATGACGAATTTCCCCTGAGCAATGACCTTTCCTCCTCCTGTAGTGTTACTGCGCGCGCATTTTTTCGGAGATTTTTGGGTTTGGGGAATTCACAGGGCCACTTTGACGGAGGACGCGCTCAGTGCGTGCTGCGAGAAGTCTTTCGTGCACGACTTGTCAAGACCCCAATCCACTGGCGCCTGCGAGGATGAACACGATGGGCATCGAGGACTCGACGCTCGAGAAGATGACCACCAACCTGCTGCAGGTCTCGAGCGTCTTCTTCATCCAGCAAAATGAGCTGCAGGCCATGCACCAGCGGCTGTCGAAGGAGCTCACGCGGCTGGTGGCCATCCAGAACGCGCTGTCGGAGGCGGCGCAGCAGCACCAGGACGCGGTGCTCCAATGCATCTCCAACTTCGAGAGCTTGAGCGTCCACCAGCACGACGAGAACGAGGAGCGGCCACCGGCACGCGCGAGCGTGTCGTCCGCGCCCCCGACGTCCGCGTTCGATGGGCCGAACATGATGGCCTCGTGGAGGGAGCCGCACGAGGAGAAGCCGAAGCCCGCGGCACCCTCCGCCGCCAAGCACACGAGTCCGGGCAAGGGTGCGGGTGCGTCGAGCCAGAGCGCTCCCCCCAACAAGAAGCTGCTGCTGCCGCCTGTCTCGAAAGAGCTGCGCACGTTCCAGCCGCAGAAGGAGCCGAAGAAGGAGGGTGCGGACGAGGAGGATGAGGACGAAGGCATCAAGTACGTGGATAAGCTCGTGCTCGTGGGCGGCGTGCTCGGCCTCGGCCTCAAGGCCAACGGCGAGTACGTGGGCACACCCTCCTTTCAGTGGTTTCGACGCAAGATGGTGCGTGGCCAGCGGCTCTTCTTGCCCATCGAAGGGGCGTCGACGGACGAGTACGTGCCGAACGCGGACGACGTGAACACGGTGCTGCGACTCGAGTGCACGCCGCCGTACGGCGGCGCCAAGCTCGTGGTCGACACCGACGAAATCGCCGTCGATCCCTCCACGCATCAGGTGTGATGGCCACTGATGACCTCTGATTGCCACTAATGACGAAATCGCCGTCGATCCCTCCACGCATCAGGTGTGATGGCCACTGATGACCTCTGATTGCCACTAATGACGAAATCGCCGTCGATCCCTCCACGCATCAGGTGTGATGGCCACTGATGACCTCTGATTGCCACTAATGACGAAATCGCCGTCGATCCCTCCACGCATCAGATGCTGAGCCAGATGCTCAGCCGAGGCCATGCGGAGTTTAACTGCGTGCAAGTCAACGGTGGCGAGCCGCGGATCCTGCTGATCACGCTCAAGAACATCAAGGTCCGCGGCCGCCTCTCGCGCCTCACCACCTCCGCCACCACCATCTACAAGCAAGGGTACGAGATGCCTCTCACCCTCGTCCTCGATCCACACTCGCCGACCGAGGTACGGGCCCTGCATGCAAGTGCTCACCACGGCGCCGCGCGGAGGACCTCGGGCCCTGCATGCAAGTGCTCACCACGGCGCCGCGCGTGCGCCGCGGGCGCCCTCGTCTCTCGAGGAGTGCCGTGGCCTGCATGCAAGTGCTCACCACGACGCCCATCGCTCTGTCTCTCTCTCTCTCTCTTTCTCCGCAGGTGTCCCTTCGGATGGGTACGCAGTCCTTTGCGCTCAACTTCGAGTCGTCACGTGTGCGCGACGTCGCCGCGCTCTGTGTGCGCATGTTTGCCGGTCCCTCATGCCCAGAGCATGAAGACGCGAACGCAACGGGTGCGTTCAGCGAGCAGCCGAATGAGGGCGGCTTCGACGAAGATTCGGGTCGCGCCGGCGGCGGCGGCGGCGGCGGCGGCGGCGGCAGTGGCGGCGGCGGCGGCGGCGGTGGCGGCGGCGCCGGCGACGAGGACGAGGACGAGGGCGGCGCTCAGAGCAATGTGGTGATGAATCGGCCGAAGGAAGCCTTGATTGCCTCTGATTGCCTCTGATTGCCTCCGATGACCTCTGATTGCCTCCCTCATCAGGTGATGAATCGGCCGAAGGAAGCCTCAGGGACGAAGAACAAGGAGCTCGATGGTGTGACCTGGTCGGATGATGAAGGTGACGAGACTGATTGATGAGCTTCAGAGGGCCTCTGATCGCCTCTGATTGCCTGCCTAAGATTGCGTCTGATTGCGTCTGATTGCGTCTGATTGTGGATCGATCTCAAGCCAGTCAAGGAGCAGGTGTGATTGCGTCTGATTGCGTCTGATTGTGTCTGATCGCCCTGCTAATGATCCTCGATGACGTAGGTGAGGAGTTCAAACCAGCTGTGAGGGTCAAGATACGTTCCAAGGAAGAAGTCGAGGCGGCCGCGGCCGCGGCCGCGGCCGCTCCGGCGCTCAAGCCCTTAGCCCTCGGTGGCCTGAGCGCGCCGCCTAAGGCTGGGGGAGGGCGCACGCGCGGGCGCGCCGTCGCGGGCGCGAGCGCGAGCAGCGTCTCTCCCGAGGGCGCCGCCCCGAGCGCCACGAGCGCCGCCGTCGGCTTCGGCGAAGGAGGCTTCGGCGACAGCACCGCCGGCGGCTTTGGCGGCGGCGGCTTCGGCAGCTCCGCCCCTCCGTTCGGCACGTCGAATTCGTCAAATTCGTCAGAGCCCTTCGGCGGCGGCAGCGCTCCCTTTGGCAGCAGCAGCGCCGTCGTGGGCGCCATTGACGGCGCTCCCGGCTCCGGCTTCGGCGGCATGCCCTTCGACAGCGCGCCCTTTTCGACGACGTCCGGCACGGCCGTCAGCTTCGTCGCCGAAGGCACGACTGGCGGCTTCGGCGACGGCGACGGCGCCGCCAGCTTTGAGGCCGCCTCGACGCCCTTTGGTACCTCGCCTTTCGTGAGCAGCGGAGGCGCCGTCCCGAGCGGAGGCGCCGTACCGAGCGGCTTCACCGAGTTTGGATCGAGCCTCCCTTTCCACAGTGCCTCACCCGCGTCCTTCGATGCACCCCCCTTCGGCACGGGCGCCGTCTCGGGCGCCACCTCGACCTTCGACGCGGCGCCCTCGGCGGGCTTTGGCGATTCGTCACTCTCAGCGGCCTCGTTCCCCACAGCGTCCTCGTTCACAGCGGCCTCGTTCCCACCGGCGCCCACGACGGCGCTCGCCGACGCCTCCGCCTCATCGTCGGCGTCCCTCTTCCCCACAGCGTCCTTCCCCCCCCCTCTGCCGGGTATCTCTTTCGGCGCCGAACCTTTCGGAATGGGCGGCGGCATGGGCGGCGGCATGGGCGGCGGCATGGGCGGCGGCATGGGCGGCGGCGGCGGCTCATCGCCGGGATCGCCCAAGGGGTCTGACGAGCCCGCGAGCGTCGTCGTGGGCACGTCGGCGCCGACAGCGCTCAATTTCTCGAGCGAGGCGGGCGGGGGCGGGCTCGGCGCGGGCGGTCATCACAATCTCATGATCTCGGAGCTTGTGAATGCGCACCTCTCCGGCCGCAAGCTCACCCAGTATCAGGTCGTCGGCGAGGTGCGATCTCGATCTCGAGCGCGAGCTCGCCCCAAACGCGCGGCGAGAGTGCCCGTGACGGCGCGCGAGGCGCGCTACGGAGCACACCGGTTTCGTCAGCGGCGCATGCTGATCCTGCTTGTGTGTGATTGCGCCCCTCATCAGGTGCGAGCGCTCCCGACAAGTGTTCCCGCGCCGCCGGTCGAGTTCAAGTTTCGTCTGGGCAACACGCACCGCATCGAGCAGCTCAAGGTCAATGAGCACTGATGAGCACTGATGAGCACTGATGAGCACTGATTGCCACTGATTGCCACTGATGGGCGCTGATGACCGCTGATGGGCGCTGATGGATTCCCTCATCAGGTCAATGAGAAGCTTGTCAAGGCGTCGGCGGGCGGCGAGTACACGGCCACACTGCCTGCGATGAGCACCATGAAGCCCGTGCCGCTGCTCAAGTGCGTCCTGAGTGCTCTTGATTGCGCTCCTGATGGCGCTCTTGATTACGCTCCTGATGGCTCTTGATTGTGCTCACATCGCCCCGGATGGCCCCCCTCATCGCCCCTGATGGCCTCCCTCATCGCCCCTGATGGCCTCCCTCATCGCCCCTGATGGCCCCCCTTATCAGGTACGTGGCGGCCGCCAAATGGCGACCCGTCCCTCTCTTTGTCGTTGGCAAGGTGCTCGATGCGAGCGGTCTCGAGCCGTTGATTGCACTTAATTGCACTTGATTGCTCATCGCTTGATTGCACTTGATTGCTCATCGCTTGATTGCACTTGATTGCTCATCACTTGATGGCCCTTGATTGCAGGTGCTCGACGCGAGCGGTCTCGAGCCGTTGGAAGCGGCGGAGGCGGGTTCGTCAACCCTCGAGCTCGCCGTCGAGACGAATTCACAGCTCAAGGCGGCGCTTCGCAGCGTGTCGATGACGATGGTCGCGCCGCCGGCGCTCGCGATTGACGAAACCGCCATCGAGCCCGAGGGCAGCAGCTACGACGCGGCGAGTCGCAAGATCAAGTGGACGGTTGCGCCCGAATTACGGCGCAATCAGCCCGTCACTTGCCGGGTAGGCAGCGCGGCGGCGCCCGAGACGGCGCTGAGCGCGGGCTCGCTCCGCGGCGTGTGGAACGCGGCGCCAGTCAAGATGGAGTTTCAGAGTGAAGGCGTCACGATCTCCGGCATCGAGGTCGAGATCCAAGCTTCGATCACGGACACGCCGCCGATTGCGAAGCTTCTCAGAAGGTTCGCCGCGGGAGATGACCAAGTCGCGAAGACAGTAGTCGCATGCAAGCGCTCACCACGGCGCCCTCTCCTCCCCACAGGTTCGCCGCGGGAGATTACCAAGTCGCGAATACAGTGCCCGAGCCGGCCGCACCTGCCGCCAGCGCCGTCGCGGGCGCCCTCGCCGCCTCTGCCGAGCCCGCTGCCACTGCTGCCGAGCCCGCCCCCGCCCCGGGCGCCGCTGTCGAGGCTGCGCCGGCCGAGCTCGCGAGCGAAGATGCCTGAGAAGGTGCGCTCGCGACGGCGCTCGTTCGAGATCGCGCGTGGGGCCCTCGAGTGCCCGCGACGGCGCTCCATCGAGTGCTCGCGACGGCGCTCCATCGAGTGCCCGGGCACCAGCGACGGCGCGCGCGCGCGCTTGACGTCGTGAGAAGGAGAGGAAGCAGGCCGCTGTGGACAGAAAGGCCCTGTGAACATAGGGTGGTGTGAACTCATGAGCGTGTAGTGTCGTCACCCATACCCAACGGGCGCGGTGGCGGGCGCATAACAGGGGGACAGGCCCGGCCTCCAGAAGTGTTTTGCGGCTGGGCATCTGCGGCGAGAGCAGGGCTCGGGCGACGCAGCGGCGTGCCATGAGCTCGGCGTTGCTGCTGCGACCTGCGACCTGCGAGGAGAGACTAGCGGAACCGACATGCACCGCTCGACTCACCAGGGAGGCGCGCGGTGTATTCGATTGCCACCAAGGCGCAACCCCAAGGGTGGCAACCGAACTGGAGCTCGGCTCTGATACTCTATCGAGTCGATAACTTACTGAAAATTATTACTTCGTTCACATCGTTTATATTTTATGGGAGGCAAGAGCGGCTACTAGCGCTTTTAAACGGGAACTACCGTTACCGTCCAAGCGGCTACCGTAGAAACCGTACTAGCGCTTATAAACTTGAAGCAACTACCAGCCAAGCGGCTCACATTCAGAACCCGCCTGCGTTCACTCTGCCTGCTCGGCATCCGTTCATGCCTTTTTCCCTTGCCTCGGCCCTCACGATAAGGAATCAAGCTCAAGCTTCCTCCATCACTCGCAAGGGCGCCTGGCTGTCCTGGGTTTATTCTGGGCTCTCCCACGCCTGCAGCGCTGCCACAAAGGCAGCGGCCGAGGGAACCCTCTTGACCCCAAGCGCCGTCTCGAGCGCGAGCATCTCCTCTTCCTCGAGCTCGTCCTCGAGCTCACGCAGCCGTGCCTGAGCCACGGCCTCAGCGTCCACCGCAACCGCGCGCCGCTTGCTGCCAGATTTGGAAGTAGTTGCCGAAACCGCGGCCTCGCTATGGCCAGATTTGGAAGTAGTTGCCGAAACCGCGGCCTCGCTATGGCCAGATTTGGAACTAGTTGCCGAAACCGCGGCCTCGCTATGGCCAGATTTGGAACTAGTTGCCGAAACCGCGGCCTCGCTATGGCCAGATTTGGAAGCAGTTGCCGAAACCGCGGACTCGCTCTGGCCCACCGCAACGGCGCGCCGTCCTGATGACTCCCTCCTGATGACGCCCGGATGGACCCCCTGATGGCCCACCGCAACGGCGCGCCGTCCAGGGACGAGTGTGCGAGCCACCAGCTGCTCCCGCCTGCACGTCGGGCACTTTTTATCGAGTCTCTCGATGGGCAGTGGGTCATTGTCCGATTGCCCGGAGCCTTGCAGACACTGGCTCAGGCAGCGCTTGTGGTAGTAGTTGCCGCAGCAAGGAGTGTGCCCGCACGCGGCCTCGCCTCGAGAGCTTGCCGCGCTCAAGTCCAGGGCTTCAAGGCAGATGACGCAACGAGCTGCGCCAGGGTCATCGCCGCTCTCGGCCGTGAGCTGTGGCTGGAAGGGAATCGCTCCCTGCAAGACCACCTCTGCAAAGGCCACTGCAACTGCTAGTCGCTTGCGCGAGGCGTGCTCGGTCGTGGCAGCTGGTAACGACGAGGGCGAGCCTTGCTGCTTGCGCTGGTCCTCGCGCATCGATGTAAACGCCTCCGCCTGCTCGACTTCGCTTCGAGTGGGCGGGGCGGGGACTGGCGCCTGGCTTGGAGGACGGTGGGGGGGTCGGGGTCCCGGAATCAGCCAGCCGTCGACGAGGTCGCGAACGTGCCTCGCGTAGCACAAGGCCGCCTCCTCTGGTGTCGCGAAGGAGCCGAGGTAGTGCGTCCTGCCATTCTCCCAGGTCTCCGTCGTGTACCTTCCAGACCTGTTACACACGGCCTTGAAGCCCGTCTCACTGCTCGAGGACGGCACCAGCTCGAGCCCCTCGGCCGCTGCGGCCGCCCTGGCCTCGTCCGCTGTGAGCGGCCGCGGCCTTTCGACCCTCGCCTCAGCCGCCTCAGCAGCCGCTCGCTCCGCCCCAATATGCCTCGCGTAGCATAAGGCCGCCTCCTCCGGCGTCGCGAAGGTGCCGAGGTGGCGCATCTTGCCATTCTCGGTGGTGTGCGCTTTGTACTTGTAATAAGTCTTGGTCACGCCCTTGAAGCCTGACTCACAGGTCCACGACGGCACGAGCTCGAGCCCCTCGGCCGCAGCGACTGCCCTGACCTCATCGGCCTCGTCCGCCGTGAGCGGCTGCAAACCTTCGCCTCTCGCCACCGACGCCTCCGCCGCTGCTCGCTTCGCCCCAGCGTGCCTCGCGTAGCACAAAGCCGCCTCCTCCGGCGTCGCAAAAAAGCCGAGGTGGCGCGCCTTGCCATTCTCCTTGATCCGCCCCATGTACTTGCCATGATGCTTGCACACGCCCTTAAAGCCCGTCTCACCGTATGACGACAGCACCAGCTCGAGCCCCTCAGCCGCCGCGGCCGCCCTGGCCTCGTCTGCCGTCAGCGGCTGCGGCAGTGTGACCCTCACCTCAGCCGCCTGAGCCGCCGCTCGCTCCGCCCCAATGTGCCTCGCGTAGCACAAGGCCGCCTCCTCCGGTGTCGTGAAGCTGCCCAGGTGACGCTGCATACCCCTCTCCAGAACCCGCGCCTTGTACATGCCATACTTCTTGGTCACGCCCCTGAAACCCGTCTCACTGCTCGAGGACGGCACCAGCACGAGCCCCTCGGCCGCCGCGGCCACCCTGGCCTCGTCCGCTGTGAGCGGCCGCGGCCTTTTGCCCCTTGCCTCCGCTGCCTCTGCCACCGCTCGCTCCGCCCCAGCGTGCCTCGCGTAGCACAAGGCCGCCTCCTCTGGGGTCGCGAAGGTGCCCAGGTGGCGCAAATTGCCTTTTTCCTCAATCCGCGCCTGGTACTTGCCATAATGCATGACCACGCCCTTGAAGCCCGACTCGCCGCTCGACGATGGCAATAGCTCGAGCCCCTCGGCTGCCGCGGCTACCCTGGCCTCATCCGGCGTGAGCTGCTGCGGTCCTTCGACCCTGGCATGTGCCGCCTCTGCCATCGATCGCTCCGCCCCGATGTACCTCGCATAGCGTAAGGCCGCCTCCTCCGGCGTCGCGAAGGTGCCCAGGTGGCGCTGGCCATTCTCCCTGATGGGCCGAGAGTTGGCATACTCGCTGTCATCAGAGGTCATCAGAGGTCATCAGAGGTCATCAGAGGCCATCAGGCTGCACCTGATATGGGCCGAGTACTTGCCACGATGCTTGGTCACTCCTTTGAAGCCCGTCTCATTGCTCGAGGACGGCACCAGGTCGAGGCCCTCGGCCGCCGCCGCCGCCCTGGCCTCGTCCGCCGTGAGCGGCCTTGGGCCTTCGCCCCTCGCCTGCGCCGCCTCCGCCGCCGCTCGCTCCGCCCCGATGTACCTTGCGTAGCACAAGGCCGCCTCCTCCGGCGTCGAGAACACGCCGAGGTAGCGATGCTTGCCTTTCTCCTTGATGTGAGCCTTGTACCTGCCAGAGTGCTTGCGCACGCCCTTGAAGCCCGTCTCACCGCTCGAGGATGGCACTAGCTCGAGGCCCTCGGCCGCCGCGGCCGCCCTGGCCTCATCCGCCGTGAGCGGCTGCGGTCCTTCGCCCCTCGCCTCCGCCGCCTCCGCCGCCGCTCGCTCCGCCCCAGCGTGCCTCGCGTAGCACAAGGCTGCCTCCTCTGGCGTCGCAAACATTCCGAGGTTGCGCAGCGGGCCATTCTCCGTGATGCTTGCATTGTACTTGCTACCGTTCCTTGTCACGCCCCTAAACCCCGTCTCACTGCTCGAGGACGGCACCAGCTCGAGCCTTTCAGTCGCGGCCGCCGCCCTGGCCTCATCCGCTGTGAGTGGCCGCGGACCTTCGCCCCTTGCCTCCGCCGCCTCCGCCGCCGCTCGCTCCGCCCCAATGCGCCTCGCGTAACACAAGGCCGCCTCCTCTGGGGTCGCGAAGGAGCCGACGTAACGCCGCTTGCCATTCTCCCAGATCTGCCCCTGATACCTGCCATAATGCTCGGCCACGCCCTTGAAGCCCGTCTCATTGCTCGAGGACGGCACCAGCTCGAGCCCCTCGGCCGCCGCGGCCGCCCTGGCCTCGTCCGCCGTGAGCGGCCTTGGGCCTTCGCCCCTCGCCTCGGCCGACCCTGCCGCCGCTCGCTTCGCCCCAATGTGCCTCGCATAGCACAATGCCGCCTCTTCCGACGTCGCGAAGGTGCCGAGGTAGCGCTGCGTGCCATTCTCCCTGATGTTTGCGATGTACTTGCTACCGTTCCTTGTTACGCCCCTGAAGCCCGTCTCACTATATGACGACGGCACCAGCTCGAGCCCCTCGGCCGCAGCTGCCGCCCTGGCCTCATCCGGCGTGAGTGGCCGCGGCACTGGGACCCTCGCCTCGGCCGCCTCTGCCGCCGCTCGCTCCGCCCCAGCGCGCCGCGCGTAGGACAAGGCCGCCTCTTCCGGCGTCGCGAAGGTGCCGAGGTGGATCTGCATGCCATTCTCGGTGATCTGAGCCTTGTACTTGCCTTGATTCATCCGCACGCCCCTGAAGCCTATTTCACCGATTGCAGACGGCACCAGCTCGAGCCCCTCGGCCGCCGCGGCCGCCCTGGCCTCGTCTGCCGTGAGCGGCCGCGGCGCTGCGACCCTCGCCTCGGCCGCCTCAGCCGCCGCTCGCCCCGCCCCAATGTGCCTCGCATAGCACAAGGCCGCCTCCTCCGGCGATGGAAACTTGCCGAGGTGGAGCTTCATTCCATTCTCTCGGATCTGCGCCTCGTAGTACTTGCCATGTTTCTTGCACACGCCCTTGAATCCGGTCTCATTGCTCGACGAGGGCACCAGCTCGAGCCCCTCGGCCGCCGCGGCCGCCCTGACTTCCTCCGGTAGCATCGTGTCGCGACAACGCAAAGGATGATGCGCCCTTGCTCGAGAGACGAGCGCTGCGAGCGTCCGTTACTCGAAAACTTTTCTAAAAAAAGGTCAGCAAATCCGCTCTGAAAGTGTGGAGTCCTGTCTGTTACGCGATTCTGTACACTCTGCCATTTCGATCCAGAACAACGTCTGAGCGCGGTCCTCGAGTGTATAGGTTCCCAATACGGCTCTAGTTTCCGGCGTTGAGTTGGCAGTTGTTATTTAGGGTACGAAGGCTTCCTTCTCCTACACCGACCCGGTCCGGTGTCCCCTG
>Ga0210247_100641_pt1 | contig 32165 bp, 15 predicted proteins | sample ChrtobMetP3_16mM_FD_155449 | JGI IMG/M metagenome (GOLD analysis project Ga0210247, IMG submission 155449) | Chrysochromulina tobin associated microbial communities from unialgal haptophyte culture, Seattle, Washington, United States - P3_16mM | ecosystem: Host-associated > Algae > Haptophytes >... | reverse complement strand
CCGCGGCTATGTGCAAAGTGCACCCGCAGCTGCACTTTATCGTGAACTTTTACGATTCGGATCCGACACCGTTTGATGCGGATGCGCTCGTGCGCCAACATTCACGGAATAGCTCATGCGTGGAGGGTACGCACGTGGCGGGGATGAAGACCGTATTTTGGAAGCGCGTGATCACCCCCGAGTTCATCCGCGCTCGTAATGCCGAGCTCGTGTGGCTCGTCGATTCCGACATCGCCATCCACCCCAGCGCCTTCCCGCTCGGCACGCTCGCTGGTGTCTTGGAGAGCACCAATGCAACACTTCTGCAGCCATCGATCCGCGCGCTCGTGCATGGCACTCACCACAGCTTCCTGCGTGTAAAGAACGCACACATGAGCTGCGTGGCGACTTCGGCTCAATTTGTCGAGCTCCAATGCCCAGTCTTTGCGGCCGAGGCGTGGAGTGCCTATCACTCGCGAGTGCTTTCGCAAATCGCCGACAAGGACCTCGCCGAATCGGACTACGGCATCGACATCAGTTGGTGCGCGGCCGTTCGCGAAGCCTTCCCGGGCCGGCCTGCGTGCCTTGTCACCCCGGGCGAAACCGCCACGCACCTCAATACCCACACGATCGAAAAGTTCATGGACAAGGAAGTTGCAAGCAAGGCGCGCTCTTGTGCGGGCACGTGCCAAACTCTGTCCAGGCTATTCCCGCAATACTGGAAAAATTACTCACATCACAATGGCAACTGCTATGGATTGTCTCCCACACGTGCGCCGCTGCCCGATGAGACGCCCCCATTGGACTGCCCTCTCTGACCATGAACGAGAGCCGTGGCGGGAACGTATGCGCAGGTCAAGGCGGCGTGGAGGACGAAGGCGGTAAGTACTCGATTGGTGACTCTGGCGAAGTGCGCTCGCGCATCGAGGACTCTGGCGAAGTGCGCTCACGCAGAAAGAGGAAGCACGGCGATGCTAATCTCATTCGCACGCGCGAGGCCGAGCTTGCCCTCCTTCAAAGTGCCGGCCATCGTAGGCAAATGCCAGGCTGCGCGCTGGCCTTCACGTCGTACACCGGCCACTTCCGCGTGCTACTGCAATTTTTCCTTTCGTTTGCTGCAAACGTAGTCGATCCATGGGTGTGCTCGCTGCTCGTTGTCGTGAGCACCCCGGCCGAGGTCGCCGAGCTGAAGAATGTGCTCGCCGAAGAAAATACTCGCCGAACAGAATGCTCGCTATTGAAATTGAGCTCGTGCATGCCGCAGCTCACAGTGGTGCTGCCACGGCTGACGATCGTCGACTTCCCCGCAATTCGTCAACAACTTAGCCCAGCTGCAAAGACTGAGTTGCCGTCGGCGAAGAATGTGGGCGCCCACGGCCGGTTGTACGTGTGCGCCAAGAAGGCGTACGCCGCACGCTACGCGCACGAGGTGCTCGACGCGGTACACGTGATCGTTACCGACAGCGAGGCGTATGTGTGGAAGGCACTGTCGCTTGCGCGCTTGTTTGGCGAGGCGGCGGCGCGGCCGACAGTGTGGTACTCGGATGCGCCCGTGCACGCCAAGCAGCCGCGCCGCGAGCGAGCCGATGCGCACGCGCCCATTGACACGACGTGGTGCTCGCAGCACGTCTACGGCGACATGCGAGGCCAGACGCGCGGTGCGGTGCGTGAGCGCTCGCCCTCTCCGACGGCCAAGTATTTTGAGCACATGCTCTTCTTCTACCCGCGCGACGCGTTCCGCGAGTACTGGGACGCGGTCGAGCGGGCATGGAAGGCCCCGTGGTACGATGCGATCGTCGCAGCGCACGAGGCGGAGCCGCGCTGCATAGATGTGGGGTTCTGGTTAGAGGTGAGTTGGCACCTATTCCTGTACGAGCATCATCGGCCGCGCGTAGCCTTCCGCAACGTGACCGCTGCCATCGAGGACGCCTTCGGCCATCCCTTTGTGCGCGCCAATAGCTACGTGCATGCACGCTTTGAATTGCTCTGGCGCGCTCTCACGAACCAGACGTTGCCCGCCTACCGGACCTTTTACCGCACGGCGCCGCTGCCGCTCTTCCGCTTCGAGTTCCGGCAGCGTGGCAACTGCCTGCCGCTGAAGCTCGTGGCTGAGCTGCCGCCGGCCGTTGCCGGCCTGCAGGCCAACTCGGCCGTCCCTAATTGGGTCTTTGAGGGGCGCTGCGCGAGGGAGCTCGCGCTGCTCGAGGAGGCGAGGAGGAATGGCACTCAGGGGAGCAGCCTCGCCGCCCTGCCATGGGTGCCGCACGGTACGAAGACGCGCAGGTAGCAGCGACCTTCAGTACTTGGTCCTGGCGTGTCATACGTGACATACGTGTCAGTCTATGTCGTCTGTGTGTGCACAGAATGCAGTTCTGAGTGGGATGAGGGGTAGGTAAGAAGCTAAATGGCGTTGTGTTGATCGATTTTCACATGGACGGGAACGTCGCTGCCGACGAGTCGGCCACAGTGCTGGACGTTGACGCTGAGTCATTCATTGAGATCAAGGACGCTGGGCTGAAAGGGAAAGGTGCCTTTGCGAGAATAGACCTCGCGGAGGGCACGTACATCGGCCGCTATGTTGGCGATCTTCTGACTAATGAGGCAATGAAGGCTCGTTATCCAGATCGCAGGCAGGCATCCTATCTTTTTGAGCTCACCGAGGAGCTGTGCATAGACGCGCAGGAGTCCACGCACTTTTCACGCTTCTTCAACCATGCGGAGCACGGCAACCTCGAGGTGCGATTCGACGTGGACGCACGCACGATCAAGTTTTTCGCGCTGAGGAGCATACACGCTGGTGAGGAGATGACCTTCGATTACGGTCCCAAGTACTGGCTCTTTCGCGGCCAGCCGACAGAGGACAGCCGCAACATGAGCTCCCCCGACGCACTTGCCGACGTGGCCTTTGAGCACGAGCAGGCGGGTCGACCGCTGGAGGCGATCGCCGCATACGAGCGCGCATGTCGTGAAGAGCCCTCGGATACGGGCACCGCGATCAATTTCTCCATCCTTCTCAAATATCGCGGTGAGCTCGAGCGAGCTGAGCTCGTGCTGCGTCGCGCATTGACGGTACGACCGTCGCGGATACGAACGGATGCGATCCGTCTCCTTGGCGGAAGACTATGTGGCCTTGGCGGGGACGCGCTTCCACGGGGCCGCTTGTACGGGACAGGTCCGCATGAGAGCGTCGAGGCAGCCGCGTTGCTCCGTCGCGTGCTTCAAAGTGCGGATTACTGCGCGGCGGCCGTGCGCGAACGGCTGCTCGCCAAAGGCTCTGCAGGCGGCCCGCCCACGGGCTTGGACCTACTCAGGCTGCGCCACGACGAGGAGCTCTACGAACGGTTACGGTCGGACGTCCAAGGGGTGGTGCTGCTGCTGTTTGCGATCGGCGTGGCGATCCCGACCAACGAGGCAGAACGTACCCTCGCGGAGATGGAGGCCCTGCTTGAGCATGGTCTGCTGGTGCGGCTCGTGCCATGGGACGTCGTGGTCGCCACCGTGCAGGTGTACCCATTGGCCTTGGAGCTGAGGTTGGGCGAGGCAGGCGCACAGACAGGCGAGCCGCCACCAGGATTAGAGGACCTCCAACCGGCATCAGAGGCCCTCCAGCCGTCGTCATTTCACCCTGGGATGCCATCGGGGGACCTTTTCGTGGTGACCGACTTTGAAGTGGAGTCGATGCTGCCTGCGCGGTTTGCGGTGATGGCAGTTGGGGTCGACTCTCTCAACCTCGCGTATCTCGCACCACGCCGCCGGTGCTCACGTGTGCTTGACGTGTGCTGTGGCAGCGGCGTGCAGTCGCTCGTAGCCGCGCGCACGTACGCTGACGCCGTCGTCGCGCTCGACATCAATCCGCGCGCCGTGCGCTTCTGCCGCTTGAACGCACACCTGAACGGCCTCGAAGCGAAACTGACCGTCCACGAGAGTGACGTGTTCGACGCGCTACCAACCGCCGCGGCGCGGTCGGCGCCGTCCTGGACGCCATTTGACGCAATCCTGGCCAATCCGCCGTTTGTGGCCGTTCCCCCGGCGCCAGCGGACGCGGACGTCAACGCCCTGTGGGCGCTCTACGCCGACGGTGGCGCGGACGGTGCGCATGTGCTGCGCCAGCTTGTGCGCGGTGCATGTGACCCGACTCTCCTCCGCGCAGGCGGGCTGCTCGCAATCGTGTCCGAGTTCCCGAATATCCGCAATGCGCACACGTGGCTTGTCGCCCACTGTTTGGGCGCGGGCGCCCTTGTGAGCGACCGCGCTCTCTCACTCGCTGTCGTCTTCAACCCACGTCACGTGCAAGAGGCCGCTGAGTACGCCTCCGAGCGCTCAGAGGAGAGAGGATGGCCGTGGGCTAGCTTGCCGCGCTGGCAGGCTCATCTGCAGGCGGCCGGCGTGACCCACATGGGTCTGGGTATGTGCTTCGCCGTCGTCCGTGACGATGCGCCCACTCCCGCCTGTGAGGCTGAGGTGCGCTGCTGCGCCATCTCCTGCCCGCTGGACGGCGGCGTGAGCTCCGAAGACTGGTCGATGCTCGCAACGGCACGCGAGAACGTGCGTGCCATCATCGACGGGCTGTGATTCTGTTACCTCGCCGGGTACAGAAGGGAAAGATGCCTGGGTGGGTTGTGTGGACAGAAATCGGACAGTCGACAGAAACTGCCCTGTCCCCAGATGCCCACTGTGCGGCCACTGTGCCGTGCATTACGAGCATGATGCTTTTGATCTTTGGAGTTGCACTATTTTGAGAGCTCAATGGACCCTCGATCCTCTTCTGGTCGACTAGGTACTTGAAGTCGACAGATCGTCCGGAAGGTGTGTTGATGCCTACAAATCCTTTCGAGGCGGGAGCGCCTGTAGCATCGGTGCACTCGTTTGCTCACGCCGACAAGATGATCGAAGACGCGCTCGCTGACGTCCATCCACAAGCCCATCCCGAACATGCGCGCGCCAGTCATACGGAGGAAGTTAGGATCCCGGAGTCCCGACGTCAACAAGTCCCGCACTACTGTAGCGAAGGTCTTGACCAACAGCATGATGGTGCCGTGCAGGCCTCCATCGTGGCCATACGCACCGCGATCTTCAACTTCGTAGCCGTCAGGCACAGACGCATCAGACCGCGTGCAGACTGCGAGGGTCTCTGTGTCTCTGTGTCACTGTGTGGTCTCTGTCGATAAGAGGGGAAGTACCAGCTCTCGCCACATCGTAACCTGGCAGACCAATGCAACCAATCTTTTCGAGGCGGGCGCGCCTCCTACAGCTGAGAGGTGCCCCATCGCTCAGGTTCCATTCAACTCTAGTCATTTGTGTCGCCCTTGTTGTGTCGCCCTCCCCGATCGCCGTCCCACGCCAACACGCGTCAGCGCACGCCAGTGACCCCCCGCCCGCCGCCCGGGCCCCCATCTGGCTGGCTGTCCTCCTCGCTGGTCCTGTCCTCCTCGCTGATCCGCATTCCACCTCGGTTCTGAAAACGGATGAGGAGGTTGAAGGCCAGCGACCTCCTGGTCGAGCCGCTGGTTCTCTGTCCCCCTATCTCCCGAGCCGGTACGTGGGCGAGCGGTGGGTCGATACGGGTTGGGACCACCCCTAGAGTCACTGTGGACCGGGTCCCCCCTCTACACCAGTTTGGGAATTGAATGCAGAATGGTCGGGTGTGCACACAAAAACACAAAATCCCATTACAAATTCCTTGATAAAAATAACCTCTGTTCAGACTGTCTGATTTCGGAATCGCCGTCGGGAGCCTATAAAAAGAACCTCTGTTCGGCTGAACGATTTCTAAATCGCCGTCGGGAACATGGACGCTGTGGAGGCGTCGAGCGCGGAAGATTTGGTGACCAACGAGGGGTTGTTGCTGGTCGACGAGAATGGCCCCGAGAGTGGTGCCAAGACTGATTACAACAGTGACGATGACGGCGTGGGATACATCGACATCAATGGCGAGGAGCGGCGCGTTTCCTTTGGGGTGGTGAAGAAGTTGGGAGGGGACCAGAAGACGCACGTTTCGTCGGGCGTCCACCTGCAGGTGCGCGGGCGAGACTTCGTCCTCTCGGAGAAGCTCTGCTGGCTGTGCAGCATCCTGATTTCGGCCGTGGTGATCGCGATCGTCCTGTGCGTCGGGCTCGTCCCCCGTGTGCACCCCACGCGCACCTACTTCGTTGGCATCGACGAGATTGACTGGAACTACGCGCCGAGCCCAATCAACAACTGCACGGGCGAGCCCTTTGCGTACCCCGACACCACATACACCCAGGCACGCACCGGCAGCAGGATCGGCTCCGTGTACCGCAAGGCCGTGTTCCGCGAGTACACGGACGACTCCTTCCAGACGCTCGCGCCGCGCCCGCCCGAGTGGGAGCACCTCGGACTGCTCGGACCGGCGCTGCACGCCGAGGTGGGCGACGTCGTTGAGGTCGTGGTGCGCAACAACGCGCGCTTCCCGTTCTCGTTCGCGACCCAGGCGGTGGGCACCAACAAGGCGAACGAGGGCGTCTCGTACAGGCAGGGAAATTACCATCGCAGCCGGTACTTCACCTTCGACGACGCGCTGCCGCCCCTCTCCCTGGGCGTGCGCGACTGCGGCACCGTGTCCAGCTTCCTCTCGTGGAGACTCCCCACATCCTCGAGTGAGACGGGGCGCGTCTCGCCGGGCGAGGCGCACTCCGATAGTGGCTCGTTGGACCGGCAGGACTTTTGCCGGGACCATGAGGTGAAGGCGGCCGAGTCACGCACGTACACCTTCTTCGTGGACGAGGCCTCGGGGCCCGGGCCTGCAGATGGGAGCTCGGTGATGCACCTCTACACGTCGCACGTGGGCGGGCACGCGATGACCATCCGCGAAGGCGGGTATGACGGATTCGGCCCCGACTCGAATGCGGGGCTGATAGGCCCGCTGATCGTCACGCGCAAGGGCCACGCCGGCGCTGCCGGCCGCCCGGCCGACGTCGACCGCGAGTTTGTCGTGCTCATGGGCGTGCAGGACGAGAACCAGTCGCCTTACCTGCGCACAAATATTTGGCAACAACTCGTCGCTCCTATCCTCAACCAAGCCCGCCCACCGGACCACGTGCTCTTCGGGCCCACCTCCAAGCCCGCGGCCCGGTGGTACGATGCGAAGAATGGCGGGTACGGCAGCGCACTCGCCGTGCTCGAGCAGCAGTGGAAGGAGATGGTCGATGTCAATGACCCTTCCTTCCGGGAGTCGAATGCGATGCACTCGGTCAACGGCTACCTGTACTGCACGCAGCCGGGCCTCACGATGCGTGCGGGGGAGCGCGTGCGCTGGTACACGGCGAGTGTGGGCGGTACGGACTCGGTCCACACCGCGCACTGGCACGGCAACACGTTGCTCTACGGCGGCAAGCGCAGCGACCAATTCGAGATGCTCGCCTCGACGACGGCCACCGCCGACATGGTGCCTGAGAACCCCGGCATCTGGCAGCTGCACTGCCACGTCAACGACCATAAGAAAGCCGGCATGCTCTCGTTCTACCAGGTCGAGACGCATGGTCCGCCGCCTTCGGCCACGTGCGCGGGCCTCGGCGGCTCGACCCGCGTCTACTACGTGGCCGCCGAGGCCACCAACTGGTCCTACTACGACGCGTCGGACGCGGCCGCGGGCATCGACCGGTGCGCGGGCGGCACGTTCGCGACGCAGGCCCCGAAGATGACGGAATTTTTGCGGCGCGCACTCGCGGCGAACGGCGTGGACCGTGTGGGCACCACGCTCGTCAAGGCGCGCTATGTGCGCTACACTGACGCGACCTTCACGACGCGCGTCGCCGAGCCTGCGTGGCAGGGGTTGCTCGGCGCCACGCTGCGTGCCGCCGTGGGCGACACCATCCGTGTCGTCGCGCGCAACAGCCTGCCCTTCCCAGTCTCCTTCCACCCGCACGGCGTCCAGTACCAAAAGGGAGCCGAGGGTGCGCCGTACAATGACCAGACGATCGGCACAGACAAGCTCGACGATAGCCTCGCCCCTGGCACCACTCACGAATACGTGTGGTGTGTGCCCGAGTCAGCGGGCCCCGGTCCCAAGGACGGCTCATCGATCGTGTGGCTCTACCACGACCACGTGCACGAGATCAACGGAACGAACGCGGGCCTCGTCGGTCCGATCATCATCAGCAATCGCGCGACCGCCAATCTAATCTCGGCCGCCCCCAACGACGTGGACAAAGAGTTCGTGTTGCTCTTCGCGGCGCATGACGAAAACGGGGCGCTGCACACGGAGGTGAACGTCGCCAACCTGCTGCCCATGTTCAGTGGCAACAACATGAGCCTGACGCAGGCCGAGCGCGACCAGCTCACGTACCACCTGCGCAAGTACGACTCTATCTTTGCCGACTCAATGCGCAAGCGCGGCATCAACGGCAAGCTGCAGTGCTCGCTTCAAGGGCTCGCCTGGTCCGTTGGGGATCGCGTGCGGCTGCACCTGGTCGCGATAGGCAACAAGGAGCTGCATGCCCCCACGCTCACCGGGCAGGCGTTCGAGTACCAGGGCGCGCGCACCGCCGCGGTCGGGCTGATGGCCTCCTCGATGAAGACGGTCGACTTCACCGCCAGCGCGGCCGGCACGCTGCTGCTCTCGACTGGCTCCGACTCTGGCGCCGAGCGCGGCATGAATGCGCTCGTCCAAGTGAGCGGCGCCGTGCCGGCAGTGCCAAGCGTCGCACGCACGTACTACATCGCCACCGACGAGGTAGATTGGGACTTCCTCCCCACGGGCAAAAGCATGTGCGGCGCGTCATACGGTACGAAGTCGCACCCTCGCGCCGACACGCTGCACGTGCCGGATGCGCCGCCGGGCGGCTCCCAGGCCCTTGGCGATGAGGGCTTCAACGGTTGGGAGGAGAATAACCTCGAATCGGAGTATTCGCTGTACACCAGCCAGGACGCGCACCCGCACCGGCTGGGCACCCGCTACGTGCTCGCGCTGTACCGCGAATACGTCGACAACTCCTTCAACATGCTGCGCGTTGGCCCCAAGTCGCGAGCAAACAAGATGTCTGCGCACCTTGGCATGCAGGGGCCCGTGCTGCGTGCGCTGCCCGGAGAGACAATCGCGGTGCGCCTGTTCAATCGGTTGCGCTACCCGTGCAACTTTGTGGTGCAGGGCCTGCGCCCGGTCGGTGGCCTCGCCGCGGAGCGGCAGCTGATGCCCGGCGAGATTCGCACGATCATGTACGTCGTCGACCGCGACAACGCGCCCATGGCCGGCCAGACCTCGATGGCCTTCGCCTACCGCTCCGACTACCGCGCCGCCGTCGCGGGTGCGGCGGTGCACGCGACGGCCACGGGCAAACCGGCGCCGCCTATGAGCGACTTCGCCGACTCGAACGCTGGCCTGTTCGGCGCGCTCATCGTGACATATTCGAAGGAGCAAGTGGTTGACGATAAGGACCTCGCGCCCAAAGACGTCAACCACGAGTTCGTGCTCTTCATGGGCGTGATGGACCAGAACAAGTCGCCCTATCTCGGGCTCAACATCGCGCAGTTCGCGGCGGCTCCGGAGACCGTCGACCGCGACCATCCCGACTTTAAAGAGAGCAACCGCAAGCATGCCATCAACGGGCGCATGTACTGCAATCTCGACGGGCTCGAGATTCTCATCGACCGCGAGGCACGCTGGTATGTCTTCGCGCTCGGCACGGACGACGCCTTCGCCTCGCCGCGCTGGTATGGCCACGCACCGCTTGTGCACGGATCGCGCACGGGCTCGGTGCTCGTGCAGCCCGGCACGGGCGTTGTCGCAGACGTTGTGCACAACAATTACGGCCAATGGCTCTTCGAGGACCAGACCTCGGACCACGCGCATGCGGGCGCCGTTGCGCTCTTCACCGTGCATCGGAAGATTATCTCGCTGTGTGAGCAAACCTTTTGGAACAAGTGCTGAGCACGGCCTCGCCTTGCCTCAAATTCTCAAAGGCGGAAGCACACTTCTTCCATCGAAGTGGTGCTGCTCAACGATGGCGGCCATATTTGGGCAAGCTGGCTAGGGTCCACTTGAGGAACCGGCCGCTGCTTAATACTCGTGCCTGCAGATGTGGCAGGGTCCCCTGAGAGAAGGGAACCGCCAGCGAGATCTGATAAATTGAAGATTCTGGTTAGATGTGGCAGGGTCCCCTGAGTAGAGTAGGGAACCGCCAGCGAGATCTGATCAAATGAAGATTCTGGTGATAACATTCAGTTCCCTATCAGTTCCCTACGCGTACCGCGTGAGCACCGGGGCGCTACCGCGGGTGTGTCGTCTGTGTAGCCGGGAGGTGGTGCGAGGAAGCTGACCTTGCGAGCCTAGACCCATCTGTGCATGGTCGACGACGAATGCAAAGTGCAGATCGATGAGGCTGCTGCTACACGCGTAGATGCGTCTAGCACCGAGTGCTGCGTCTGTGCATCGCTGCTCAGCGACACAGATCCACCCGAGGCTCGCAAGGTCACTACAAGGTCAGCTTCCTCACAACACCGAGCATGAGCACGGTTGTATGATGCGAGACCCATCTGCAAAGTCGACGACGCAACGCAAGTGCACATCGATGAGGCAGCTTCCTGCGGCCGCTGCTACACGCGTAGATGCGTCTAGCACGAGCGCTGCGTCTGTGTATAGCTGCTCAGCGTCACAGATCCACCCTCAGGCCGCATCAACATGCTTGTTGCGAGGAAGCTGACTTTGCGAGCCTCGGGTGGATCGAATACGCCGAGAAGCGATGGACAGACGCAGCGCTCGTGCTAGACGCATCTACGCGTGTAACAGCGGCCGCAAGAAGCGGCCTCATCGATCTGCACTTTGCATTTGTCGTCGACCATGCAGATGGGTCGCAGACCGCATCAACGGGACGTGCTCATGTTCGGTGTTGCAAGGAAGCTGACCTTGCGAGTCTCGGTGTGGATCTAATACGCCGAGCAGACGCAGCACTCGTGCTAGACGCATCTACGCGTGTAGCAGCAGCCCGCAAGAAGCGGCCTCATCGATCTGCGTTTTGCGCCGCCGGTTCGATGTGTCGCATTTCTCTGCTCGGCTTTTTTGTCGGCCCTAAACGTAATAATAAACCAAATATGGGGTGGCGCTCCCGTAGCAAATAATTCCCTTATTTTCATTTAAGAACGCGCCCCCCGTCGGGCGACTCGTGGTGCCGACCCATTGAAGAGAGGACACAGTTTTTAACAGTTTTATTTCGCTCCACGAAGACAAACGGATCGGACTCAGAGCCGTCCCATGGAGTGACCGCCAGTTCGCACCTGGGGATTACCTGGGGATTGGTGAGCGCTGCGGGACCGCGCGACGAAACTGACTGACGGACTGACTGACTGACTGCCGTCGTTTGGCACGGGGGTCCGGTTACCCCTCTCCGCTCGGTTTCGGCTGAGACTCTTGAGCGGTTGGAGGGGCAACCACAACGACTAGGGCAATGTTAAAGAGCCCCAGATGCCGTTCACGCTCCATAAGGTCGGCGTATGTTTCGTACCGGTACAGTTGTACAGTTTGAGATTCCTGAGGCTCCCGCCAGGCGTCGACGAGGCCCCACGGTGCGAAAGACCGCCGGCCTCATGGCGGTGGCTGAATGCCTGCGCCTCATGCCTCCGGCGGACCCCACCTCGCCGGCGCGCGTGTACGGCTCTCCGGCTAAGTCGACTGGGAAGAAGGAATGCCTTGTTGTTCAGAAGGTGCCATCAATCCAGCGGCTAATGGACCAAAAGGAGCAGGAGGAGCTTGATCAGCAGCAGCAGACGGCGCTGGATAAAGAGCAGGAGATGGACGACGATGGAGCGGCGACGGTGCACACGTACAAAAAGAGCCAATATTGGACCAAGGAGGTTGAGGAGAAGCTCGGGCTCGGCGGCGCCGACCCTTACGGCCTGCTTGAGCTCGAGGAGCGGCGGTGGCGCGCGTCGGCGGATGAGATCCGTAAAGCGTACCGGAAGCTGGTGCTGACGAAGCATCCCGACAAGAAAGCGGCGATGGACGCGGCGACGCCCAAGAAGCCCGAGAAGAAGCGCAGCGAGGACGACGACGACGACGAGGGCGAGGAGAAGGAGGGAGGCGAGGAGGAGGAGGACGCCGAGTTCAAGCTACTCTCGATCGCATGGGAGTTGCTAGGCAACACTGAGACGCGCCGGCAGTACGACTCGATCGACAACTTCAACGACTTCCTGCCCACAACCTTCCGCCCAAATAAGGACGAGCCGGATCGATTCTACCGCGTCTTCGGCCCGGCATTTGCACGACAGGCCAAATTCTCAAACCAGACGCCGGTGCCGCAGCTCGGAGACGCGGACACGCCGATGGCGCAGGTGCAGAAGTTCTACAACTTCTGGTTCGGCTTCTCCTCGTGGCGCGACTTTGGGCTGCTGTGCGAGCACCAGCTCAAGGAGGCCGAGGATCGCGAGGAACGTCGGTGGATGCAACGGCACAACAAGAACTACACGGCGCGGATCAAGAAAGAAGAGATCTCGCGGATCTCGGCATTCGTGCAGCTCGCGTACGACCACGACCCGCGCGTCAAGGCCGAGAAGGAGGAGAAGCTCGCCGCCAAGCAGCGAGTCAAGGATGACAAGGAACGTGCCATGCGTGAGGCCAAGGAGGCGGCGGAGGCGGCGCGACGCGAGAAGGAGCATGCGGAATCGGAGGCCAAGAGGGAGGCGGCGGCCGCGCAGCAGGCGAGCGCGAACGCCAAGGCCGACGAGAAGAAGGAGAAAGAGCGGCTGCGCTCCGCGCTGAAGAAGGCGCGCAAGGAGCTCAAGGCCCTCGGCGATGAGGGCGGCGCCTGGACCGAGCGTGCGGCGGATCTCGAGGTGGTCTCGGCGGTCCTGCCCGCCGAGGACCTCGTAGCCCTCTTCGCGACCTTGAGCGTAGGCGTGAACGGCGACACGCTCGCCGCGCTCGCGGCCGCCAAGGCCAAGGCGATGGCCTGAGCCCGCACCGGTGCCGTCTGGACGGCCCGCAGTGGGTAGCCACAGCGGCAGAGCCCTGCCGCCGCCGCCGCGCCTCCGCACAGATTCGGATCGAAGATTCGGAGAGTGTTGCGTCGGCGGCGGCGGGTGCGTAGAGAGGGCTGTACGCATGTGCACTCGTGGTGTTCCCGAGCGCCTGTGGGCCGCTGTGCCGCGTGGCGCGCGAGCGCTCGTGATTGCTGCGAATGTCGAACGTGTTGACTCGTCGGCGTATTCCTCGGAGCTCGGTTTCCCGCCGTGGCGTAATACACAATATAGTAAACGCGCGTGTGATCGTCCCCTGACAGGTGTGGGGTGGTGCGTCGTGCCATTGAACGGATGTGTGCGTGCTTCGGATCGCCGGCACAATCGTAATCCTGGCGTGATGTCGCCCGACCGAGACGGCACCGCATTTACGTATTAACTGGTCGAACGTCTTACGTGTTACGTCAATTTACGTTCGACTCGCAGTCGACTCGTCCGCGGCGGACCCCGCGCGCGACTTCCGGACTTGCTGGGGCGGGGGGGCGGACTTGGGACTACGAAACGAAAAGCACATATCAGACACGCGACGATAACGTTAACGAAAACCACTGGTAACACTCGGATAACTCTTATCGGAGACTCTTAACGGTGGTGCTGCCGGCCGCCCGCGGCACGCGCTGTTTCGATAGTGTTACGCCGTTCCCGATTTCGTTCGATACTCGCCGCTTGGTTGCTAGGTACTTCGGGAGTATATAATCACGGTATTTCACACAGTGACCAGAGGGGCGGTTTCTTACTACTTACAAGGGGTGGCTTGTTCACGCAGATTCAAAACTCAGTGTGGTGCGCTGCGGGATGGCGGCGGTGGTGGCGCGTGCTGGCCTGGGCCGCGGCAAATACCCCAACCAGAGCGTAGACAGCGTGGAGCTACTGCGTGACGGCGTGTGGGCTCTCTTTGCTTCTCTTTGCTGTCTCTACCGGCGGCGCGGGCGTGGCGCCTCGACTTTCGGCGGGAGCGGCGGGAGCGGCGATAGAGGCGTGAAGAAGCATCTGGGCGGCTGCAGCGAGCCCCCTGCGACGGCAACGGCCGCATGCGCGATGGGGAAAAGATAGCATGCAGCCGCGCTCATCTCCTGCGCCGTGTCGCGATAGCTGCTCGCGATAGCATGGGCCTTGCACAGCTGCCGGCGCAGCCGCGAGATCTCAACCTCGAGCTGCGCAGCCGCATCGGCCGCACTCGCGCTGATGGAGCTGCCCCCGAATGCCGCGCCCTCGTCCTCCTCGACTTCCTCGTCCTGCTCAACAAGCACATCGTCGTCTTCCTCCTGACTGAAGAGCACTCCGCCATTGGCACGCTGCGCGCCATTCTCATCCTCGCCCGCACCATCGCCGAACTCCATCGGCATAACGGGGTGCGCACACACCTTATGCTTACAGGCCTGTTTCATGCGGCCAGGCCCACCATATTTGGGCTTGTCCATGCATGCTGAGCACTCGCCGCACTCGTCGCGCATGCAACCCGCGCACTCTCCGCAGCGGCGCGTACGCTTCCCACCGGCCGCCCTGCCCGTATACGCACGCCCGAGTGCGCCCGCCTTCCGCGGCAGGTAGACAGGCTCCCCGGGAAGCCGTTGCCACTCGATCCCCTCATCGAAGGCCGAGCACCATCGGAGTGACGTTTCGTCAGTCTCACCGGTAGGAAGGAGCAGTGCTACCTGGAAGTCGCCCCCAAGACCGGGCTCCACCCGGCGCACCTCTGCGCGCTGCCACTGATCCGACGCGGCGTCATCCTCCTCCGCCACCTCCTCCGCCGCCACGTCCTCGGCTCCTGCTGCTGTCGCCTCCTCTGCCGCTGCTGCCTCAGCAGCTTCGCCTTTCGCCTCGTCCGCCTCCTCCATATCCGCTTCCGCGGTTGCCCGGTCGATGAAGGTCGATGCTGGCGCCCCCGCCGCTACATCCGTGGCATCCTCTGCTAGCGCCGTCGTGCCTGCCTCCGCCTGGGGATGGGCGGTGCCGCTGCCCTCTGTAGCACCGGCCTCGTCTGCAACACCTGTGCGCACCTTGACAATGCTGCCGCGCAGTGGCGGCACCCACGGAGGCGCGCCGTCCCGCTGCGCCTTTTGGCGAAGCGTGAGCACGTCCTGCAGCGCTGACAGCGAGCGGATTGGCCGTCCGCTAATGCGATGGCCGTCCGTTGGCTGCCAAAGGTACAGGTCACCTTTCTTGCCGCCGCCGCCCGGACGAGGCCGCCACTCGACCTTCCACCCGCGTACCACCACAAGAGGGCATCTTGGCGAGGCGGCCTTGGCGGCTTCCCATACTTCAGCTGCCTCAGCGCTCTCTTGCAGTTCCTCCGGCAGTGCACGAGTGGCATAGGCGCCACCAGCGTGCCGAGGCCTGTGCCGGCTGTCTCCCACTGGTGGCTTGTGCCGGCCGCCGCTATTCAAGGAAGGGCACGCGACGCCACACTCTCGCTCAGCTGCGGCACTCGTGCCGCCGCGCGCGCGTGCGCGCGCCGCCGTAGCGGCATACCGACCCTCTCCGATCGCGTCTTCCATGTCACGCGAGTCGCGACGACAAGAAAGTCCACAAAAGTTGCTGTAAATGGTTATGAATATATAAGTGCATGTCGCCCTTCCGCCCGCCCCCCCTAGTCACAGTAAATCAGTATGTAAATGTGCGTCTGAGTGATTTCTGACACATCGAAGCCGAGTAGATCAAGCAACTGCGACGTCGTCAGAATCATGCCGACTCTATGTTACGGGGTAAATCTATTTCACTGCTTTGGCATATGACAATCGACATCACGCGGCACTGGTGAGGACCGCCCAAGATAGCTAGGACAAGCTGTACGTCAGTACGTGTATTGACTTCGCACGCACGACGCACGCACCATCTACGCACTACATGTATCCAACCCCTCACCTCAGTGCATGGCCGCCGGCGTGTGCACTGTCGCCGGCGCCATGGCCGGCGCCGGGTGTGGCTCCATGGCCGGCGCCGGGTGTGGCTCCCCGCTCCCGTCCCAGAGGCGCAGAGGGCCGGGCCGGCCGCAGAGGTTTTAGACGGATTCCGAGGCTCGAATAACGCATGACCCAGGCGCTTGTTCTCATAGACATAGTCTTATACCGGATCTTCGTGCGTTTGAAGGACACCCGCTTTGACCTTTGTGCGCCGGTCAGGCGGCTCAGGTCCGCCCTTCATGTCGATCAGGATGAGAGCGGGAGAGATCGTGCGACTGAAGGACAAGCGGTGAAGCGGGAGGGCGGAGTGAAAAGAACGAGTGCTATGTGGTGCTATGTGAGGTCCTACACGCGCCCACAGCTCTAAGCGGATCGGATCTCGCATCTCCGCTCTGGACTCTGCGGCGCAGACAGTCCGCAGTCCGCACCGCACTCGTTCTACCCGCGCCCCGCGGCGCCAATTCGGCACTAATGTACATGTACTGTGCAGTGACCCAGTGTAGTAGACTCTACTTTATGCACCCCGTTGTTGAACCGGGCGCACGGCGAGGACACGGTAGAATGCGTGTGCATGACTAGATTACGGATGAAGGCGCAAGAGATCTCGCCATCTACTTCCCGCCGGGCTCAGCCTCCTTGAGAAAGACGGACGTCTTCATTACCTTGATCAGGCCCATCATCCCTTTTGGCTGGTAGAAGGCCAGCCTAGCTTCCTTCCGTTTGTATCGCTTCAATGCTCGGAAGGCGCGCTGGACAATTAATGCTGCAAAGAGTTCCTTACCGCTCGCGCTTGCACTCGTCAATTTCAACAGTGGCATCTCGACGCGCACAGGAGGCAGAACTTTGAGCAGTTTGAGCGCCGTGGCGTGTGTGTCGCACACCGGGTCGTCGGCCATAGTTGGCTTAGGTCTTGAGACGTCCTGTTTGACCTTGGAGACCTTCCCCGACATGTCCGGAGGAGCGACGGCAAAAAAGTCGACGGCACCGCCTTGAACCTTGCCCGAATCAGGTCTCCCTCGAGTCCCACTGAGTGTACCCTTGGAAGCCGGGTTGCTGAGCGTGTTTCGATTCGAGACATTTGCCCCCACTACCGAACCCCGCGTGCTCGCGGCTTTGGTCGCACCCGATGCCTTCTGGCCAGCAGTGCCATTCTTCGCAGTTGCAGCACCATTGTGCTCGCCGTCTGCAGCCGAGAGTCCAAGCGCATCGCAGAACGCCACCGGTAGGTGCGCGGCATCCGCACCAGCCTCGAGCAACCGCCTAGCCACTTGCTTCGACGGAGCGAGAGAGAGGGCCGAGCGCGATGACTTGTCCTTTGCGGTCACGTCCGCGCCTGCTATGAGCAGCGGCAGCATGGTCTCCTCGTGACCGGCCTTGGCAGAGTGCATTAGCGCATTCATGCCGTTCTCATCGGTAGCGCCGAGTTCGGCGTTTGCATTCAATAGCAGTCGAACGATGGCGTGCGAGCCCGACGCTGCCGCATCCATGAGCGCGGTCGTCCCTCCTGGCCGCGCGTGCCTCACATCCGCACGCTGTCGGAGCAGCTGCTGCACGGCAGGCGTGTGGCCATTGCGACAGGCGAACATGATTGCGTCCAAACCCATGCCATCACGCAGATTCACGCTTGCGCTCGCCTGGAGCAGCAGGCCGACGCAGTCGGCAGTGTAGGGATTGGACACTGCGGCCATAAGCGGAGTCGTGCCGTCCAATGGCGATTGAAGATCGATATGCGCGCCGCTCTGCAGCAGCGCCTCACAAGCTGCCTTGTGCCCCTGCAGTGCCGCGATCATGAGCGCGGTCCAGCCATTTTTCATGGGCAGGTCGATGGCAGCACCGAGGCGTACCAACTCCATCAACGTTGATGCGAAGCCATGGAATGCGGCCATGTGAATTGGGGCGAACTCGCCCGATTGCTTGTCCACGTTTGGCGGCGTGAAAGTGACGTTCGCGTCATCAGGCTTCTCGATTAGATCCTTCAGCACACCGACTGTTCCGCAATGCGCGGCTGTCATCAAGCAGCTCCAGCCATTGTCCAGCCTCGTGTTAACATCCGCACCGGCGATGATAAGATTCGTGGCCACTTCTGCGTGCCCGTATTCGATGGCGAGATGCAGAGCTGTGTAGCCACCCATACACTTCCGGTCAATCTGAGCTCGATGATGCAGCAGGATGTTGACTATGGGGATGTTTCCAGCGGCTGCGGCCATCATGAGCGCAGTGCATCCTCGCCTCGATATCTTCAGCTGTGACGCCCCCCTCTCCATGAGGATGCGCGTGCATAACAATGCATCCTCTGCGTCCGAGTGTGCTGCAAACATGAGAGGCGTGACCTCGTCTTTGTTGGGCATGTCCACGAAACCGTTCATCTCACCGATTTTGCCAGTCGCGGACTCGATCACTTTCTTCATACGTTCCTTGTCGCCTGCGATGGCAAACTTGAGCAGATCTCTGACCAAGTCCTTGTCTTGCTGGTTGCCACCGAGCGCTGACGACGGCGTATCCTGACCCTCCAAGTCCAGGTCTACCGCACCTGGATTGAGAACAGTCGCGACTGCGCGGTTGCTGCTGCGCAAGGCGAGATCCCATGGTGTAAGGCCGTCTGCGTTCGGCAGCGTCATGTCAGCGCCGACCTTGAGCAGCAGCTTGCACACGTTTGCTTTGCCCTTCGCGACCGCCAGGTGCAAGGTGGAGTTGGCGCGCTCGTCGCTGTAGAGCATGCTCGCCTTTGCCTCGAGAAGCGTGCTGACCAGCGTCTCGTCTCCACTGCCCACTACCTCGTTGAATAGAGCACCGATCCCCGCGTCGACTGGATAAAGCAAGTGCTTAATGGAGCCCGCGCCACGCTCTTCATGACCATAGCGAACCATTCGTTCACTACCCGACATGACCCCTTGCTGCCAGCGCTTCGTCTTCTCATTCCAGACGAGCACGTTGGTGTTGATCACCTTCTTCTGCCGATCAAGGTGCATGCGCATGAGTTCGCCCCATGCTACGTGACCAGCAGGCGTGAGCCTGGAGAGGAGCGTGGCAATCAGAGGTGGCCAAGGCTGAGCGGCTCCCAAGCTGAAGAAGTACAAGGCCGCCTCCAAAATGAAATGTACTGGGGATGAGAACATCTTCTTCACATCCGAGGGCTTGATCACTGTCATGGCCTGGTTCGTCTTCTTGCTGACGGCCACCTTCTCCGCCCACTCGATGTCCCGACCGAGTTCTTCGGGAAGGTTCGTTATCTCTGCGTTTAGCCCAGACTTCTTGAAAGCGAGCTTCGCGAGCTCGATTGCAGCCTCAATTTCGCCCGTCTGCGCCTGCAGTGCTATCACGCCGATCATGCGGTTGAAGGCGTCCTTACCGCTCGTGTCGGCCCAATTCGACGCGGCGCTCAGTTGGCGCAAGACGCGCTGGTGCACTTGGAGCGCAGTTGCTGTGTACTCAACGTATGTGTCTGGGAGGTTGTACTGTGAGCTGCGCTCCTCGGCCTTGCGATCCAATTGCAAGCACGCGAGTGGCAGGAGCGAAGGCTCGGGAGCACCGGCCGCCTTGAGCTCGTCGAGCATAATGTCCACAAGATCCACATGCGTCGCCTTCATCCTGCCGATAGTCTGTGTAGTCGTGCGTGCTGGATGGCTGCGGCGCGCACGCACGTCGGCAATGATGACTCCGTCGGCGTCGTCCTCATAGAAGCTAACTACCTCGAGAGTCGTCAGCGGCGCGAAGACAATCTCGCCCTCAGCGGGGACTTGTGAAGCGAACGACACATCGCCAGCGTGATCGAAAGGCACTACCCTCAAGCGCATGAGGACGGTCCTCTTTTCCGGTTCAGCAGCAACCTTGGCTGCCTTGGCGACGCCCGTGAGTGATGGGCGCTTTCCGGCGGGTGCTAGCTTGTGAACACGGGTCTCGGAAAGCCGCAACGCGACATTCCGACTGCTCGTCGTGGACAGGAAGCCCACCTCAAAGCCACAGCAGGAGCCACTCTCATCTATGGCGAACACCTGGTCGATGGGCTTGGTGATCGTCATAAGCCGATACACTGTGGCCGCATGCTGCAGCGTCGAAAGCTTGACGATTGCTGAGTTGATAGTGTGGATGGTAGCCGTGAACTCATCCTTGCGCCTGTCGCGCAGCGAATAATTGTACCACTCGCTCATGGGCCCAGTGTAAAGGCGGATTGCAATTACCTCCTCAAGCGTGAGGGAGGCGCGGCGCGCCGTGTCGCACAGCACAAAATCTTGCAGTCGCCAACCCACGCGCTCCGGTGTGCAGTCATGGACACGGTCTGGTCGCGACCCGACCTCTTCAAAGAGCACGTACATCCACTCTGAACGCGGCGTGGTGCTATCGATGCTGAACGAACTGAAAAGCGTTTCGGAGGCGTGCTCGCGCTCCATTGCGTTGAAGACGAGAGCAGGCGGTATGCCCACGATCCGCTCGAGACGTCCCTGACTGATATCTGCATCGCGCCCTTTGCTTGGCACAAACGTCGAGGCAGCCATCATGTATCGGCTCGCTCTCGTAGGCACGCGCTTCTTTAGCTCCGTCTCACTGTCCGCTGTGCTGGGCTCAGTCTTGTTCTTCGCGGCCATGCGCGCAGCGAGTGCAAGCTGGCCCATACTCTTTTTCTCATTCGCCTTCTGCTTCGAGCGCCCGGCTGCTTCTTTGTCGTTCGTCGTCCCCCGCGGCTGCCTCCGTCGGCGGCGCTCCTCCTTCCACTCCCGATACATGGCCTGGATGACGCGCACAGCCAGCAGCCGACGGTGTTCTTCCAGGTCGTGCAGCCGCATCTTCTCCACCGTGGGAGCCAGGATGACTGGCCTCAAGGTAGTCGCCGCCACTTGATCTGTGTGGCTTACGGCGGAGCGACGCAGAATCGCACTCTGCTCCGCCTCGATGGCTGCTATCGATGAGCCGGTAACTACGTATGCTTGCATCTCCGGCGTCATCGGCATCGGTGATGCTAGGCTAATCGATTTTGACTGCGTGCTGCTTGACTTGGTCGTCGACTCGCACTTCGCCAGCACTGTTCGAAGTTCGTGCACCTCCATCCTCAGCCTGGCGTTCTCGGCCTCGAGCCCCCGGGACGGCTGGCGATCGTCGGCGGCATTGAACGTGGTGGTGAGGGAGGGGGCGCCGATGGCGGTGGCGGTGGTAGAGATGGAGAGGGTGGAGGCGGGGACGGTGGTGGCAGGGGAGGCGGTAACGGTGGTGGAGGCGAGGATAGGTCTTTGCAGGAGCAGCTGATACTCACGTGCGAGATGCTCGCTGCTCAGAATCGCTTGGATGCTGGGCAAGGCGACTTGGGTGACGTCGCTAGCGGATGGCTCGCTTGCATCTGTCTTTACGGCTACCTGGCCCGGGGCCTCCGGCGGCGTCTCGCCTGCAATTGCTGTCACGGGCACTTCTGGGGGGGGGCTGATTGCTCGCTGCTCGTTGACTTCTGTGATTGTGTCCAGCGGCATTGTGCGCCTGAGCATGCTCATCGGCGACGATGCTGAAGAGGACGCGATCAGCTGGCGCCTCAAGGGTGAGCCTGGGGGAGGCAGCACCGATGTGCGGTCCATGGTCTGTTGCTCAGGCGACGCCGCATTCCCGAACATGCGATTGCGAATCGCTGATGCGTTCTCAATCAAGAACGCTTCGGGTGACTGTGAGGCTCGCGAGCCAGCTCTGGACGGCGCGAGGCAGCTCTCCTTAGGAGCCGGTTGCCCAGTTGCAACTGTGAGCGTGGCTCTGACGCTGAAGTCTGAGCGGCTCGGGCTCTTCGTTGACTGCGACGTGGTTGACCGCTGCGATACATGCAGAGCTGATGCTAGTGGTTGGCCGGATTCTGGACGAGGATATACGGTGCGGGAGACGGCGACGGGGCGGCCACCGTCGACCTGATAACCAATGTGATGTGCGTCGATGTTGTGGGAGACAACCGCCGTTGGCGCTAGCGGCGCTGCTATGGCGACCACAGTGGCGATCGCCGGAGCGCCGGCAACCGCTGTGGCAAAGACTGTCGTGGGAGGAGCAGCGCTGGCGAGTACGGTTGTGGGAGGAAGCGACGGAGCCGTGGCCAATGTCGGTTGCCGTTCAGCTGCGCCCCCGTCATCTGGGCCAATGCTGCTTCGTCGAGGGTTGCGTGGCTGCGGCTGCGGCGCGCCTCGATAACTAGACAGTCCAGCACCTCGGTAGCTTGATTGCGTTGGGGTTTGACTGCGATGAGACTCGCGCCCCATGTTGGTAGCTTTTGCCGTCGGAGGCCGTGGCCGCATGCCGCGATGAGACTGATTGCTGCTGCTGCTGCTCGCTGTGCTGGAGTGCTGGCGCTCACTCATCGCGGAAGGCCTCGCTGCAGATTTTGGCAGCGGCTTCATAGTTGCGCGGGCAAGCGCACGGGCATCCTCCGCCTGCGCACTGAGACGCTGCGACTCAGCATGCGGTCGGACTTGAGATTCGGAGCTGGGCACAAAGTCCAGCGGGCTCACGTCTCGTAGCTGCGGCATCGCTGACCGAACAGCCATGCACAATTGGACAGGCCAAAGCCCCTTTCGAGTGGCCGCTCGCGCCGCGCCGCGTGCGTACCGCGTTTCGTCGAATCACTTTTCATTCTATGAAAATGTTTCCACAATTAGGAGTGACCCCTTTGGCCGCCCTTTGGCCGCGCTGCGCGCATACAAACTTGACTTGATTTCACTTATATGTGAATCGCGTTTCGTCGCCAACCATTTTAGTCCCCCATGTTTCTTGGCTGGCAGCCTGGCACCGTCATGGCTCATGGGCGAGGAGTCAGCACGCAGGACGCCCAGACGAGGGAGCAGGAAGCAGGTGTTAGGAATGGCGGGTAGCGTCGAAGCATCGTCGTCGCCGCGGGTCACAGCGACACCTCGCAGCAGCAGAGCGGTGCCTGCTGAGCAACTCCACCGACTGGACCCAAAACAGAAGCTTGCTCTTGCTGAGCAGCGTGCCACACGAAAGGCAAGAGTGACCTATCCAGACTACAAGCTGTCGAGCTTCAACGTCGAAGAACTTGTAGTTGATGGTTGGAGCAAGAGTCCTGCGCCCGGAGAAGCCCCTACCGCAGACGCGAAGTCGTCCAGTGTCGCCTTCAAGTCCGTCAGGTCACGCTTCACTCAGGGGCCAACTGAACGGGATGGCACGGCAGCGCACGTCGGGCCTGGGTCATACGATGACGTGCACGACACAATGAGCTCCACGATATCTGACAAAGCCCGCACTCCGCCTTTTGCCTATGGTTGGAGCAGTCCGAGGGAAGAAGCGAGCGTGACCGCAGCACAGATGGCCTACGAGGTTAAGGGCGAGCAGTTTCTGCAAGACATCGAGAAGCATCCGGATGGATGGCTACGCTCTGACTATCATCGCTGGATACTCGCGGCAGCCAACCGTACCGAGTACAAGTTTCACAGAGAGCAGGTTGAGCTCGCGAGGCAGCTCAAAAAAGACGACGACAGAGCTTATCGTGAGAATGCCGCTCGTATCGTCGCAACGCAGATGGCCACACGCCAGAATGCGGCAAATGAGGTCAAGGCACTCAGGGAATGCCGCGCACAAGCTGTGCGACTCGACAAGCGCGATTCTGGGTGCCGATCTCGGTTGATCAAGGCTCGGACAGAGGCTTGGCAGGAGTACGCTGCAACGTGTGTCGAGGAGGCCAAGCAACTTCACGAGAGCGCGCGCCGCGCGAAGAGCCTCGAGGAGATGAAGCGCGCGCGCATTGCCAGTGAAATGCGGACTTTTCAGAAGCAGCAGGAGCTCGAGAAGCGCGAGGAGGACAACCGAAGGGTAGAGGAGGTGCGCGCGGCGAGGGAAGCGAGCAAGAGCGGAGGAGGAAGATCGTTGGATTGGCGCGCCGCCGATATTCGCCACAGTGCCACCTTTAAGGCGCTAACGCCAGAGCAGAAGGTGGCAGTGGATGAAGCCAACGCCGAGACGGCAGCGGCGAGGAAACGAGCCAATGAGCGGGCGAAGTTGGCGCGGAAGAGAGAGAAAGAAGCCCAGGAAGCAAGGGCGCCAGGAAGGGTAAGCAAGAACCTGACTGAGCTCGTCAAGGAAAGTGCGATCAGGCGCGCAGCGGAGCTTAAGGAACTCGCGCGATTGGATGCCGAGCGAAAAGCCGAGCGCGCTGCCGCTGCCGCTGCTCTTCAGGTTGCGGAACAGGTGGCAGCCGCCGACGCGATGCGCAAGGCTGAGGAGCCAGCAGCAGCGGCAATCGCAATGGCTTCTGAGGCGGCCGAGATGGCGCGCAAGACGCAAGAGAAGCGCGAACGGGCGGCGGCGAAGCAGAAGCAGGCCGCGCCTAAGGTGGGCGGCAAGGCGGCGGTCGAGTTGCAGCTGCCTCCACCTGCTCCACCTCCGCCAGGACCTCCTGTCACCAGCGTTGCCGCCGATGGATCCGGTTAGGTAGGGGAGAGGCGAGAAGCCGGCAAGCCGCTCCCGCTTAGCGGGCTTAGGACGAGTATGACCGATAGTACCGATCCGGCCGCTAGTAGCAGTAGCGGCGGCCGCGGCCGCGCGCGCGCGCGCAGTCCGCAGACCACGCGCCAGAGCGCCCTCGGGGCGCCGCCGCGCCGCCAGCTGCTCCCTGCCAGCAGTGAACCAGAAGCGTAACCCGTCTCGGCCTTGCCCTCGGCGCGCGCGTGCGCCCCCCCGCACCCGCCTGCAGCCGAAGGCTCGCAGCAGCCGCAACGGCCGCGCGCTTCGCGCGGGCGGCGTCGCGCATCCTCTCGCTGAAATGTCGATGCCCCCTGATGCGGGCGGACCCCGGTCCACCGGTCGCCGTGGAGCTCACATTCGGAGCTCAGCCGAGAAGCGCCTCACGGTTCGCGGCATCCTGCCCGCAACGATCAGCTTTCTGTGGTGCGTCCATACCGGCCACGGCAGCCCGACGTACCCGCGCGGCATCGGCGCGAAACGCTCGCCACGGCGCTTCTTCACACTTTTTATTCTTTTTCCAATGTCACGCGCAGGTCCAGCTTTTGTCTCGGGCGGTACCGTCACATGGTCGGAGGTGGAAGCGGCCCGTCAACATGACGCGCTGGTGGCGGCCGACTTTGGGCGCACCAAAGCGGGCCTCGGCTCTTGCGCCACCACCGAGGGTGAGGCGGTCGCAGCCAGCGCTGTGGCCTCGCACTACAACTCGCTGCCCGACCGCCACCGTACGCTCGAGAGCGGCAGCGAAATTTTGCGCGTGCGCAACTTTAACAATTGGATAAAGTCGGTGCTCATCGCCAAGCACCTGCCCCGAGGTCGTGGTGGTTATGGCCATGCTGTGCTCGACCTCGCGTGCGGCAAGGGTGGCGACATGCTCAAGTTCAAGGCGGGCAATTGCGCGATGTACGTGGGCGTCGACATCGCAGCGCAGTCGGTGAGCGACGCCGTCGAACGCTATAATGGTGCGCACAACCGGCCGGGTATGCCGTTCGCGGCGACCTTCATGGTGGGCGACTTTGGAGCGGACTCCCTCGACCCTCACCTGCCGGGCGGGCTGCGCTTCGCACTCGCCTCGTGCCAGTTCGCGCTGCACTATTCGTTCGCGTCGGAGGCGCGCGCGCGCATGCTGCTGAGCAACGCGGCCTCACGCCTCGCCGCGGGCGGCACCTTTGTCGCAACGGTGCCGGACGCGAATGTGCTCGTTCGGCGGCTTCGCGCGAGCGTCAACCTGAGTTTCGGCAACTCGCTGTACTCGGTGGCTTTTGATGATGCGCACGCGTCGAAGCGCTTCGATCCGGCCGCGCGCGTCTTCGGGATCGCGTACCGATTCACTCTCAAGGAGGCAGTCGAGGACTGCGTGGAGTACCTGGTGCACCTGCCCACTCTCGAACGGCTCGCCGCCGAGGCAGGTCTCGAAATGCTCTACGCGCGCAACTTCACCGACTTTTTCGCCGATGAGTGTGCGGCGAATACAGAGCTGCTCGAGCGCATGAAGGTGCTCCCGCCTGATGAGGGCGGCCGGCTCACCGAGGAGGAGTGGGAGGTCGCGCACACGTACACGTGCGTCGCCTTTCGCAAGAAGCCAACGGCTACGGACGCGCTCGCGCAACCGGTGAAGAATGCGGGGCATCGCAAGCTGGACCCGCAGGAAATCATCGTGCTTGGAGCCGGGGCGAGTGGCAGCAGTGCGGCTGGCAGTAGCAGTGCCGGCGGCGGCAAGCGCGCGCGAGAGACCACTGAGCAGCAGTTGGGAGAGAGCGACGAGCATGGCGACGAGAAGAAGGTGAAGCTAGCCGTGAAGCGAGAGAGTTCTGAGAGTGGATGACTGGCTGATGAGCTCCGTTGCATGTCTTTGAATCAGGTCGTCTCGGAAGGGTGAGCATGGCGTCTGCAGTAGCAGACGCCCTCCCGCGCCTCCCACGGGGCCGGCGGTTGTGCGTGTGAACCGATCGTGTCGGGATCGCGATTGTCCGGTCTCGGACCGGTCCCTGCGCTCCGGGACGCGGACGGCTGGACACGCTCTGCACGCTCGGGGACTTAAATCTGGACTGAAAGAAGCAAGAACCAGGACTGCCGCTTGAGACCCAATATTACAGTTAAGCGGCCGTGACTTGCAAAACCGACAAACTAGAACGAAAAGTTGTCTTCTGTCTCACCTCGACCGTTCCTGAACGAGGCGGGCGACGTCCTTAACGCGGCGTCCCCGTCCGGCGAGGGCCGAGGCCGGAGGGCGGGCGGGCGAGCCGGGCGACCGATCACCCCATGCACCAGATCCAGGGCGGCGTTGAGCCCCTCCTTGGCAGGGCGGTTCGTTTTCCAACCCCCCTTCGAGTCACCCCCACAAGTATAACGGCCTATACGGTCCGGGGTTCGTCACTATGATGACGACTGTTGATTGGCATGACGACCTACCTCCCCACTGCCCACACCAGACACATCGAACCCCCCTTGACGCTTATTTCCTACGGTAGACCCCTTACTGTATCTAGGGGAGGATTTTTCACGGCCCGTTTACCCCGGGTGGGGGGTGTGAAAAAAATGTGAAGTGTGAACAATGAATTTCGGCCACGTGGTCTTAAGCTCCACTCGGAAAATCAGGCCCCAATGGCTCCACGGCTCTCTTTCCTGTTCAGTTTCGTGTGCGGCAGCGCCGCCTGGATGCTCGGCGGTACACCAATCGTTGGCGTTAGAAATCATCACCGCACGGCCGCCACGGCCATGAGTGTGGTGGCCATGCCGGTCGAGTTGCCTTCAGCTCCAGTGCCTGCGTCTAGCCTGGCCAAGTGGGAAGTGCACAAGTTCGGCGGCGCCTCGCTCAACACCGCCGCGCTCTACAAGGAGTGCAGCGATCTGCTCGTGGCCGAGTCGAAGCGGGCGCGCGAGGTCAGCGGCTCGTACGCTCCTACGATGGCGATCGTCTCGGCCAAGGGTGGAGTGACCGACCGGCTGATCAAGGTCGTGCAGGCTTCGAAGACCAGCATGAGCGAGGCGAGCGAGACGCTGCGCGCGGTCGCGCAGGATCAGATCGATATCGTCCGGCAAATTACGACGCCCGAGCGCGCGGCCCAGGTGGAGGCACGGATCGAGGCCGACATGGATGACATTATCAACGTGGTGCGCGCGGTCGGGCTGCTCAAGACGATCCCGCCCGCCACGATGGAGCTCGTCACCGGCTACGGCGAAGTGTGGTCCGCGATGACGATGCACGCGTACCTCGACACGCTTGACGTGCCGAGCGCATGGCTCGACGCGCGCGAGGTGCTCGTGGTCGAGCAGACGAGCTTCGGCCTTGGCGACAAGGGCTCGGCCAACGTGGTGGGCGTCGACCCGCTCTGGGAGATCACGGCCGAGCGCGTGGGCGAGTGGTTCAAGGCGCCCGGGCGCGCCGATCTGCTCTCGGCCGACTGCGCCAAGACGGCGCCGATCGTGGTCGTGACTGGCTTCGTGGCGGCGACGCTCGAGGGCACACCGACGACGCTCAAGCGCTCCGGCTCTGACTTCTCGGCGACCATCTTCGCGCGCCTCATGGGCGCCTCCAAGATCACCATGTGGAAGAACGTCGACGGCGTGTACACGGCGGACCCGCGCCGCGTGCCCGAGGCTTTCCCGATCAAATCTCTCAAGTACGATGAGGCGATCGAGCTCGCATATTTTGGTGCGCAGGTGCTGCACCCGTCGGCGATGCTCCCGTGCATCCAGGGTAAGATCCCGATCTACGTGCGCAACATCTTCAACCCGGAGCACCCGGGCACCGTCATCGAGGGCCGTGCGTGCGCGCTCGATGAGGCGGCCGCCGCGTGGGGCAAGGAGGCGCAGGACGCGCGTAGCCAGATGCGTAAGGCCGCATGCCCGGTGCGCCTGGCGGAGAATGAGTCTCCGATCCGCGGCATCACGTCCGTGGACAATGTGTGCATCGTCAACGTCGAGGGCACGGGCAGCTCCGCCGTGGAGGATTTCGGCGGCCGGACGCTCAACGCCCTCGCCAAGGCCAACGTGCAGCTCGTGATGGTGACGCAGGCGTCGGCGGATTCGTCCATGTGCATCGTGGTCGAGGAAAGCGTAGGGCAGCGCGCGCTCGCAGTGCTGCAGCAAGCCTTCGAGCGAGAGCTCGCGAGGGGGCTGATTGCCGGCATCACCGTCGAGCCCGGCCACTCGGTCGTTGCCATCGTGGGGGAGGGCATGGCCTTCCGGCCGGGCACGGCGGCCACCTTCTTGAAGGCGATGGCCAACTCCGGCATCAACGTGCGCACCATTGCGCAGGGCTCGTCGGAGCGCCAGATCTCGATCTGCGTCGAGAAGCAGGACTGCACCAAGGCACTCCGCGCCGCGCACGCCGCCCTCGCGCTCTCAAGCACGCAGCTCTCTATTGCCGTCATTGGCGCGACTGGCATGGTGGGCAAGGAACTCCTCGGGCAGCTCGCCGCCTCGAAGCGCGTCATCGACAACCCAAAGATGGCAGGCAGGACGAAGATCCTTGACGACCTGCGCCTCAACTTCAAAGTAACCGCCGCGGCGCGCTCCGACGGCATGCGCCTCTCGTACGACGGCCTCGACTGCTCGGCAGGTGCTGGCAAGCTGATGAGCGACGCCGACAAGGTCACCCCGACGGACCTGGACGCACTCACCCGCTTCCTCAACGAGGACTACAACGGCAACCGAGTCGTGATCGATTGCTCGGCCTCGCAGGACGTGGCCGACTATTACGCGCGCTGGCTCTCGCTCGGGATCCACGTCATCACCGCCAACAAAAAGGCGGGCTCGGGCGCCTCCACCTTCTACGACGAGTGCAAGCGCATGTCGCGCTCGCGCGCGCAATGGTACTACGAGACGACCGGCCCCGGCTCGGGCCTGCCCGTGCTCACGACGATCAAGGACATGATGCAGAGCGGCGACACCGTCTACAAGGTGCGCGGCATCTTCTCAGGCTCCATCTCGTACATGCTCAATGAACTGGTCAACGGCGTGCCTCTCTCGGCCGCCGTGACCGCCGCAGCGGACCTCGGGCTGTGTGAGCCCGACCCGCGCGACGACCTGCTCGGCCTGGACGTGCGGCGCAAGCTGGTGGTGCTTGCGCGCGAGCTCGGGCTGCGGCTGCAGATGGAGGACGTGCCGTGCGACTCGCTTCTCCCCAAAGAGCTTGATTACGATCACTGGCAGCCTGATCGGTCCGAGGGCGCGCCGTCGATTGCGCAGCAGCTGTCGAAGGCCCTGAAGCCGTACGACGAGGCGGTGAGCGCGCGCGTGAGGGCGATGACAAGTATTCGTGATGGCGGCAGGCTCCCTGTCCAACTGAGTGAGGTGGACGTTGAGAAGGGCGTCGCCACGGTCAAAATCGTCTCGTTGCCTGCGATGGAGAGGGTCGCCCAATGCCAGGCAAACGAGAACATCGTCGAGATCACCACGCAGCGCTACTCGCCGCGACCGATGGTCCTGCAAGGCTACGGCGCCGGCGCTGACATCACCGCCTCGGGCCTCTTTGCGGACTTGCTCCACCTGTCGCGTACGCTTGTCGAGTGGAACATTCCGCAGATTATCTGAAGCTGGTAGCATTGGTAGCATCTGAGACGGGGGGGTGCTCAGTGCGAGCGCGCGACTGATGGAGTGCGTGGCGGACACTCACGCATGCTGCATGCATGGAATATCAATGGTGACGGGCCATGTACCCTCGAAGACTGCAAACTCCATACATCCCTGCCCGACAGGATTTTTATCGGATACTGTGTGCGTATCTAGTACAAAGTGGTCCGTCGTGGCGGGTGGGATTTACTCGACTACAGCGAACTCCGAGCGTCGCGCCGCGCCGCCCGTCGCGGCGCATTATTTTCCGGGCACCTAAGACCTATGTGGCTACCGATGACGTCGCGTGTGCGACGAGTCGCCTATGTCCGTACACTGTCCGTACACTGCTCCGTACTAGATGGAGATTGAGTTTACGTCGATATTGGATCATTTATTTCCGAGCTTTCCGTATTCCGATCGGGTCATCTACATCTTTCTCGACGTGCGCGCAGGCGCGGGCGACGCGCATGTCAGTTCCTGGTCAATTCAGCTTACAGAGCTCCACCATGAGCGCCGTTGCCCGTCCCTAGGTCGTGCATCTGGCGCCGCTTGAAGGCGCACACACGCTCTTGCACCACGTCGAGGAGCGCGTGGAACACCTGCGGAACTTCCTGCTCGCTCTCGTGCACCTGCATTGCAGCGCATGGCGTGACCTGTGTGTGTGTCAGAGTGCAAGAAAGGGGGGATAAGGGGGGGGTGCGATTGGGAGAGGCGTGAGCGCCACGCCATAGGATCGCGCCGACATGATCAGGCCATGTTCGCAGCCATGTTCGGCACCTCTGTCGCCAGGAAGACTCAATGGCGCGGCCCTCTCGCGCTTCAGATCATCTAGACCACCCCCCTGAACTACCCTGAAGCTCATCTTTCATATCATCTAGACCACCCCCCTGAACTACCCTGAAGCCGCCAGGTACGTGCCGATCCGCTCTCGAGTAGCTCTGCCCCTGACATGAGCTCTATTGATAGGATCGTACGATCCTATCGCTCGCTGCGGCTGCTCTGCTTGCCAATCGGGCTGAGTCTGATGTGTTGGAGGGGTGGCATCGAAGCCTGGGAGTGGCCCGGCATCGGCCGAAGGCCCTGGACCCAGCCTGTCGCGCTGCACGCGGCTCCGAGACCCACCCAATGTGCTGACAGCGTATGCACCAAATTATGTCCCGCGCAGGTGTCTGCTATCATGGCACCACGATCCGACAAGTACATAGACAAGGCTGTGCGGCTGGTGGTCGATTCGGGCTACACGCCTCGGGAGGCGTATGAAGCCGTACCTCAACTCCAAGAGCGCGACGAGACCGTATTACAGCATCTGCGGAAGCAGGTGCGTACGGCGCGGGCTAAGTTGGATGCGCCCCCAGCTGCGAAGAAGCAGATAGCCAAGAAGCTTTGAGCACCTTTTCGAGATATAGATAGCAGCAGGAGCGGCCGTTGAAGCGTCGGGAGGGCGATCAGGTAGCCGTGGCACATGCGCACAAGAACATGGCCTGAACTCGTTCCGCGCCACGATCCTATCGCATCACATCTAGTGATCGGGTTGATCCTGGCGCTCGTATTTCCGGCCCTGTAGCTTACCAATGTCCTGTATGGTTCCGGTGAACAGTACGGTAGCATTGGAACGGGCCTGCGAGGCGCTGTTACGGCGCCGTGAAGAGAAGATGGCCTTATCCCCGCCTCGAGCACGTACTCTCCAGCAAGGGGCAGCACAAGGCGCACGTAGCGGTGGCTGCTTGCCAGAAAGTCGCTGGTTCTATGGAGTACTTGGACTGCGGCATCAAGCTCGATGGGACGATCTGTCCAATGGACCGAACCGAGGCAGAGCGCCGGGCCCGAGGCGCGCACGCGGAATTCCGCATTTGTTGGCGGCAGTGGCAAAAAGATGAGCATGGGTTCGCAACAACTTTTGTGTGCACTCCTTGCATGCAACAAACATGTCTACATGTAAATGTAATGGGTGTGTAATCACACGTACGCCCTTCTCGAAAAAGAATTTTTTAAGAACCTCGATCATGTAAACTTGGTCGCGTTGGTTGATTGGCGGTTCATCAAACTACACAAACGGCAGCCTGGTGAGCGCGACATCCCGGTCCCTGCTAAAGCTAGACCAGGCTCTGAATCGCGGTGGGTGGGCGGGGACACATAACACTCCCAGAACTGATACGCATCGATATTCGAAAGCGCCGACCGGAGACCGTCGGCACATTCTCGGAGCATGCCGCAGAGACCGGCAATACTTCACTCGCCGAATAGAGCAATATCAGCCCGCGCGCGGGCGGCATACGAACCGCATAACAGGGTGCCTATAAGGCTTTCCCCTGGGTATCCCCTTCCCCC
>Ga0210247_100635_pt1 | contig 32237 bp, 16 predicted proteins | sample ChrtobMetP3_16mM_FD_155449 | JGI IMG/M metagenome (GOLD analysis project Ga0210247, IMG submission 155449) | Chrysochromulina tobin associated microbial communities from unialgal haptophyte culture, Seattle, Washington, United States - P3_16mM | ecosystem: Host-associated > Algae > Haptophytes >... | reverse complement strand
GAACCATCCTGCTGGCCTGCATTCACCGTCTGACCTTAGTACAGATGACCCACGGGACGCGCGTTGATACGGTTTAGACTGGGGACAGGGGGGTGGGGTGCCGCGTGTCTCTCGCGTCGCATGTCTCGTCCCGACTGTCACAAAAGGCCCTTATAAAAAATGGCCAAATTTTTTCGCGCCCCCCCCCGCATTTTCCTTCCTTTTCCTTTTTCAGACAGAAGGGCGCTCCGCGCCCCTCGCCCCCCCCCTCCGGGGGGGCCCCGGGGGGGGCCCCCCTTCGTTAAGAAGGAACAGTTTCTGCCCCGCGGCTGACGGCAGCGCGCGCCTTGCGACGCCGATGTCAGCCCTTCTCGCGAATCTCTCGAGTACCGAGTGGGCTATTATGCTACGCGATGGGCACGCTGCTGTGCTAACGATGTTAGCCGCGAATGTCGCGAACGTCACCGCTCTGACCTCATTCAACATAACCGCGCTTGCTTACGTGGGCGCGCCCGCGCTCTATCAGCGCCTCCATGCGAAGGCGGCAACCGCGTTCCCAGGACTTGAGGAGGCCACGGCCGCCATTGCTGCCGAGCGGCTGCTGTATGTCAACCAGGCGGGCTCGGCCAATCTGAGCGCAGCTGCGCTCGAACTAGACACCGTCATCCTGGGGCTCTCTCTCCTCACTTTGATGCACGCCATGCTGCACCATCGACTTTCACTCCTGCCGCTCTTTCTACTCGTCGGAATCGTCATCGAGCAGCTCGCCGTACGCGTCGGTCAAACGCACTGCCACAGCGAGGCGCTCCTAATGCTATCCCAGTGCTCCAGCGGCTCGAGTGTCGCTGTATACGTGCCGGTGCTCTACGCATGCCACCTGGCAATTGCACGTCTGCCGCTGCACGCAATTGCGCGCCCCTTCGCGATGGGCGTGCTGTTGTGCGTGCACAGCGCGCCGCACCTGCTCCTTGGCGCCCAGCAAGGCTGGTGGACTGTCTCGTCCCCGTCGGCGGCCGCAACCCATGCAGCGCCCGCTCCCGCCGGCATCGAAGGTGGTGACGGCCGTGGCGGCGAGCTGAGCGGCAGCAACGGCACGCTCACGCTGCGTGGTGGCGCCATGTGGACGCTAGGCGGCGGCGCGTCGGCGACGCTCGAGATGCCCGCTGCCCTTGCCGCCGCCCTCGCGCCACGCTTCTTCGATGTCCCGACGCTGTTACCACTCGTCGCGGCGGGCGTCGGCGGCGGCCTCAGAGCCGGCCTCGCCATCAGTGGTGCGCTCGCTGCATGGCTCACGCCGCCTCGGCGCCTCTGGTGGTGTGTGCGCGCGCCGCTCGCGCTCTGGGCGGGTGTGCTCGCACCGCTTGCAGGCGCCGCCGCCGCGGCAGCTGCCTTCTATGTGCCTGCAGGCGTGCTCCTGCCAGCGATGCTGACCAGGGGCGTCTCGCAACCCCTCGCCGTCGCGGCCCTGCTCCTGCTGCTTCTCGTGCCAGTGGTGCTCCTGCCGCCGCCATCCCCAAAGCCGCGATCGGATGCACTGCTCTTCGCGATCCCGCTGTGGCACCATGCCTACCTGCTTGTGTGGCCCGCGTGGTTCTCATCTGGCCTCGAGGCGGGCCACACTCGACCCGACCTGCCGCCCGATCTGTACGCCATCGTCGTCGTCGCCTCGTCCCTCGCACTTGCCGTGCACGCGCGTGCCGCTCTCCTATGCGCACCGCCCCAACGTACGTCCTCATCGGCCCTCGCGGGACCCTCCTCTGATCACCACCGGCCGCGCAGCAGCAGTCGAGAACTGGAACACCGCAGCAGTCGAGCAACTCGCGCCGGCTCCGCCTCGGCCGATGGCAGCGGGGGCACTAGCTCGAGCCGGTACCGGGAGCGGACCGATAGCCGTCGCACGACCGCACGTGAGGCAGACACGCGAAGCAGCCGCAGCCACAGTCTCTCCGTCTCGCATGAGGACGTACGCGAAAAAGCCAAGAGCTCCGTGGACAAGAAGAATGAGTGAATCGCAGTGTCCGGCTCTGATAAAAAGCAGGCATCTTTTCGATGGGATGGAATTGTTCATTCACAGACGTTCCCATTCATCATTCACAACCCTTCCTAGCGACTGTCGGACGAAGCGCGCCGACATGCCCGTGCCGGTCTGGCGCGGGCAAACCGTCTCGCAGCCAAATTCCCACAGATCGAAGTCCAACCTGGTTACGATCGTGCGGACGGTCGCACTGGCAGCACTCTCATTGCTCGCAATTTACACCACAACTCCTCGCCCACCAGCCGCAGTGGTTGAGCAGCCTGTCCTGCAAACATCTCCAAAATTTGAGCGCGCGCGCCCTCGTACCGCCCAGCCCACGCCCGACAATTGGAAAGAAATGTCAGAGGCCGATAAATTGGCATTCATAGCTCGCAACTACGGGCCTGCGTCGCCACCACCTCCAACACCCACGCCCAGCCCGCCCATCATGCTGCCACCGACGACCACAAGAGTTCGAAGTCGACTGACGGCCTCACAATCGACCCCGGAGAATTGGAAAGACTTCCGCGAGACAGAGAAAAGGGAATTCATTACGCGCAACTACGGCAGCTTGCCCACTTACACAAGTGGAGCAGTGCCAGCTTGGGATCGTGAGTTGATTGCAGATCTTGTACGTAATCACTGACGTCTCCTGTCCGCTGTCACCTCAACTGGAGACCAAATGTAAAGAATTACATTAAGCTGGGTGCCTCGTCTTTATTATATACGAAGCGTCGAGCCCGCGGTCGCTGGTCGGGCTCACGTTCCAGACGATTCGGATCCTTTTTTTCTTTTCTTACAAGTACTGTGCGTCCCGGCTCACCCCGGTTCGACGCCGTGTCCGGTACCGTACTCCGGTGTCCCTTGCCGTGTTTTTTGTTTGATGACAGTGATGACGAGCCGACTTGTCGGAATTTGTCGGAACACCCGCTGGCCGACGAAGCCCCTCTATCCTGACCCGAGCGATGGCCCTTCGCATATTAACGCTCGCGTTGGGCGTCTCACCCCAGCAGCATCGCGCATCTGTCACATTCACCGAGCTGCAACGGTCCTTTTGGAGCGAAACCTCTGGCATCTGGCGCAGCTCCATGTGGTGGCAGTCTGCCAACACCGTCGAGGTGCTTGCCAACCTTGGGCTTGCATCGCAGTCGGATAAGCCCGAGATTGTACGTGTCCTCGCGGCGGTGTTCAACGCCACCTCCGACGACACCATCGCCAGATGTGATAAAAAGGTGGATCTGACGTTCTCCGGCTACTTTGATGATGAGCTGTGGTGGGGCATCGGGTGGCTGCGAGCATACGTCCTCACGGGCGAGTTCAAGTACCTCAACCGTTCGCGTTTCGTGTTCGATGATATCGTCAACCGTTCGTGGTGGAACGCGTCCTGCCAAGGCGGCGTGTGCTGGCAAGCCGCGCGTGACCCGAAGGACATGGGCAAGTGCTACAAGAATGCGATCACCAACGAGCTCTTCTTGAGCTTAGGTGCACAGCTCACCGTAACCTATTCGGAGCGATGCAACGGCGCCCGGCGCCGGATGAAGGACGCCACAGCCGCTCTGTGGCCCGAATCGCATCTGCCGCCCGACTGTGCTGCCGCCGCATACACGGCGAGTTGGGCGCAGTCGGAGCTCGAGTGGTTTCTCAACTCTGGCATGATCAATAAGTCGTCGCTCGTCAACGACGGTCTCGACACATTCGACACCCACCAGGAGGTCTGCCTGAGCAAGCAGGATGGTGCCTACTCGTACAACCAGGGCGTCATACTCTCCGGCCTCGGGCTGCTCTGGGCACAGAGGCAGAAGGAGCGACAGCCTGAGCAACCGCAACGATGGTCGGTGGTAGCAGCTGGTCAGCCGGCAGCGGTGAGTGACGTGGACCTACTGCACCTCGCCGCATCGATCGTCGAAGCAGTTTGGAGCTCGCCGTTCGTGTACAATGAGAGCGGTGGCGTGCTCAGAGATCTCGGTGAGCCCCTTCTCGTGCAGGGTACGGTGCCCAATCTGTACGAGGGCAGCCCGGGCACCGACGGCCTGCAGTTCAAGGGCATTCTGGTGCGGCACATGCGATACCTCATTGACGCTGTGCTCGACGCTAGCGGCGGCTCGGAGGACAAGGCGCAGGCAGCTGTTGCGGCCGCGGGAGGTAATCTGTCTCAGTGGCGTGCGCGGATCACACGAAATGCCGAGGCCATTTGGGAGAACGCAGCTTGCGCGAGGGAGCTGTCGTACTCAGTTGGAGCCGCCCTCGAGGTGCCGGCCTTGTTTGGCTACCGTTTTCTGGGACCGTGCGCGTGGGCATTCGGCGGTCCGAGCGCAACTACGCAGACGCAGGCGCTGGATGTTTTCGTCGCAGCAATCTTCTGAGCCATCCTCCCCGAACGATTCTGAGATGGTCGTGTGGGTTCTTTCGCCGTAGCCGAGGCGGCGTCGTCGTGGGCGTTTCGCCGATTTGCCCGCCCCAAGTTTTTCCTAGCAAAGCACCGCACCGATTATTACCGCACACCCGCCCGGCCCAAGTGAATGCCGCCCAGCTTCGGCGGGGCACAGGCGTCGCGGCCAGGGAACAAGATCGTGCAAGTGCAAGCGCAGGTCGATGCTGTCAAGGGCGTCATGTACGGCGCCACTGCCCCTGCTAGCGCTCGACATCTCTGTGCGGGGAGGCTGCCTCTGCTGCTTGACACCGCTGCTCGCCACATCGCTTGGCATGCGTGAGCTCATGCCGCTGTGCGGCGCGCCGGCTTGCTCGCAGGCAAGAGAACGTCGAAGTCATGCTGGCCAATATCGACAAGACGGAGGTGCTTGAGAACAAGTCTGCGGAGCTCGCCAACCAGGCAAAGGCGTTCCACAAGACGGCGCGTGCAACGAAACGGCACATGTGTAGGCAGAACGCGAAGATGAATATTTTGATCGCCTGCATTTGCCTCGTCGTCATCATTGTCATCATCGTTTCATTAATTCCTTCCTTCACGGCGGCGAGCAGTGCCATCGCGCCAGCATCGCCCTCATCGCCTTCACCGTCAACCTAACCGTGGAACCGTCCCGGCTGGCACTGTCGTGGTGACCGGCCGTGCGGCGCCTGCTCGACTTCCGACGGGGCGCCGCGCAGGTTGCTGGAGGAAGGAGTCGGTCCGAGAGTAGTTCTCGAAAACGGCAACCGCGTGGCGGCACGAGACGGCCCGGCCAGAGCCGGCACAGTGATAGAACAACCTCACTTTTTTCGACGCAGTGTTTTAGTGTTTCTCGCCCACAGAATAGGTGTCACGCGTCGCATGCACGTACATGCACGGGCCAACGGCACGAGAGCGCACACCGCTTCGCGCACAGAAGAGTCTAATCCACGGACTCCCGGGCCGGGCTGTCCCCACACCGTCTACACTGACTCTGACACTCCCGCGGTCCCGCGAGCGAGCCGGGCGTGAGTGTTCTCGGCGTTCGTCGCTCGTTCGGAAGGTACAGATCCGACCCTGGGAGCTCAGCCCAGCGCCCAGCACAGTCGACAGCACTACGCCCCCCTATCGCCACTTTTGGCGCTGCCCATCGTCAGCAAAACTTGTTGAGCGTGAGGGCGGCGCGGTTGACAGCGTACGGCCCGTTGAAGACGAGCTGAACGGCCGTCTCCTCGCCGTAATCGAGGTCGGGAAGCAGCTTGGGTGTGAGGAGGAAGTACTGCTTGCCCCCCTCCTTGCACGCGTGCGTGATGCACTCGAACACGTGTCGCTCGTTGGTCGAGTCCATGGCTTGGTTGATCTCGTCGACCACGCGGAAGGGCGCCGGATTGATGGACTGCAGCGAGATGAGGTACACCATCGTCGCGACGGAGCGCTCGCCGCCCGAGTCGCGCCCTCCCTCGCCCAGCACGTGCAGCGACTCATTCGAGCGCCACTGCACCTTGATGTGCACCTTGTACTGCGCGAAGTCGTCGGCGCCCTCGGGCTCACCCGTCTGTGGGCTGCGCTTGCGCCCGTCGACGAGCTCGACGTGGCCCACGCACCGGAAGCGCTCGAAGTACGCAGAGAAGTTGTCGTCCACGATCGTGATCATCTCCTCGAGCTTGGGCTTCCATTCGGCGACGAGCGAGTGGAGGTGCTCGCGCTTCGCCTCGATCTCGGCCTGCGTGTCGCTCGCAGTGCCCTTGGCAGCCTCAATCTCTTCACAGCGCTTCTCGAAGTCGCGGAGCGTCTTGCCGTCGTCGTCGTCACTCGAGGCGATATCTTCCTCGAGCGACTCGATCTCCGCATCGAGCTCTTTCAGGTCGCCTGGCATCGCATACCACTCGTCCTCATGCTTCTGCTCGCCTCCGCGCAGGCCTGAGCGCGCGTCCCGCTCAAAGTGCGGCGCCGCCCTCTTGGCCTCGGACTTCTTCTTGGCCGCCGCGTCGTTCGCGGCCTTGGTCTGTTCCTTCGCCTCCTCCATCTCGCGCTTCAGCGCGTCCACCTCCCTTGCTGCCTGCTCGGCCGCATCCTTGGCGTCAGCCAGTTGCCGAGTGGCCACCCTCACTGTGAGGCGGGCGCCATACTCGTCGGTGCAGGCTTTCGTGCGCGCGAGCTGCGCCTTGCCCATCCGCGCCATCAGCTGCGCCTCCTTGCGGGCAGCCTGCACGAGCTTCTCTTGCAGCTCCGCCCGCTTCGCGCCCACATCGAAGGCGGCCTCCTCGCGCCGCGCTACGTCCACGCGCTGCTTGTACGCCGGCAGCCTCTCCTCAAGCACCTTGATCCCACTGAAGCCTTCATTGAAGGTGGTCAGCTCCTGCTGCTTCTGCTGCTTCGCCTCATTCAGGTGCGTCAGGCGCTCCTGGAGCTGCGCCTTGCGATCCGTGTGCTCGTTGAAGGCGTGCTTGGCGGACTCGAAGGCAGCCTGCGCGATCTCGAGCTGCTTCGGATCGGCGGCGATGGCGTAGAGGTCGTTTCGCGCGCGAGGGTTCTGCGTGGTGTTGATGAGCGCCCTGTTGCCATACTTGGAGCGCTGCACGCGATAAGTGCGCTCAGGTGTCAATATGGTCACCTGGTCCACCTGATTTTCGGCGAGGTATTGTTGCAGCTCCTCTATCTTTTCTTGCGTCCTCTTCGTACCGAGCAGGTACTTGTCGATCGAAGTCAGGTCCTTGAGCGCGCCGAGGATCTGATCGCGGTTCTCGGGCGCGATCGACACAGCCTCGTCGAGCCACTTGGTCACTCCGAAGCGCGCCATGTCGCTTGAGCTCGGCCGTTTGGACGGAGTGAACGCGGCGCCCGAGTAACGGTACACGTTGACGTTCCACTTCATGTCGGCCACTTTCTTGTTGAGCGCTGTGCGTGCCTCGTCGCTGAGCGCGAGGAAGGCGAACGCGTGCTTGGCACCGATCGCTTCCTCGCAAAGTTTCTGGTGACTCGGATCTGGCACGTCGATCTTCATGAGGAGCGGACCGATCGAGTTGATCACGTCCAGTGGCCCTGTCTCACTGTTCTTGACCGTGTCCACCCAGTTGGCGAGCTCGGCGGCGTGTTTGTTACCACTTGCGACCTTTTGCATCTTGCGGAGCTCGACGTTGTTCAGCTCTTCAAGTTTGGCTTTCGCCTGCTGGAGCGTCGCGTTCAGCTCGGCGGTGTGGCTCTCGTGGTTGCGCAGCTCCGCCTGCGCGTCCTGCGCCTCGCGTCGGGCGGCATCGAACGCCGCCTGCAGCGAGGCGCGGCGCGCAGCTGGGTCCTCGCCGCTTTTTGCAGCATTCAGCTGCGCGCGCTTGGTCGTAATCTCCGATTCGAGCCTCGACAGCTTCTCCTCTTCCTCCTCCCGCTTCTTGCGCAACTTATCCAGGTGCTTGTCCAACTTGCCGATCTCAGTCTCCAATCCCTCCTTGAGCTCACCTCCCTTCTCGTTCTCGTTGTACACCTGCATCCTCTCGTTGTCCGCCTTGAGAGCGCGCTGGTTCGCCTCCTTGAGCTTCTTCTCGAACTCCTTCTTCGCGTTCTCCAGCGGCGCAGACTCCTCCGTTTTCTTTGATAACTGCGCCTGAGCCTCCTTGTATTCCGCCTTCTTCGTGGTGTACTTGGCGTGCTCGTCCACGGCCATCTTCTCCAGAACCTCTGCCTCGACCCAGGTCTTCTTGCCGCGGAAGCCGTCGAGGCGGCGCTTATTCTCCTGCAGGCGCCGGAAGCGCTCTACGTCCTGCTCGAGGGCGCGATTGATGCGCTCGAGGTCCTCGAGCTTCTTCTTCTCGGTGGTGAGCCGCTGCTCGACGCCCAGCACCTCCTTGTCGAGCTCAATCAGTTGCTGGTGCTGCTTGTAGACCTCGGGGCCGATGGCCATCTCTGTGTGCTTGAGCAGCTCCTGCGGCGACATGTTCGAGAACTGGCCAACCTTGTCCTGTGGCAGGAATTGGAGGGGGTTGTCGACCTGGATGTTGAGCCCCTCCATCGTCTCCCTGACCTTCTTTTCGGTCACCAGCACGCCGTCCATCCTCCACTCCTTCTTGTTCTCTATGTTGAAATCGAGGCGCACGGTGAGGTTGCGCCCGGGCGAGACGCCGTCAACCAGCTCGGTCTCCACGAAGCCACTCGTGATCAGCTGACCCTTTTCATCTTTATGCTGGCCTTCGCCGTGCACGCAAGACTTGATCTGATCGCCGCGCTCCGTGAGTTTGAGAGGCCCACCTAGTCCCACGCACATGGCGCACACGATGCTACTCTTGCCAGTCCCATTTGGGCCGACAATGCAGTTGAGCTGCGAGCCAGGGTCAGCGATCTCAGCGTCGCGGTAGGACATGAAGTTGTGCAGGCGCACGCGCGCAATCGTGCCACGCTTGCTATTGTGGGCGGACTCGGTCGCCGTGCGCAGCTTCTTCGCCGGCCGCGCGCCTGCGCCTGGTGCACTGCTCATGAGGACCCGCGACTGGCTCCAGGAAAGGCGGCAAGCACGAATTCCCCACATGGAGCCACGAAGTATCCTCCTGAATTTCATGCAGAAACGCAAAAGACTTTCACAGCATTCTTTCACAGGAACGCATAAATCCTTCATCTGTAGCGATGGCCTCTGTAGCGATGGCCTCTGGTGTCGCGCATGACGACTCAGCGTTCAACGCAGCGACCACGGCGGTCCGCTTAGAGTGTTGGCTGGGCGCGGTGCCTGCGGTGTTCAGGCTCGCTCCCGACGAGGTGTGCGGCATCCGGCCGCCGCGGCCCTTCCACCTTGCCCTGCCGCGCCAGTCGTTGCTCCCATTTGTTTGTGAGGCCGTGAGGGCACACTTTGCGCCCTTTGGGCCACCGCTGGGCGGTGAGCTCTGGTTCGAGCATGCTGGCACACCGCTGCGATGGCAACTTCCGATTGGAGTGCTCTTTGACCTGCTTGTCGGCGAGGAGGGGGCCGCCAGCGCGGCCTTGCCATGGGCCATCACGGTCCACTTTGCATCCTTCCCGAGCCACACGCTGCTCAAGGCGACGCGTGCGGAGGCAGAGGCCGTACTGCTCAACGCGCTCAAGGAGTCGTGCTACCTGCGGTGCGGCTCGGCGCTGCCCGCGATGTCGCTCTCACCCGCCGACCAGGAAAAGCTCACCACGGCACTGGGCTCTTTCGACGAGAGCGCTTACAAATTAGGCTACGCTCCCGTCGCCGCGGCCATCAACGAGGCCACTGCCAACCAGCTCAACCGTCAGCCGCCACGCTCCATCCCGGTGCGAGTCTTCACTTCGCCCACGGCATGGCGACAGCAGCCGTTTGCGCCGCGCCAGGCCGACGGCTCGCCGTCGACGCTCCGGAGCTCACTCGAGCAGCTGCTGCCCGCACACTTTGACACAGCTGCTGTCGGCGGCGCGAGTGGTGCGAGCGGTGGGGACGGAGGGACGCCGCGAGTCACTGTCCAGGGCGTTGCGGTACCTCTTGACGTCTCGCTCGTCTTCCTTGCGTCCGCATGCTGCTGCCCAGATGGATGGCTGTACGTGTGCATCCAACTTCCGGCTGACGTTCCACCCTGCGACACGGCGAGGCCCGAGAGGGCAGCCACGTGAGGTGAGGTCAAATCGCAACGAATCCGGCACAGCGTGTACGCGACACACCAGCAGCGACAGCACCTCTCACCTTCATCTGACCTGGCGCGCGAAAATGCACGATTAGAAAACCGCCTAATCGCTCGGGCAGCGTGCACGCGCCAGTCGCCACCAGCGGTGACAGTCACGTGAGTCGGACGAAAAAGTGCGCTAACATAGTATCTTGTACTGAGCTATGATATAAAACGGGACCCGCTTACGCGGATTAGGACGCCCCGCGGCTCGGCCCGCACACGGGCGCGCGGCGTTGGACGACTCACCACAACCGAACAGTCCAGTCGACGCGAGCTCCTAGTACGCACGCAGCCGAGACGAGCAGCCACGCAACAGCCAACCGAACACACACGCTCGCCATCCCGCATGGACCATGTTCGTGCATTTACCTTTACCATGGGGCATGCGCATGTATCATTTGACAGTTAGTGTACAGCAGCATATCGAAGCAGCATATGGGCATAGCCGCGAGGGGCAGTACAGTACATGAGTGCGGCTAGCCTCGAGCCGTGCAGCAAGGGCCGAACGCGCCCTATCGAGAACTAGACCTAGACGTCGAACTCCTCGATGAAAGTGACTGCCATGCTGTGAGTTTCGCCGAGCTCTAAAATGCACTGGACGAGGGCTGCGTGCAGCAAGCCGCGCAAGTGGTCTGGTACGCTCGGCGAAAAGGCTATCGCGTCCACAACCATCACGTGCTTCAGCGTCAGTGCTTTTTGCCATCGAGAGACGTCGAGCTCGTACCTCACCACGACGACAGCAAACAGGTCTTCTAGCCGATCGCCAACCTGAGCACACGGCAGCCGACGGTCATGTCACCGTGCCCAATGCGATGTAGATTCAAACGGGGGCAGGTTCGAAGGACGATGAGCACACAAAGGCTCCAAGAGATCTGCCAATGAGGAACTGTGGCCAATCTGAGCGGGGAAGGTCGCCCGTCCAGCGGGCAACGAGTTGTGCATCATCAGCGAGGGCTTCATGGTGTGAGCCGGTGTCGTATTGCCATTTCCACAGTGTGGCGAGGGCCATCCTCTCGCTGCTGGAGAGGGTTAGAAGGCCGACAGAGCCTTCACCACCTCCACCATGCCCCCTTGCCACCGCCGGTGGCGCTGGCGGGGCCGGTCGCACACCGCAAGCAATTGGAGGTGCACAGCGATGTCGCGCAAAGCTCCCGGGATGCGAAAAAGTCGCAGCTGTCGCCAGCACCCCAAACAGGCTGCTCGATCCGGCCATCGCGCGCGGCGCGCACGGTTTCGTCAAGGGCAATCAGACATTCAGACTTGCCGTGAGCGTTTGGATGCTGAATTTCAGGAGAAAAGTTATCAGCAAGGTCAGTCAGTCAGTCAGTTTCTTCGCGGTCCCACAGCGCTCACCACACCGCGATGAGCACGTCAGGTCGGGTTATTTTACGATCGCTGACGATACAGAAGCGCCAGCGCGCGTATTCTTTATACTCCGTAAGGAATGTTCTGACGATGTGGTGAGGTGCATGCGGCACGCAAACGCCGCACGACTGGTTGCATCGCCCACGTGCCTCCGGGTTTCTCTTGCAGCTCTCCATCGTTGCACTTGAACGGCACCAGCGCACGTGCTGGTCCTGGCAAGGATGCGCCTTGTCGTAAGCGCTGGCTTGCTCCACGTCTGCACGAGAGAAGCAGCTAAGCACGCGTGGCGGTGCTCGAATGGTTGCATTGAGGGCCTCGAGACGAGGCACGATCCGTCGCATGAGCGCCCGTCGGCTCGCCCGATAGGTCGCATTTTTATGCGTGAGTGGGCGTTGCCAGCTGCCGCGAGTATTGTCGGCCTGCTCCTTTTCGGCATCCGCGCGCAGCCGCTCGTCGTCAATCTCGAGCTTATGCGCGGTTATCAGATGCGCGACTTCATGGGTTTGATCGCTCACGTCGCCGATGAGGCCACCCAGAGACACGAAGTCCACCTCGACGCGCGCTGCCTGCGTGGCTTGGTACACCATCAGGCCGATGGTGCTGTCCTCGGCTGAACAGCTCCAAGGGGCCCACAGTAGCGAGCCGCGAGGCCGATACTTAGTGCGGATCGTGGTTTCGTCCACCCTCAAACCTGTGGGATCTTTGACACTCGTCGAACGTCCAAAGGTGCGCTGCGCCGCAACAAAGGCGCATGCCGAGTCGGACGCAAAAACAAGGCGCGCAAGCGCCGTCGACATGATCTCGAGGGCACCGGTGGCGAACAGGAAAGGACCGACGATGGTGGCGTTGAGCGGGTGCCCCAACGATCGACCTTGCCGGTCGTAGCAAAAGGGATGGTTGACACAAAATCGGCAATTGGTGTGAATCCCACCGAGTTGGCTCACTGTCTGAGCGGCAAGCGCGCCCGCCGGTCCGTGTGACCAGCCGCAGCCAACATTGTGCTCAGGAAGAAACGAAGTGAACTGTGCCCATCCGCCGTACAGGTATCTGGTGCGCGCAGCCGTCAGGCTCATCCTCAACAAGGCCGCTAGGTTCGTGAAGTGATTGAGACTATCGTCGTCGGTTTTCGCGATGAACGTCACCTTTGGGAAGAGCACCAAGGCAGCCACGCTCCACCACGCAAACGACTTTTCGATGCAGGCGGCCAGCCGTCCGTCTCGCATTCCGACGAACACCAGGTCTCCGTGTGCCACATGCTCGGCCATTAGTGCACCAGTGGCCGGACAGCCGACCACAAAGCGTTGCACCACCGCGGGCTCTGCATATCGAAGCGCAGCGGCACGCAGCCAGGAGCGCCGTTTGGGCAATAATGGTGTCGAGACCACGCCAATGGCCAGAAGAAGAGGACGATCGTCCACAATGTCCTCGACCGGGCAAGACGACCGGGTCAAGTTGTCTGTGCACAACGGTTCAATGAGGACGTGAACGTGCATGGACACACGCGCTCTGAAAGAGATGGGGCACCATACCTCTCAACCATTCATGAATTGAGGTCCCTAGGACGGTCATGACAAATCGCCGCCGTGCGCCGAAGAAGAGCCCTCTCTTATAGCGCCTTCTTGCCTGACATGAGGGTGTGAATCTTGAGTGTCGAGCTATAAAGAATAAACTTTGGCTGTGAATTTGAATGTGTTTGTGTGACTTCTACCGTACTGGTACCGGTATTGTTCCAAATCCTGCCAAATATAAGCCCGCCACGACCAGAGACAAATCTGTCATGGTTCAGTTCAGTTACTGCATAAACAACAGACAACCTAACGGAAGCCTATCGAATGTGCTCTCGAGGCTAGCAGTGGGGGTGAGAGTCGACGGAGATGGTGGGGACACAACTGAACTGAACTGAACTGAACTGAAATCTGTCATGGAAGGCCGGAGGTAGTTTCATTGTGAAACGGCGGGGAGGCGTTGACTGCGAACGAGCGGACGTGTCGTGAGACTCGGTGAACGAGTACACAGCAGTGTGTGTGGCGCGCGCCGCGCGCGCGCGCCGCCTCCGCATCCACCGCCTCCGCATCCACCGCCACTGCCGCCGCCGCCACAACCATCTCCATGCTGTACGGCAGCAGCACAGCCTCTCACGCGAAATACGGTGTCGCTTATGCTCCCATTTCAAAGCCAGCTGATTTTGATGCCGTGGCTGCGCTGGAGCGCATGCTGCACCGTCCTGCGCCTCCCGAACCACGGCGGCTGATTGCTGAGGAGCCATTGCCGCAGCATCGACCCGCACCACGGCGCGTAACATGGGGGACCGAGATGCTGTCGCACGCGCATGCTCCACATCCGCCGGATTCGGCACTGGTACGTTGGCGTGCACCTAGGCCTCCGCCACAATCGGCCAGGTCGAGCGACCAGGTTCAAGACGACCTGGAGCGGAGACCTGTATTGCACTCTGCTCGCGACCGTTCCCATGCTCTACTGGATCGATATCTGGAGTTTCATCGGCGGCCGCCATTGGCAGCACCGGCACTACGAGGGCGGCGGGTAACGTGGGAGACCGAGATGCTGTCGCCGCAGCTCCAGTGGATAATCAACCAGAGAGCCGAGGACATCCGTCGCGAACGTTCTGTAAACACGGCAGTGCCTGATGGGCAGCAGGAAACACAACCCATGACTGAGCAGACGCAGCCCAGTAGGTCGAGCGTGCTGAAGGCTGTCGATGGCAAGCATCATGCGTCGGTGCAGATTCTCGTTGAGGTCGTTTGCAAAGTTGATTCAACAGGGCTGGGATCTACACATCATGATCAGAGCAAGTACGACCACTATTTCGACCAGGTCGTCGCTGGACTTTCAGGCATGGTCACTTCTCCACTCGACCCCAAACATACGATCGACGTCAGCGTTGACAAGGTTTCCACAGCAGCCGCAGCCCCGGCAGCGCCGTTCGTCGGAGGGCCCAATGGCAACGGGAGCCGACTTGGAGCGTTTGAGGTCTACCTCTGCACCGATCTCGTGGATGTTGAGACCGTACCGCCCTGCTCCGGTCTGCACTCGAAGCTGCACTCGCGCCACTGGCCCAATATCAAGCAACTGCAAGCTAGGTGCAACGATGTCCTGCTGCGCGTCTTCCATCGCTGGAAGCGCGACGTGGAGCTGCGTGCAGCCATTCCACACATTGTGGAAGCTTCGGGTGCGACGCTCTCTCTCACTCCGAATATTTCTATCGACGATATCCGTCCGATGTCACCGCTGACACAGACGCAAAACTGACTCAGATGCCATCCTCCGTGTCTCGCTCGCAGATGCAGAGAAGTTCGTCGAGGCATACCTGCACAAGGCATCCCCAGGTCTTCTCGCTGTCGTCATCGAGATGATGCACACGTTGCAGGCAGCAGATCAAGCGCTCGCAACCGCGATGACACCACAGACCGATGCCACCGAGCCGCAAGAATTCGATGCTGCTTGGATTCCACCCTTGCATCAGGCCATCGAGGATCACGGCGCGCACGCAAGTCCGAGCGTACTTGCAGCAGCCGAAACGTGCCTTACGTCCTGGATCGCCACGCGCACTGCAAATGACGCGCTCCGCACGGCACCCGCAGTCCAGGAGGAGGTGAGGAAGGCTCTTATCCAAGGCCGCGCCGCCAAAGCGAGTGTGAAATGTATTGAGCAAGCTGAAGCGCGATTGCGAGTCCTTGAGACGGCGGACAATGCTCTGAACGAAGCCATCCGAAGCGCTGTCGTCAAAGATTTGCGGCTTGCAATCCCTATGCACCGTGACCACGCCAGCCCAGGGGTCGTGAGCGATGCACAAGCAACGCTCGCGCACTTAGAGGCGAAGGCCGACTCTGAGCTCCGCGCAGAGCTCGCTGACGCATTGGACGTTAGCAGCATTCGCGCGCTCTGCATGGCGTACGCTGAGCGCTGCACGGCCCCCGGGCTCGCCGAGGCGGCGGCGGCGGCGGAGGCTATGCATAAGGCTGACACGGCAGTGACGTTGGCAATGCAAGGTGCAGAGGTTGCATTTGGTGCTGGTTTCTCCGATGTTCTAGAGGTTTTAGTCAGTGCTCTGAACACCCATGGCGGGCGTGCGAGCGCCAACGTATCTACGGCTGCCGGCAGGGCATTGGCTCGAATGCAAGCTGATGCAGCGTTGATCTCAACACCGTCTGACCAGGCTGAGCTCAGATTCGCCCTGGAGTGCAACAAATCGGCAAGCTCGAAAACCATAGCGCAAGCAGAGGCACGCTTGCAAGCCCTTGTCATGGCAGATGCTGCTCTGAATGAGGCCATCGAAACCTCGGTGACCAAAGACTTACGAATTGCAATACTTGAGCATTATAACCAAGCGAGCCCAGGCGTTGCAAGCGCTTCAAAAGCATACCTTGCGCAACTAGAAGCCGAGGCTGATGCAGGGCTTCGTGCCGGACTGGCTGCGGCGACAGAAGCTATCACGGTCCGAGAGCTCAGCGAGCAGTATGCGGAACGCGCGACGGCGCCCGTGCTCGCCGAAGCGGCGGCTGCGCTGAACGCGCTGGACGCTGCTGACCTAGCGCTCACAATAGCGATGGGCGACGATTACGATCCCGAACTGATCGGTCCCTTGGAAGAGGAGTTTCAAAGGCAAAGTTCCTCCGCGAGTGCCAGCATCGTAACCGAGGCTAGGTTTAAGCTGGAAAGTTGGAAGGCCATCTTCTCAGCTAACAGCATTCTACGTGCAGCTCCTAACTCGGCGATCGAACTCCGGCAGCTGATTGCGGAATTCGGCTCTATTGCGCTCCCAGCTGTCGTGGAGGAGGCACGCACTCGATTAGATCGGCTAGCTATTTCTGACGCTGCCCTTGAAGAGGCTTGCCACGTATCCATTCCTGCTTTGCGAGCCGCACTCCCGGAGCATGGCCCTCACGCCACTCGCATAGTTTCCGAGAGAGCAAAGGCAGCTCTTGCAGAGCAGGAACGCAAGGCGGACGCAGTACTCCGCGCCAGTGTCGCGCAGGAACGAGAGCAGTCCGCACTGCGAGAGCTCATCAACAAGTACCTAGACCAGGCGACGCAGCCGGCTTTGGATGAGGCCGCCGCACGCCTCAAAGTGATCGAAGAAGTGGACGCAGCGATTCGAGACACCGTCTTTAAGTACACCGAGGAGGAGCCGAAGCCTCTGAAATCGTCGCTCACAATGGTGGAGGAGGTCATTGATGCTAACAAAGACCGAGCGAGCCCCAGTGTGGTCATCAGCGCACAACACGCGTTGCTTGAGAAACGCAAACGATTGAATGCTGACGCGAATCAAGCTCTTGTGACGGCCCCCGCAGATTACGATGAGCTGCTCGATGCGATCGATGCGAACAAGGAGCACGGTTCGCCAGAGGTACTCACCGTTGCGCTGGTCGTTCTCAAACTGCTTACACCGATCGCCGAGCTACAGTCCGCTGTTGATGTGCTCAAGATCTCTGCGCTCTCAGGGGGCATCGCGAAGGTCAGTTTCGTGAACGAGAGGTATGACTTTGGCACGTTTCACAAGATAGATGGGCGAGCAGGCAAGGCCATAAAGGAGCGTAAACTGCGCGCGCTGAATGATGCGATTATTGCCGTGAAGACGGCGCTAAACTTCCTGGACGTGGAAGAGCGAGTCTATACGATGAATTCGTACGCAGTAGCGATTGATGCTCCGCAAGATGAGCTCACGTCGGCCAGGGAGGCGAGGTCGCGCGCTGCCGAGGCGCAGAGGGCCGCCGACGAGGTCTTGGCAGATCATGTCGTTCAGCCGCCAAAGTGGACGTTCACCTCTGCCATTGCTGCGGCACAACGCCGAATGTTGAGTTCTCTAAAGGAGCTTTCACCACGCCGGCGTATGCAGCGGCATAAAATCAAGCGGCTTCTAATGCGCGCAGCTTTCGCTCCGGGCGGCCAGGCTGATCTGCGCGTCGCGATCGGCTCCGCTGCCTTTGGACCCCCAGAAAGTCCCATGCCCAAGCGGCTCATGGGTCAAAGTATCTGGGACGGGGATCGGATGTGCAAATTGCCATATGGATGGCTTCAAAGAACGGAACTCATCTTTGTCGAGTGGGCCGCTTTTGTCTTGAGACAGAAGCGGCGGAGGGCGGAGGAGTACGAGAGAAAGCTAGCCGAGGCGGAGGCCGCAAGGAAAGCGCAGGAAAAGCAAGACCCAGATGCTCTTCTCCCGGGTTGGTCTTCCCGAGTTGTGTTCGTGCACGAGAGTGGACAGACGGCGTTGGAACTACCTCTCGTGGCGCTAAAGCCCGAGCAGCAGCCCGAGCCAGAGCCTGAGCAAGAGTACGAGAGAAAGTCATCCGAGGCGGAGGCAGCAAAGGAAGCGCAGGAAAAGGAAAAGCAAGACCCAGATGCTCTTCCCCTGGGTTGGTCTTCCCAGGTCATGTTCGTGCACGAGAGTGGGCAGACGGCGTTGGAACCGCCTCTCTTATCGCCAAAGCCCGAGCGAAAGCTTCCAGAAGGCTGGCAGCAGTTCGTCGATCCAACCTCGCGCATGCCCTACTATGTCGAACTAAAGACACTTAGGACAACCTGGAAAAGGCCGACAGAAGAAAGGCTATGGTTGGAAAGAAATTTTATTGAATGGCGCAACTTGGTCAGACGCATCAAGGAGGAGTCCATGAGGAAGATGGAGGAGTTGCTCCTACCAGCCGGCTGGACCGAGTTTTACGATAAGAAGACCAGTTCCTTCTACTATGTCAGCGACGAGGGTGAGACCACCACGACACGGCCACGGGAGGCGACAGAGAAGGCTCGTAAAGAGCAGGAGGAGGAAGAGAGGATAATTCAGATGAAGAATGCCGCGGATGAGCGCAGGAGGTTGCTGCGTGAAGCACAACGAGCCAAGGAAATCCGCAAGAAGCAAAGGAAAGCGGCCGAGGCAGAGAACAAGCTGCGAAAGGCGAGGGAGGTGCAAGACAAGAAAAGGCAACAAGAGCTTGCGGCCCAGGCGAAGAAGGAGGCCGAAGCAAAGGCTAAGGCTGAAGTAGAGGCTGCTGCGCAAAGGGCCGCCGAGGAGGCAGCGGCTGCAGCCGAGCATGAGCGGCTTGCCGAGCTAAAGGCGCAGGAGGATGCCCTCGCGGCTAAGGCTAAGGCTGAAGCGGCTGAAGCCGCAAAAAGTTTGAATTTACCATGGGCGTACAACACGGAAGAGACGCCGATGGACAACATTCGAACATGGCTCGCATTTCACAAAGCCGGAAGCAAGGACTTGTTTGTACGAACTAAAGCGCTCGAACCCGCGCCTACCCATTCGAGGATGAGCCCTGCATCATTTCATGCTCTGACATGACTGCTGTTGCATGGGGTTGTTTCTATTTCCGCAGAATAAGTGGGATGTTGATCGCAACGGCTTGATCAGCAAGACCGATTTTCGCAAGGCAGTTCCCGTGTGGTCGGGCAACCTCATGACACACGCGCAGATGGAGTTGTTGTTCAATCAACTCGATGACGACGGCAGTGAAGCGATTGACTTTAAGGAGTTAGATAGGAAAATTAAGGGCAGGAGCTATTCAATCGACCCCGACGCTGCCAAGACGCCCGGATACGAGAAGCTCATGAAGCTCATGAAAGTGCACGCCAAACTCATCATAGATTCATTCTCGAAGTGGGATACGAACAAGAACGGGGCCATTTCGAAGGCGGAGTTCCGCCAGATGATACCACGCCTGATCGGTATAGTCTGCAGAGACCCCGACTCTTTCAACAGGGGACTCCGAGAGAAAGACATCGATGCTGTCTATGAATCTTTCGACAATGACGATTCGAACGCTGTGGACATCAACGAATTGATGAGTCGTCTCATTCCGAAGTCACGGAAGAAGTCTCCCAACGAGTTCGCGCGGAGCCCGAGCTCTAGAGGCTCACCAGCACCCTCAACCCAACCTTCACCCGAACCCATGAAGTCCGGACCGTCCTCGCCAGAACCTTCATTGCAAGCGCGAGAGCCCGACTCAGGTGCGGCCTCACTGTCAGATGTTGTCACAGCTGGGGGTAGGCCGAATGTGCACATCGATGGCGAGGAGGACCTCGCCTCGGCCCAGCCACAGGCTATGCGCAGCCCTGATCAGGCCGTCTCCACACCTGAGTTGTAGACTACGGCGGGCGGAGTTCGATCTCAGGAGGTCTATTCCAGGATAAGGCACTTTGAAAGTCACTCAAGAACAGGATGTCATCAGGAACCCCTCAGGTGCGGTCACCTATCCGATCCCCTAGCTTCCTAGGCGCTAGGGGTTCGTCCTAGAGACTAGGAGCGCGCCGCCGTCCGGGGAGCCCGCGACCCCTCGTCCCGGGCTCCGCGGCGTCGCCGACACGCCGCACGGATCCGTTGGTTTTCGCAATGGAAGCGTTTACGATCTTCTCGCGTTAGTAAGCCCGTTAGACGCGTAAAGACGATTTTTCAGCCGTACGCGGTCTACGGCACCCCAGCCGAATATCCCACGCCCCCGCGGGCCCCCGGCAGCCTTTCCCGTTTCCGGTGCGTCATACAAGATACATCATTTCGAGATCGTTGTCGAACGATTATCTTGCGGGACTTGCGCAAAACCTAACGTGCCGTCCTCGGTCAACTCTCGGGGTACATGTATACTCGGGTATACTCGGGTTCGCCTCTTCGTTAACTTTATTGTTTATAAAAGGTCCAATGGCGGGTCTTTCTTACCACACCATATGTTACCAGCACGGCCCGGATCTCACGCCTTTATATATCTCACGCCTCCTCCACAGACCACACCACGTTCCACGGGCCCACGTATCTGCTTTTCCTTACTTTTCCTCGCCGCGCACACACAGCGTGTACTACTAGTAGCTACCATACCGCGTCGTAGTTGCATTACCGTTGCCACATTGCCACCGATCCGCGCCCACACATGGACATCACAGAGAGACTCCTCTGATCCCGGCACCAGAGCACACGAGGCTAAGGTGATCAGAAGTGAACTATACCTCTTGGACCACATCCACCCCACATCACACACGCCTCACGATGAGTCGCACTTCGTACTTCGCCTGGACATTTGGTTCGTCATGCCTTGACGTACTGCCCTGAGTAGTCGGTGAAATCCTTCGTTGATCTTGCGAGCCTCTCCTGCCACGTCGTCTCGATGTCGCCAGCTGTGACGACGCGTGCGAATTCGGTGTACTCAATCGACCCGCTCTTGTCAACGTCCATCAAATTGATGATGGCATCCATCTCATTGTCGGACAGATTGAGGTTGAAGTCCTCCCTGAGAACGAAAGCAATTTCGCTGCGGTCGAGATGGCCGGAACGATCTTTGTCCATGTTCTTGAATGCAGTGGACATACGGTTGTACTTGTCCTTGAACTTCTGGCCGATCTGCTTGAGAGTACGCAGCAGCTGCTTTGCGGTAACACCCTCTGGCAGCACATCGCTGCCCGCAAGGAGCTCCTCGAAGGACGCTGCCTTGGCCTTGAGGTAGCCTCCATCCTCCTTCATAGCCGCCTGGGGCCCGTCTTTCATGGCCGCCTCTGCCGAACGCTTGAGCTTGCGCCACTCATCGGCGGTGCCAGCCTTGCCACTCGCCTGTCCGCTGCGCGGGCGTTGGCTGGTTCGTGCGGACGGCATGGCGGATAAGGGCGTATCGATGCCCGCTCTCACCTTGGCGCGCTGGCGTGGCGAGAGTTTGATCTTGTCGGGCGGTGGCAGGGCCTTGCTGATTGCGCCAGGCGCGATGGCAGGGGCATCACTTGAAGGAGGCTGCAACAGCGCCTCATTGTATGCATTCACCTCATCACGATTAGCAGCATTCGCTGCTGCCATCGCTTCTTTGATCTTGGCATCGGTCGTCACCTCGTTGAGTGTCTCCGACGACATGTACTTGGCAAAGTCGCGGTACCTGCAGACATGGATGTGGGAAGCGAGCACATCATGGGCCATACGTTGGGGACGAAGAGCGGCGTATGCGCACGCACGCCGCTCTGCGCATGCCTGTGTGCGTGTGCATGTACTGTCTTGTGACAGAGCGGCGCATGCTGTGTCTGTGCGTGTCTGTGTGGCATGTAGCAGACGCACTGAATCTCATCACTTCCCTTGCCGCTCTTGAAGTGGTCGCCATCACGCTCGATGAGATTGAAGAGTGCGTCAATGACGGGAGGACGGATGTGCGTATCCAGGCTCATGAGTTTGATCGCGAGCTTGAACTCATTCCTGTCGACGAAGCCCGTGCGGTCGGCGTCCATGTACTTGAATGCTTTGCCAAAGTAGCCGTGCTTCATTTGGATCTGCTCCTTGATCATGGTGTGTGCCTGAAGCAGTTCAGCCGCGGTCACGTGAGGATCGTAAAGTCGTTTCACGGGCGCCTTTTTCTCGACCGCCTTGACTGCCTTCTTGTAGCCGAGCTTGTGGTCGCGCTTGTCCGAGTTCGGGAAGAGAGTGCGCACGTCGTCGGCCGCGAGGAACTGCACGAATTCCTCATACTTGATGTCATAGCCCGCCTCCCCGTCGTCGTCGTCGTCATAGTCCATCATTTCGAGAAGGCAGAGCACGACGGGCTGCCGAATACCGTCGAGGTTGACAGTGCGCAGTGCTCGCTCAAACTCGTGCCGCTCGATGAAGCCGGTGCCATCCTGATCAATGGAACGGAAGGCACGCGTGAACGAACCGTACTTGCTCAGAAGTTTCTCCTTGATTTGATCGTGCGCCGACTGCAACTCCTCGAGACTGATGCCTTGAGGCAGCGCGAACAATTTGGGTGCTGCGGACGTGGTCGGGGGCTTTCGAGTGCTGGGCGAGGCGGGCGAAGCTGATCCGCGCTGCAGCGGTTGGCCGAACTCTCCTTCGGGAACTGTGCCCCATAACTCCAGCGGACCGAAGCCGGAAGGTAAGCCGGAAGGCACGTCGAGGACGCGACCGGGCTTGCGTGTCCGCATGCGTGGGCTTAGGTGACCAAACTGTGCCGACGCCGGGCGTGAGATCGTAGCGCTGCCGTCGCGCGAGAAGCCCCTAGATGCTGCAAATGACTGCCGCATGTTTGTCAGCTGCACATGCTTTTCCCAAAAGGCATACGTCGAGGCATGCGGGTCGACAGCGACTTGTTTCACAAAGGACATGTTCTTGAGGTTCATAAGACGAGGTGACTGCGCGGAAAACAAGCCGCGCGGCGTCATCCCGCGCGGCGAGAGGCTGGCGAGACCCTCGCGTGGAGAGTATTCGCCACCAATGGCTGCGCTCACTGGCCTCAAGGAGATCTGAGGTCCGAAGTGGTGCATCTCTTGCCCACTCACGCACGAGCGAAGCTGTTCATCGTACTTTTTCTTGCAATCGATTTGCTGTTTCTGTTTCGTCAGTGAATTCGCATGCAAAATTCTCAGTTTCATCGAGGCAATCCTGCGAGCTGCCTCTTGTGAAACGAGCTGTGATTGCACATACATTGTATTAGGTCCTACATGTACGATCAATGTGGGGATGTACTGGGCCCTCCCAACTAGGACACCTAGCTGGCCGGGCCGCGCCCGCGGCGGCGGCCGCGGCACGTCGTTTCCCGGGTATCGCCACCCGCGCACCCAGGGGGCGGCTCTTGGCGAGGCACCTAATCTAGCGCCGAGCGCCCTAGAACTGTTCATCCTCATACACAGAGTCTCAGAGTGTAAAGAACATGAGAAAGTGTTTGACTACATTAATTCGTAACGATGAAAAGTCCTACATACTCTGGCGCTGCCTCCGCTCGCGACGGCAGCGGAAGACTGAGGCACGCATTTGGCTTGCTCTCTCCACTCTCCGCTCGTCTACAGGATCGGTACTCAGTAGGCCGTCGGCCCGCCCGCCTTTTGTGCATGCATACGCCGCACGACGGAGGAATGTGGGTAGCCCGAGGGTTGCCCGAATGGTGCAATGACGGTAAGCCGGCACGCTTCCATCAACAATTCATATCGTCGTCATCGGGCACAGGGTAGTTGGGGGCAGCTCTGGTCGCCCCCCCTGGTGCACCCGTCCACTGACTGACATTGGCGCGTCGCGAGCCCATCGGCTTAGCCTGCTCCTCGGAGAAGGTGACTTGGCGCTGTGGCGCCACCAGGCCGTTTGGCACGCGTGCTCGCCGAGAGACACTCGTGTCCTCGGACGTTGAGCGCGCGCATATCGGCTCCACCTGCGTCGAAGCCCCGTTGTCGACCTTGACAGCTGTGGGCGCATCATTAGGCTCCGAGCCGCAGCCCATGGAGCATCCTTCGGTGGACGCGCCCTGCCCACGCTTGCGGGTCTCAGACCGGCCTCGTCCATCCTTGGGCGATGTTGGTGGCAAGGCACCAAACGACCCAAACGGGGACCACTTGGGCTGAGAGGCGATCGGGGGAACGTCGGACCCACCCTTGAGCCCACCCTTGAACAGGGATGCCAGCAAGGCTACAGGTGGCTCGAATGGTGCCGGTGCTGAAGGCTCCGAGGAGGTCGAAGGTGGCGGCACCGTGCCCATGCCAGATCCCACGGCGGTGTCGCCATTCGTCGGCTCGGCCGGATGAATGGCCAAGGTGGCATCAGCGGCGGCTACGAGCTCAGCACTGCTGCTGCTCATCCCGGAGGACAGGAAGGTGCCCTCCTCGTCGACCTCGTCGACCTCGTCGATGTCCTCGAGCTCCGCGTCGCCGCCGCGCAGAGGGCCGAAGATGCCCGTGCCCGCCGTCCTCTCCACCGGCTGTAGCTTCCGAATCTGCTGGGCGCATCGCTCCAAGTCATACTGCGCGCCACACGCTTTGAAGTCCTCGTACGCCGCCTGGAGCAAGCGCAAGCGCACCGCCGGCGAAGCGTCACCATAGATGGCAAGCTCGTACGTGGCGAGCGCCTCATCGTACGGCATCTGCAAGGCGTGCGACGACAGCTGCGACTCACGGAGGAACTTGAGCGCCTTCTTCTTGGCGGCCGGGTTATTTGGCTGGATGGCGAAGAAGATGCCTTTGAGCAGCAGCGCACGTGGCTTGGCGACGGGGTAGATGTTGCCGAACTGCTCCAGCTTGACCATCCACTCCTTTGCCACGAACTCGAGCGTCACCAGGTCGTCAAAGCGCGGCTTCTCCTCTTCATCGGCGATGACGAAGACCGAGTCGACGAACATCACCGAGTCGCGCTCACCGGTAGTCGAGCCCCCAGAGCTAAACTTGGTCGCGCGCACTGGGGAGTTGTAGCCCCACCTGCGAACGCTCATGCGAGAAGAACGTTCCGCACGCATGGGGCGCTCGCGCATGGAACGCTCGCGCGTGGAACGTTCGCGCGAGGAGCCCGCCCCCTCGTGCGCCAGTGCACCCTTGAGCAGCTCGAGGATCACTTCGGCCGTTGAGGCGAACGCCTTGAGCACATAATACTTGGTGCTCCTACCCTTGAAGCGGTCCTTGACGCACATGGCGCGCTCGAACGCCTCCTGGGATTGGCCCGACCGCAGCAGCGCCAGCGCGAGCTGCCCGTATGAGTTCGTCGACTTTAGGATGGCGATCGCGTCCTTGAGATTATTGGTGGCGAGCAGTGTGGCAGCGATGCCCGCATGGCAACGATTGCGGATCTGCTTGTCGACGCGCTCCTCGGCCGACGCCAGCGCTTCCTCGTAGAGCTCCTTCGACCGGATGAAGTTGCCGCGGTAATACTCCAGGTGCGCCTGATGGCAGATGGCCTGTTCCCATTGGCGCTTGTCATGGAGTTGCTTCGAGTAGGACGCCGATTGTGTCAGGTTGTCGGTGGCCATCTTCCATCGCGCCTGGCCCGCGTCGAGCACGCCCGCCGCGAGGAGCGTGTACGAATACTGCCCGAGCTCACCCAACTGCTCGCACGTCTCGAGCGCCTTGCGCTTGTACCGGCGCACCGTCCATGCGGACGACTTCTCAGCGGCTGACTCGATCAGGCAGAGCGACGCGTACGCGCGCCCCACCACGGGCGAGAGCGTCCCGATCGAGCAGCCGAGCATGAGCGCACGCATCGCGCAGTAGCCCGCCTGCTCGCGCTGGTGCTCCTGCATGAGCACCTGCGAGAGCAGCTCGTACGCGACGGCGAGCTCCATGCGCGGGTGAGTGTCCCCATGCTTGTCTGCGCTGCTGTGCTTGCGCTTGGGCTCGCGCACGAACAGCTCCCGAACGCTGTGCTGCATGCGCACGCGTCGGTATCGCCATCGGAAGTCGGCATCGGTCATGCCCTTGAAGCCGTCCGGATGCTCCTTATCGTCGCCTCGGTCCTTCTCACCGCCGAGGGAGACAATCGCCTCGGAAAGAGACTGACGCGCAGCCTCCGTCTCGCCGACAACAAGGTAGGTCTGCGCCATGCGCCGCTGGAGCGGGCCGCGCTTGGGCGCGAGCTCGGGCTTGCGGCCAGCGAGCCTGAGCGCATCGAGCAGCAGTTTGCGCGCATCAAGGTTGCTGAGGGCTGCATCGCCCGCTTGTTGCGTGAGATAGTGCACTGCCTTGCCGAGCGCGTGGGTCGAGTCTCCCGCTTGCGACCAATGGTACGAGAGCTTCGACACGAGGCCCTTCCCGCCGCCGCCGCTGCCGTGGTACTCGCCGCCGTAGTACTCGCCCCCTTCGTAGTACTCGGCGGCCGCGTAGTGGAGCTTCTCCTTGAGCCCCATTGGGAGCTGAGAGTACGACACATCGTGCAGGTACTTGTGCTTGAATCGGTACACGGGCAGCGTGTTGCGCTGGCCGGGTTCGCGCTGTAGCATCTCGGCGCTCACGAGCATGTCGAGCAGCCGGATGAGCTCCTTCTTGTCCGTCGAAAAGTCGAGCTCGGACTGCTCGACGAGGAATCCGAGCTCGGTCGTCTTGAAGATGGGGCCCATGACGGCGCCCATCTTCATGAGCAGCTGCTGCGAGGCGGGCAGCCGGTCCATGCGCGAGGTGATGAGGGACTCGACCGAGCTCGGCAGCGTCACCTGGTCGATGCTCACCGTGAGCTTGCAGACTCCATCGACCACCTCGAGGAGTTTCGAGTCGGTCATCGACTTGAGGAACTCGAGCGCCCAGAAGGGGTTGCCATTCGTGTTCTTCGCGAGCTTTTTTAAGACGTCTTCCGGGATGACGGTCACGCCCATCGCCTCGCACAGCAGCTCGCGCATCTCCTCGGTGGAGAGCCCTGGCAGTTCGCGGACGGCGGTCTCGCAGAGCTTGTGCTCCTTGACGATCTCGTCGTATCCCGCGGGACGGACAGGCACGGGCAGCGGGCGCAGAGTGAGCAGCACGAGCATCGGCTTGACCACATCGAGAGCATGCCGGAGCACGGCCCACGAGGACGAGTCCATCCAGTGCACGTCCTCGAAGATGAGGATCGGCCGTCCCTCGCCAAGCTTGGCCGCAAGCACACTCACCATCAGCCGGATGGTGGCGGCCATGCGCAGCTCGGCCGTCAGGTGCTTCGTCACCTCGTTGTCCTTGATCTCGATGGGCAGAGCTGGCGAGAGCAGCGGCGCGAGCATCACGAAAGACTCGTCCGCGAGCAACGCGTCGTCCGCCCACGGACGCACGCAGTGGCGCCCCTCGAACGTGTAAGAGGGCGAGAGGAAGGCGAGCACCGACGAGAGCGCGTCGCGCCAGCGCTGCCGCACGCCCTCGGTGCCGCTCCTTCTGAAGGAGGCCACGCGATTGGCGGTCGATGTGCCTTGCTTGCCGGCCACGTAAAGGGCGTCGCGGGACCCTCGTACGCCAGACGAAGACCCTGCGATACCTTTCTTTCCACCGGCGGGCGCCGCGGGTGCGGCACCCGCGTCCTGCGCAAGCTCCCTAGGGCGCATAGAGGGGCCAACGCCACCGCCGATCAAGCCTCTGAGGCCCGTCTTCGACTTGCTGAGAGGCTTCACGGGCGCCAACGTCTCCCTGGCTGGAGCGCCACCGTCCTTGGACAGCGAGTCCAATGCCTTCGCCCACCTCGATCGTGGGGTGGCTTCGATTCGTGGTGTCGCTTCGATTCTGCTCGAGCTCGGCCCCGGCTCGGATGGTAAGGACACGTTGAGCGCCGCCCTAAAAAGGTTCTTGCTGCTGGCGCCACGAGAGTTGAAGCTCTTCGACTCCTGTTGAAGCTTCGGCGCGTGCACATGCCGGCGCGGGCTCGCCAGCGGTGCCCGCGGGGTAGACTGCGCGTCCTCGGCGGCCTGACTGGAGGGCGGGGGCGGCTTCACCTGCCGCGTCTTGGCCACGATCGTCTCGAGCGTGCGCTTGGTGAAGAGCTTCTCGAAGACGCCTCTCCACGGGAAGAAAGGGGTGGTGGCCTCGATCTGCTTGGACGAGATATGGAAGAGGTTGATCTGCTCGCCCTCGACCATGATGCCCTGTTCCCCTTCCTTATCATCCTTCTGGCCAAACAGCCTGCGCTCATGCATCGAGCGCATCACCTCGGCCAAATGCGTCTTGCCCATCCCGGCCTCGCCCAGCAGCAGGATCACCCCGCCCTTGCCCGCGCCGAGCTCGTCGAGGCCCCGCCGTAGCAGCGCGAGCTCCATCTCGCGCCCGAGCGTCCGCTTGAGCCGCTTCGCGCCAGCGACCTCGGCGCTTCGCGCTCGAAGGCTTGAGCGATGCATCGAACCATACCGGTCGGAGTCGGAGCTCAGGGGGGCCGTGCTGACGATTGAGCTCCTGTGTTCCGTGCTGCCCGAGACGTTCGAACTCCTGTGTTCCGGCCCACCGCGGCTTGGGCGGCTGCCGGAGTGCAGCAGCGGCCGGAAAATGGGCACGGCCTCTTCCTTGCCCTTGACCTTGATCGGGTCCAGGACCTTGAAATCGCAAGAGCCGAGTTGCACCACAGCGTCATACGTGTCCTTGTCGCACAGGATGCCTTTCTCCCTAGTCTTGCCCGCCGCCTGCATCAGGCGCGCCGCCAGGTTGACCTGCGGGCCCGAAAGCGTATACTCGACGCGCACGCCCTCGCTGCCCGCCTCCCCACAGAACACCCGGCCGGTGGTGATGCCTACGCAGATCTTCATCGCCTGGTAGTCCTCGTCATCGGGTAAGACGCCTGCGGGCAGCACCGGCTTGATGCGCGAGAGCGCGTCGACTACCTGCAGGCAGCTAACGACAGCACGCGATTCATCGTCCTCGTGGGCGTGGCTGGGCAGTCCGAAGGCGATCAGAAAGCGCGTGCCCTTGTCGTCGCAAATGAGGCGCGTGATCGTGCCATCGAAGCGCTGCATCCGCTCCTGCACGATCCCACAGACCTGGCTCGCCTTGGTGAGGTCAGACACCTCGCACGGCTTCGGGCCAAGGCCGTTGATCTTCATGAACACCGAGACGAGCTTGCGGTGCTCTGAGACCCACGAACCCGTCTGGCCTGCCTGCACGCGCTCCTCGATGATCGCCGGTACGAAGCAGCGCAAGGTGCGGTCGAGCTCCACTGAGGGCGTCACCTGGAGAGTGTACGGGGGGAAGGGGGGGGGGGGGGGACCGGGGGGGGGGGGAGGGGGGGGGGGGGGGGGGGGGGGGCACCGGGAAGTGGGAAGAGGGACGAGTCGGACGTGATTGACGGATGCGTAACGGAGGCAGCCGTGCCGAGGGCGGCAAAGGCAGCTTGTTTCGCACGCGCAGGGAGAAGTCAGTTCGCCATTTTAAACCATGAAGGCATGTTTCCGCACTGGAAATCAGTCCGACTAGGTAGAACATCATCCAAAGGAGGGCGGGCGGCCAGCCGGGGAGTTGGCAGCACATGGAGAGCCACCACGCAGTTTCGTCAACGAGACGAGGCCAGCGACGCACCTGGGCGAGCAACGAGGTGATGTCGAGTCGCCTCGACGTCTCGTCCTTCTCATCGTCTTCGGCTATCGTGAGGGCCGCCGCCGGTCTGGTCGCCCAGACGGCGCCGAGGGCGACGGCGCCGAGAAAAGAGCGTTTCATGCGCGAGGGCGAGGCCGCCGTCACGTCGTTGTTTGTCTCGTGACGCCCCGGCTTGCTGCTGAGCGTACTAGAGAGCTTGAGGCTCGTCTCGCTGCCGTTGATGTCGCTGGGTACCTGCTGAGTGTGCTGACGCGTGATGCCCAACGACCGGAACAGCCCGCCGCCACCTCCAGCCTCCGCCTCGCCAGACCAGGTGTGTTTCACAGACGGCACCTCCCGCATGTCCTGTACGTCAGTGAGCAGAAACTGCGTCGACTCGAGCACGTTCCCAACGAGGCGCTTCATCGAGGTGATCTCCTCAGTGTTGATCACCTCCCAAGCTTTGCTCGAGAGGACGAGTTGCCCATGCGTGGCCGCCTCGGTCGCGTCAGACATTTGCTGTATGGGTTCGCCCGCCACGAAGTACTCCCACTTGTTGCCATGACCGCCCACATAGAATTCGGAGATGTCGCCGCAGCCGATGCCCATGTGCAACCGTAACGTTACGCCGTCGACGGGCGAAAAGTTGTTGAGGCGCTTGAGCAGGTCGAGGCAGCAGACGGACGCGCGAAGCACAAGCTGCGGCAGCGACTCAAACGTGTTGCGTCGATTGCGCCAAACGACCTGCATGGCGTCGCCCGCGAACTTGATCACATCGCCTGCGTGCTGGAAGATGCCGTCAATCAGCTCCTTGAAATACGCATTGATGTATCTACGAGGACGTGAGACGCGCATTGGTGAGAGGGAGCAAGTTGTGTGCGGCCTTCAGGATCCCACTGCAACACGAGGGCTGCAGCGCGCTGCGCACTGATTCAGCAGCTCCGCGCCTTTGCGGCCATGATCTTTACTGAGCTTTTCGCTCAGTGCGGTGAAACCGGAGACGTCGACGAAGCCGATGGCTCCACGAAAAGTGTTGTGCTCCGGCTGCATTGGCGGCTTCGGATCAGGGTCGTTGGCATACCGCAGCACGACCTCCGCCGGGGAGTAGCTTGCAAAGAGCTTCAGCTGCAGGTCTAGATCCTCCACCCTATCTTCCACGCTAGTGGAGGGGAAACTACCCGCCGACATGGCGAAATCGCCGCGAGGAGTTGGCAGCGGCCCTCCGTGCGCGCTCTCGCCTCGTGGGAGGAGAAGACGGGTCGTTCCAAACTCGAGCGGTTCCAAAGTTGAAGCCGTGACGGGCATCGGAGCTCAACTGTGGCAGCTGTTAGGGTAGCGGTGAGTTCACAGCCAACAGCTCTGAGTTTGTCTTCGAGAAAAAATGGATGGGGTCGACGTGGTGCAGGCGGCTCAGCAGCGCGAGGCGGAGTTGAGCTCGCTCTCGCCAGAGATTCGCGACGCGCAGCTCGCATCCGAGCAGCTCATGCGCGATGCGAAGCAGCAAGGTAATCAGGGTAATCTCGTCATGAGGGACGGCAAGTTACAGCTGCTAAGCGAGGATGACATGGGTGCCGACCTTGGCAAATACCGGTGGGGTCAGACGGAGAAGGAGGTGACCATCAAGGTCTCGGTTCCCGCCGGGACGAAGAGCAAGGCTGTGAAGCTAGATGTGTTGACGTCCAAGCTCAAGCTGGCCGTTATGGGCGAGGTGATCCTCGACGGCGTTCTGCACAAACCGGTGAAGCCTGATGATTGTACCTTTACTATCGAGGACGAGGGCACCGGGCGCTTGGTGACCGTCACGCTGCAGAAGCTGCAAGCGACCAGCGCGAGCCAACATTGGAAATGCGTGTGTGACGGGGAGCCCGAGATCGATACCTCTTTATTCGGGCCAGCGATCATGACTGCCGACCCTTCGGACCCGGCCGGGCTTGCGCAAATACTTGCGGCGCGCTGAGCGACGTATGCGCGACGCCGTAGATAGTGCCTTACGACACTAGGGTTAGGCGTTAGCGGTCAAACAGCGGGGGGCTTTGATTTGCAGCGTGCTGCGCGGCGCACCAGCTGGGATCTCGGCAGCGTGTCCGTGTGCGGCGCGGTGGGATCGACGATCTCGCGGACTCAATCTCATTCTTATCGATCATTCTTACTGAGAAAGTTAGCTCAACATCACTCTCGGAGACGCGGTTGGCGTTCGACGTGACCGCGCGCGGGCGGGCGTGTGAGGGCGTGTGCGAGGACTTGCGTCTTGCGAGCGGACGAATCGTTCCGGTATTTCAGCACACCACGAAAGCACACCCCGCCGGGATTCAGAATTCAGCGATTCAGCAGTAACAAGCTGTGGGGGGCGTGTGTCAGAGCGGCGGGCGCGAGGGCACACAGTGCCACTCCGATCTCACTCCGATCAGTGGAGGCCTCAGTGGACTGGCCGCGGGTAGACAGGTAGACACACCGCGACCGCCCCTCTCCATGTGCGTGTCCCTCCCGGACCTCCGCGCAGCCGCGTCCATCACGATCCGGCTAGGATCCTAGTATCTCAAACTCAACGTAAGCTCAGCGAGGGCTCAGGGCGAGCTCGTGGTCGTGCTGCCGCTGCTGCTGGACCCACTGTGCCCGACTGGCAAGCTCGGCTCGCCACCTCGTGCTGGTCGCCTGCGGAAGCGTGGGCTCTATGGGCGTTCCCAGGGGAAGTCGCCTACTGCAGTCGTAGCCGCCCCACCCAGGTGGGCAAACGCACGCCACTGCCACCGCGTCCACACGGCATGTGCCCCGCAAGCTGCAAAAGTTTGGACATCTTGCGTCGTGTTGGCATTCGAGCCCCGCCCAGCCGCTCTCGCACGCGCATTCTCCTTTCACGCACTGACCATGCCCAGAGCAGCTCCCACGACAGCCAAAGACTTGGCAGCCCTCCCCCAGCCAAGGATCCTCGCACTCGCAAGCTCCGCTGAGCAGGCACCTGCCGTGTCCGGAGCACGCGTACGAATCCCCTCCGACTGCCCCCGGGCATGCCGGCGGCGAGGGCGGCGGTGGTGGCGGGCAAGGCGGCGGCGAAGGCGGCGGCGGCGAGGGAGGTGGTGGCGAAGGCGGCGGTGGCGAGGGTGGCGGCGGCGGGGGTGGCGGCGGCGAGGGAGGGGGCGGGGGCGGCGGCGGGGGCGGGGGCGGCGGGGAGGGCGGGGGT
>Ga0210247_100625_pt1 | contig 32437 bp, 37 predicted proteins | sample ChrtobMetP3_16mM_FD_155449 | JGI IMG/M metagenome (GOLD analysis project Ga0210247, IMG submission 155449) | Chrysochromulina tobin associated microbial communities from unialgal haptophyte culture, Seattle, Washington, United States - P3_16mM | ecosystem: Host-associated > Algae > Haptophytes >... | reverse complement strand
ATATGCTCAACACGGACTTAGCAAGTGTGAATTCATAGTCACACTTGCTAAGTCCGTGTTGAGAAAAAAAACCATATGCTCAACACGGACTTAGTGAGCTGTGAATATGCTCAACACGGACTTAGCTAAACACGGACTTGCTAAGTCCGTGTTGAGCATGTGGTGTGACTATTAAGTCCGTGTTGAGCAATAACCTCGATTTTTACGGTTACTATTTGACTTGCATTTGGAGGAGCGAACATACGAGCCAATTTTCGATCCCTGGAGCACGGGCTCGCGGCGGCGAGGACGCCCGCCCTGACCTCCACAACACCTCAAAGTGCGTGCTCTTTACCAGTCTTGAGAGAGTAGGGGACCCGAGGCTTTGCCCTCTGGGCACCGCCGAAGAATGGGCTGTGCACAATCGTCGCCGGCGTCGCCATCGCACAGCAAGTTGCCCTCGAAGGCCAACTTGCCGAGCCCACAGCAGCAGATCGCCGTCCCGGACGAGATCGCCGCCAGCTTGGCCGTTCTCGGATTGGAGCAATACGCTCCTGCGTTCCATGAGATTGGGTACGATGATCTTGACACCTTGGACGGGTTTTCCCCAGAGGAGCTTCTGCAGGTCGCAAAGAGGGTTCATATGCTCGAGGGTCACGCCGTCAAGTGGATCAAGTCGCTGAGCGGGAGCCCGTTTTCGCCCTCAAAGGTGATGCTAGCGCACTCGGCCTCTGGATCTTCGGACTCTGGTGTTTCGGCCTCTGGTCTTGATGCAGTCCACATTGCTGAGGCGCAGGATCAGGTCACAGCGCAGGCAGAGGCGTCCTCCGACAAGGACGAGAGTATTGTCTTCTGGTTCATCAAGGCCGACAAGCTTCGGAACTGTGAGGATCGGGTGCTGCCCAGGTTCCAGGACCTGCAGCGCCAGAGGCCCGACTGGTTTGTCGAGAAGGAGATCACTCTCGAGGGCGCATGCGCGCATGAGTACGCCGACGAAGTGCTTGCCGTCTCGCACCGCTGGGAGCAGCCAGCTGAGCCGGACACGCAGGGCAAACAGTTCGCGGCCATGTGTCAGTACGTGCGCGGCAAGCCGGCCCTCAAACTCGTGTGGGTCGACTTTTCGTGCGCGCCACAGAAGGAGCGTACCCCGGCCGAGGAGGTCGTCTTCGGGCGTACCCTGCGCTTCGTCTCCCTGCTCTTTCTCGGCACGAGCGTCCTCATCCTTTGCGACCGGACGTACACCACCCGCTTCTGGACGCTCTTCGAGGCGTGGCTTTCGATGCAGATGGCGAGCGTCGACGGCCTCGTGCCCGCTCCGCGCGAGAAGCGGCGCTGCGACATTGTGCCCATCCACCATGCGAACGCACTCACCGTCTCGGAGCTCGAGGCCCTGGTGGCGGGCAAGAGCTTGGATCAGATCTACGCGACACTTGACAGCCCGGACGTCAGCGTGACCAATCAGAAGGACAAGGGCCAGCAGCTCGCCAAGCTCTTGGCGCTCGACAGTCAGGTCAGGCAGGTGGTGCGCGACATGGCGCTGCCATCGACGCGCAACGGCGGAACCCCGAGGCTAGTGCTTGCGAAGAGTTTGCTTGCAGGTGCGGTCGCGGGCACGGCTGCAGATGCGCCCGCTCCTTCCAAGGATGAGCGGTTGCAACGGCTGGTTGAGCTGGTGCGCAGCGGCAGCGCGGATGCAGCCGGAGCGCTGGCTGACATGGGTGACGATGAGTCGCGGGTGGCGATTGCGAGGGCGGGCGGAATCGTGCCGCTCGTCGCGCTGCTCACAGCCCAAGACCCAGCGGCCGGAGCGGAGGCGGCGCGCGCGCTCCGGAACCTTTCGGTTGGTAACGACGAGAACAGGGTTTCCATTGCGCAGGCGGGCGCTATTCCGCTGCTCGTGGTGTTGACGCAGAGCGGCACGGACGGACAAAAGGAGAATGCGGCGTTCGCGCTGCGGACACTTGCGTTCAACGCCGAGAACCAGGTTACGATAGCTCAGGCGGACGGGATTCCACCGCTTGTCGTGCTGGTGCAGAGCGGCACGGACGGGCAGAAGGAGCAAGCGGCGCGTGTACTTTGGAACCTTGCGTGGAACAATGCCGAGATCCAGCTATCGATTGCCAAGGCGGGGGGCATTCCGCCGCTCGTGGCGCTCTTGCAGAGCGGCACGGACGGGCAAAAGGATGCAGCCTTGGGTGCGCTGAAGAATCTTTCGGTCAACGCCGAGAACCAGGTTGCGACAGCTCAGGCGGGCGGGATTCCACCGCTTGTTGCGCTGGTGCAGAGCGGCACGGACGGGCAGAAGGAGAACGCGGCGGGGGTACTGCAGAACCTTGCACTGAACAATGAGATCCAGCTATCGATTGCCAAGGCGGGGAGCATTCCGCCGCTCGTGGCGCTCTTGCAGAGCGGCACGTACGGGCAAAAGGATGCAGCATTGAGTGCGCTAAAGAACCTCTCGCTCAACGCCGAGAACCAGGTTACGATAGCTCAGGCGGGCGGGATTCCACCGCTTGTCGCGCTGGTGAAGAGCGGGGCGGACGGGCAGAATGAGCAAGCGGCGCGTGTACTTTGGAACCTTGCACTAAACTATTATAACAAGATAACGATTGCCAAGGCGGGGGGCATTCCGCCGCTCGTGGCGCTCTTGCAGATCGGCACGGACGGGCAAAAGGATGCAGCGTTGGGTGCGCTGAAGTTTCTTTTGTTCAACGCCGAGAACAAAGTTACGATAGCTCAGGCGGACGGGATTCCACCGCTTGTCGCGCTGGTGCAGAGCGGCACGGACGGGCAGAAGGAGAACGCGGCGCGTGTACTTTGGAGCCTTGCACTGAACATTGAGATCCAGCTATCGATTGCCAAGGCGGGGGGCATTCCGCCGCTCGTGGCGCTCTTGCAGAGCGGCACTGACGGGCAAAAGGATGCAGCGTTGAGTGCGCTGAAGAACCTTTCGGTCAACGGTGAGAACCAGGTTGCGATTGCGCAGGCGGGCGGGATTCCACCGCTTGTCGCGCTGGTGCAGAGCGGCACGGACGAGCAGAAGCAGGCAGCTGCGGTTGTACTGCAGAACCTTGCGGCGAACAACGAGATCGAGCTATCGATTGCCAAGGCGGGGGGCGTTCCGCCGCTCGTGGCGCTCTTGCAGAGCGGCACGGACGGGCAAAAGGATGCAGCGCTGCCTGCGCTGGGACACCTCTCGTTCAACGCCGAGAACCAGGTTACGATAGCTCAGGCGGGCGGGATTCCACCGCTTGTCGCGCTGGTGCAGAGCGGCACGGACGAGCAGAAGGAGCAAGCGGCGGGTGTACTTTGGAACCTTGCGTGGAACAATGCCGAGATCCAGATATCGATTGCCAAGGCGGGGGGCATTTTGCCGCTCGTGGCGCTCTTGCAGAGCGGCACGGACGGGCAAAAGGATGCAGCGCTGCCTGCGCTGGGACACCTCTCGTTCAACGCCGAGAACCAGGTTACGATAGCTCAGGCGGACGGGATTCCACCGCTTGTCGCGCTGGTGCAGAGCGGCACGGACGGGCAGAAGGAGCAAGCGGCGCGTGTACTTTGGAACCTTGCGTGGAACAATGCCGAGATCCAGCTATCGATTGCCAAGGCGGGGGGCGTTCCGCCGCTCGTGGCGCTCTTGCAGAGCGGCACGGACGGGCAAAAGGATGCAGCCTTGGGTGCGCTGAAGAATCTTTCGGTCAACGCCGAGAACAAGGTTTCGATAGCTCAGGCGGGCGGGATTCCACCGTTTGTCGCGCTGGTGAAGAGCGGCACGGACGGGCAGAAGGAGAACGCAGCGGTTGTACTGCAGAGCCTTGCGTCCAATGCCGAGAACGAGCTATCGATTGCCGTGGCGCTCTTGCAGATCGGCACGGACGGGCAGAAGGAGATCGCGGCAGGTGTACTGAAGAGCCTTGCTTTCAACAAAGAGAACAAACTATCGATCGCCAAGGCGGGTGGCATTCCGCCGCTCGTGGCGCTCTTGCAGAGCGGCACGGACGGGCAAAAGGATGCAGCGTTGGGTGCACTGAAGAACCTTTCGGTCAACGGTGAGAACCAGGTTGCGATTGCGCAGGCGGGCGGGGTTCCACCGCTTGTCGCGCTGACGCAGAGCGGCACGATCGGCCAAAAGGAGGAGGCGGCGCTTACGCTTCGGAACCTTCCAATGGACGCCGAGAATAAGGCTTCGATAGCAAAGTTTGCCGCTGTGGCGGATGCGGCGGTCGCTGAAGCGCAGCGAGCGGCAGGAGGCGCCGTCCTAAGCCGACTGCGCGGAGTGCCGGGGCAAGTGAGCGTCGAGCTCGGCGGCGCTTCGGCAACGACGTCAAGCCGAGTCATCTCTTTCCACGGCTTCTCGACGTTGGGTGCTCTAGAGCTGCTTACCACGAGCGGCGTGGCCTACTTTGAAGCTGTCATCCTCGAGGCTTCCTCTTTTGGCTGCTGTCCGCAGCTCGGCTTCGCCACGCCGGCCTTCGTCACCGGCGACGACGCTCCCCATAACTTGGGCGCCGGCGATGACGCACACTCTTGGGGGCTCGATGGAATCCGCAAGTGCAAGTGGAGTGGCAAAAGTAGCCCGTGGGCGTGCGCGTGGAAAGTTGGCGACACAATCGGCCTCGCCGCCAACGTGGACTTGGGCAAGATCGCCGTCTCGAAGAATGGCAGCTGGACCGGCGAAGAGAATGGGGTCGTCTTTACTGACGCCGCCATCAAGCAAGGCGTCTATCCCGCCCTCACCGCCTCCAAGTTCAAGCTTCGCTGCGCCTTCTCGGCGACGGACTTCAAGTACGCCCCGCCGCCGGGAGACGTGTGGCAGAGCCCGGCCGAGGCTCGTATGCTCGAGCTGGAGAAGCAGCTGGCCGAGACCAAGGCCGCAATGGAGAGGCTGGCTGTGCTCGAGCTCGAGAAGCAGCTGGCCGAGACCAAGGCCGCGGCGGAGAGGCTGGCTGTCGAACGCGAGGCGGAAAACAAGTTGTGGGTGTGGCCCTGGGGTGCGTGATCTCTCTCTTATTCACACTATGTGTGTGTGTGAATGGCTGTGGCCATGGGGGGATGTCTCTCGTCCGTGTGTCTGGAATGGCCCTTCATGTGGACGGTCTGGTTCGACTCGTGCGGCTCGACCGGAGCTCGGGGATCGTCTGCGTGCCCTGATGGGTGCTGGGGATAAAGGATGATAGAGGCTGTGGAAGAAGAAATGTAGTGTGTCGTCCTTTCGAAATAAAGAAGGTGTGCGTGTGCGGTGTCACACCGCAAGACAATCTCTAGTGACTAGTCTCTACGGCCACGCCACTGTCCGGACAGAAGACAGTTGTGCCACAGGAGTTCGAGCTTCGACAGCGAGAAGGTCCCCGCAACGCACATCCGATCACTACTGAAAACCGAACAGAGAACACATCGACTCGCCGATGAGGTTTCGTTACCTCAGAGCGCCGGCCGCTCCCACGTCGACTCGCCGGTCACAGTGTTATAATAGTACTCCTGGCCGGAGCTTGGGTCCAACTCAATCGTCCAGCCCTGCGGCAGGCTCTCTGGAGCGCCGGGCGGCGGACGCGCCGTCGGCGGCGGCGCGGCCGGGACCAGCTGCAGATTCGCCGGAGATAGCGAGATCGGGCCCGCGTTCTGCACATCCACCGTGTACCTGCCATATTTGGTCACGTGTGCGGTCAGAGGCCATCAGAGGCCATCAGAGGCCATCAGAGGCCATCAGAGGCCATATCAGAGGCCATCAGAGGCCTTCAGAGGCCTTCAGAGGTCATCATAAGCGCTATCAAATCCATCATAAGGCCATCAGAGGCCGTCAGAGGTCCATCAAATGTCATCAGGAAAGCCCACCTTCCATATTGGGCTTCGTAGCTGAGCACGGTCCCATAACGACCGTTGAGGTCCGCACGAGACACGAGGCCACCCAGCAGCACCCACAACCCAATCCACTCACCGGGCGAGGCGGGCAGCGAGGATGTGGTGAAGGCAGCGCTCGCCGGCGCCGGCGCCGGCGCTGCTGCTGCTGTGTATGCTGCCGAAGGCGCCGCGGCGGCTGGTGCGACTACTCCCGCTGCCCCCCCACCCTCCCCTGCCCCCCCACCCTCCCCAGGAGCTACCTTGGATAAGTTGGTCGGCTTGAGGGACACGATGCCCGAGACGGCGCCTCCGCCCTCGACGGAGACGGTGTACCGCCCGTCCTTGTCGTCGAAGCTAACGACGTTGCCGTACTTGCCGTTAAGGTCAGCGCGCGCGACGAGCCCGCTCATGCGCACACGGTCCCCGGGGACCATAGTAGGCGCAGTGGTGAGCACAGTAGGCGCCGTGGTGAGCATAGTAGGCGCCCCTCCAGCTGGGTTGACGGCGGCCACGTGTTGGCGAGCTGCCTCATGTGCCGGCTGTGCCGCTGTCACTGGCTGCGCCGCCGCCTCAGCTGTGCTACCTAATTTGGGTGCCAGCCCTCCGGTGTTACCTAATTTTGGTGCCAGCCCAGCGGGGCCCGGAGTGAGCCCTCGAGGGGCGCCGCCGCCGCTGGTCGCACTTCCGCTGGTCGCACTGCCAACGGTCGCCAACGGTCGGCCACCGGGGCCTGGCGTGAGCCCTCGAGGAAGGCCAACGGTCGCCAGCTTGTGGGCGCTCTTTGGGAATCCACACCTGATGAGGGAGGCAATCAGCCAGGTCATCATGTGCAATCAATGGCAATCAGGGCGCTTTGGAGGGATCCACACTTGCAGTCCCCAAAATTGGCAGCGCTCGTGTCCACTCGATAGTCATCGCATCCGCCCGAGACAGCGCCGCCTGCCCTCTTTGGCCCATCGTTATCATCATCATCGTCGTCGGCGGCGGCGGCGATGCTGCCGCGCTGTTGGAAGCGTTTCGCCATCTCGCTGCCCCCGCCCAATGCCGATGCGGCCAATGCGGTAGGCATGGCCACCACCTCCGCCTCCGCCCTTGCCTTCGCCTCCGCCTCCGCCCTTGCCTGCATCTCCGCCTCCGCCCTTGCCTTTGCCTCCGCCTCCGCCCTTGCCTTTGCCTCCGCCTCCGCCCTTGCCTTCGCCTCCGCCTCCGCCCTTGCCTTCGCCTCCGCCTCCGCCCTTGCCTTCGCCTCCGCCTCCGCCCTTGCCTTCGCCTCCACCTCCGCCCTTGCCTGCACCTCTCGCCTTCGAGCTTCCTCTTGTGCAGCTTGTGCAGCTTGTGCAGCTTGTGCAGCTTGTTGTTGTGCAGCCAGTTGCGTCACTTTCAAGGCCTCTGCATCTTGTGCCGCCTTGGCAGCCTCAGCCGCTTGCTGCGCCGCCGCTTGCTGCGCCACCGCCGCTTGCTGCGCCGCCGCTTGTGCCGCCGCTTGCTGCGCCGCCGCTTGTGCCGCCGCTTGCTGCGCCTCCGCCTCCGCCTGCGCCTGTGCCCTCGCCTGCGCCTCCGCCCTTGCCTCCGCCTCCGCCCTCGCCTCCGCCTGCGCCTTCGCCTCCACTTGCGCCCTCGCCTCCGCCTCCGCCTTCGCCTCCACACCCGGCTGGACCGCTCCAAACTGAGCGCCCCCGGCCACGCGGAGGACGAGTGAGCCCACCGCGGCGCGCATCAGGTTGGCGGCACTCGCCGAGTCGTGGACGCTGGTGCCGTTGATGGCGAGGATGACATCTCCGCTGCTCAGCTCACCTGATGAGGGAGGCAATCAGCATGCAATCAGCGACCTCCACCAATCGATGACATCTCCGCTGCTCAGCTCACCGCACTGCTGTGCCAGCCCGCCGAGCATCATCTCCACGTGGGAGATCAAGGGAGATCAATGGAGATCAAGGGAGATCAAGGGAGATCAAGGGAGAACAGCTCACCACACTGCTGTGCCAGCCCACCGAGCATCATCTCCGCGATGCGCACCCCCCCACCCGGGCCGTCGACAGGGATGAGCTGGACGCCGACCGCCGTGCTCGCGCTGCTTTTCTCGAGATACACATCTCGAGGGAGATGCACATCTCGAGCGGCGCCCAGCAACGCATCTCGCGGCTGCGGCGGCGGCGGCGGCGGATCGCGCGCGGGCGGCGGCGGCGGCGGCGGCGGAGGCTCGGGTTTCGTCCATGAACTCTCTCCAGTGGCGCGATTGTAATAATAGGTCTGCCCACTGGCCTCGTCGAGAATCTCGTCCCAAATCGCCGGCACCTCGCGCATCTCCGGAGCCGAGATTGGAGCCGAGATCGGAGCCGAGATTGGAGCGGCTCCCGCCCCACCAGCCGCCGCCGCAGCGGCAGCCTCCGATGCCGAGCCGCCGCCCGCCGCGGCGATGGCCTCGGCGGCCGTCTTGACGCGCATGACGCCGCTCGGGCTGGCGTTCAACGGCTCCCCGGCCGTTCCGATCAGGACCAGGTCGGACAGCTCGTCGGGATTGGCGATCCAACGGTCAGAGAAGATGGTGAAGCACTCCTGCCAAAATCAGGGATCATCAGAGGGAATCAGAGGGAATCGCTGGCCAGCTGTCCGAATCCACGCGACTCACCTGCTGCGCCTTTTGTCATCAGGGATCATCAGAGGTCATCAGGGGTCATCAGGGGCCACAGGGGTCATAAGCCAGCGACTCACCTGCTGCGCCTTGGCCACGTCCGTGCCTTCGAGGACCATCATCATGTGGCATTGAACGTCGGCCTGCCACACGCTCGACGTGCGTCCGCTCGAATTACGCCCGTCATCCCGCCATAGCATCGTGGGCGGCGGCGGATGCGGTTTCGGACCGCCCACGCACAGACGGCACCAGCGCCGTGGGACGCAGTGCATCGCATCCAGAGGCGGGGGTTCATCGGTCGACGTGGCGACGGAGCCGAGGGCGACAAATTCGGGCGAGGGCGGCACAGCCCGCCACAGAAAGAGAGGCTGTGCGTTCGCGCCCTTTTCTTGCCAGACCAGCCGGTAGCGGATCGGGAGTGGCAGCAGTTGATCGACGACCGTCGAGAGGTAGTCGGAGGAGGCGAGCGATCCAGCGGCCGTGTCGGTGATCTCGATCACGCGTGCCGACTTGAGGGGAGTTTCATGACCCGCCACGGCATAGTGGCCTAGCGAGACGCGCACACGCGAGCGACGCTTCCAGCTGATGGCGCGCCCGTCATGGTCCACGTCCGCCTGCCGTGTCAAGAGTTGGCCCCGTCGAGAGGTCATCAGAGGTCGTCGGAGGTCGTCAGAGGTCGTCAGAGGTCATCAGTGGTCATCAGAGGTCACCAGAGGTCATCAGAGGTCATCAGTGGTCATCAGTGGTCATCAGTGGTTCTGAGTGCTCATCACCTCCCACGTTGAGAGTCATCAGAGGTCATCAGAGGTCATCAGTGGTCATCAGTGCTCATCACCTCCCAAATCGAGAGTCGGCTCGGGCTCGTGCCATCAGTGGTCATCAGTGGTCATCAGTGCTCATCACCTCCCAAATCGAGAGTCGGCTCGGGCTTGTGCCACCCTTGTTGGACCAAATTAGGTTCACAGACTTGGGCTGCTTCAGCTTGAACTTGAAGGCGGCGAGCGCCGTCTTGGGCACGTGCTGCGCCTTGGGCGGGCCGTCCGCGCCTTCGTGGAGCTCTGGGATGGATTTGGGAGCGAGCACCAGACTTTGGAGCATCACCTGATGAGGGAGGCAATCAGAGGCTCATTAGTGGGATGGATTTGGGAGCGAGCACCAGACTTTGGAGCATCACCTGATGAGGGAGGCAATCAGAGGCTCATTAGTGGGATGGATTTGGGAGCGAGCACCAGACTTTGGAGCATCGCCTGATGAGGGAGGCAATCAGAGGCTCATTAGTGAGGTCATCAGTGGTAATCAGAGGTCATTCATCAGTGGGGTCATCACCTGTGTCGAGCCGTCCGTCTCCAGCAGGCCCGGGAATTGCGAGCTCCATTCATCAAGGGAGATGAGACCATCGCCGTCCGCATCGAACGAGCGAGCGAGTGCATGCACGTCCTCGATTTGGCTCTGGCCCGACACTTGCATCGCACCTGATGAGGGAGGCCATCAGATTGATGAGGGAGGCCATCAGATCTCATCAAGTGGCGCACGCAGGCAGCTGAGTAGCATGCACGCCCGTCCTTAGAGGCAATCAGCGGCAATCAGCGGCAATCAACGCACCGAGCCATTCGAGACCCGCCGCGAGCTCCGAGCAGCTCATCAGAGGCAATCAGAGGCAATCAGAGGCAATCAGAGGCAATCAACGCACCGAGCCATTCGAGACCCGCCGCGAGCTCCGAGCAGCTCATCAGCCCATCTCGGCGCCCGTTGATCGCACGGTACAAATCCACCACCCCGAACCTGATGAGGCACGCAATCAGGCAGCTCCTCAGCATGATGAGGCACGCAATCGGGTGTGAGTCCACGAGCCCCCAAAGTGGTAATTAGCGGCAATTAGTGGCAATTAGTGGCAATTAGTGGCAATCAGTGGCCCATCACCGTCGCTTGCGCATCTCCTCCGCAAGCCGCCAGCGCACGGCAGAGGCGATCAGCAACGGGTACTCGTCTTCAGTATTGAGCACCATCTCAAGGTTCGTCCGTTTCTTGGCCAGTAACCCCTGCGGCCGTCGGCAGCAACCATCAGAGGTCATCAGAGGTCATCTGAGGTGTCATCAGAGGTGTCATCAGAGGTCCTGCATTTGACGAGGCTCACCTGCGGACGTCGACGGCACCCAGAGACCTCCTGGAACCATCGCCGCCTGTCGTGTGGGGTGTCCGCGCGCAGGACGCGCAGCAGCAGACGGATTTGCTCCGGCTGGTACGAGAATTGGGAGTCGACGAACCTGATGAGGGGCGCAATCAGGCAGCTCATCAGCATGATGACGGATTTGCTCCGGCGGGTACGAGAATGGGGAGTCGACGAACCGCACGCATGCAAGCGCCGTCTTGAGCTGAAGCTGTAACGGCTCCGCGTACGGCGTCTCGCGAGGCTCTGGGGAGATCGCATCGAGGAGCGTCGTGTCGGGCAGCCGGAGCCCCACGGACGCGCGAGAGCCTGGTATGAGACCGTGCCCCTGCTCGATGGTGAGGTACAAGCTCATCAGTGGTCATCAGAGGTCATCAGTGGTCATCAGATGTCATCAGTGCCACTGCTCGATTGTGCAAGCAGGCTCAACTAGGGATCATTAGGCAGTCATCAGAGGTCATCATGGGTTCATTAGGCGGCCATCAGAGGTCATTATAGGATCATTAGGCAGTCTCATCAGAGGTCATCATAGGATCATTAGGGCTCATCACCTGGTCCATAGCGAGATGCAAGCAACCTCGCAAGCTCTCGGCCTCACGCAGCGAGAGGACGACCCAATACCGACCCGTCTCGCCGCGCAGAAACGTCTGCGTTCGCATCAGCTCGCAGAACGCGTCTGACGAAACCGTCAACGACCCGTCGGGCGAGACAGCCCCCCCACCCCCAGGCCGCCGGAGCTCGTTGACGAAGACTTCCACAGCCTCGGCGTCGCGTGCGTCCTCCTCAGGGCGCATCCCGAGATCCACGAGGATGCGTCGGAGCGCCGTCTCGGGCAGCTGGTCGGAGGGCCCGTCCTCGGCCTGGCAGGGTGGAACCAGCCGCGTCAGTCTGATCATCAATGCTCATCAGGGCTCCTCAGGGCTCATCAGGGCTCATCAGTGCTCATCAGGGCTCATTAGGGCTCATCAGGGCTCCTCACCTGGTAGAGTTGGACCAGTCTCGTCAATCTCTCTCGCTGCACGTCAGTCAGGGCCTCGAGGTCGACAGGCTCGAGAGGCTCATTCGAGTCCTTGTCCTCCTTGCTCCGCCCAAAGGACAACGGCGCCCGAAACGGCAGCCCGGGGAGCGAGGGCATCTTGAGCGCCGTGTCGGGCATCTTGAGCGCCGGCACGCCCGCCATGACGCTCGCCATCACGCCCGACACGTCGACCGGTACGCCCGGCACGGCGCCCAGGATGCCCGACACGGCGCCGAGCACGGCGGACCTCGCGCCCGGCACGGCGCCGTCCTGGTCACTCACGTCCGGCAGCCACTCCATCGTGATCAGCAGGTTCTTCAGCCGCCGGTGGTTGACGAACCGCCATCGCGGCTGCGTGTGGTTGCCCGAGAAGAGCAAGTACGGCGGCCAGTGCAGCGGGCCGCGGTTCTCAAGCATCGTTCGTAGCACGGCGAACTCGCTCGCCGGGAAGAAGGCGTGGCCGGAGGCGCCGCCCAGCATGCCCTCCTTCTCGTACGGCGACTTGGCGAGGCTCGCCAAGCTCCAAGGGGAGAGCTTCTCGTGCTCGCGAGCGTACTTCTCTTTGACGAAGTTCTCGGGCTCTTCGACCTGATGAGCGACACAATCGAGCGCACTCAGTCGCAATCCGAGGCCATCAGGATGCAATCAGTACGCAATCAGGGCGCAATCAGGGCGCAATCAGAGGGACGGTCGGACCTCTTGTTCTTGCTCCTTTTGCTGCTGCTGCTGCTGCTCCTTCTCCTGCTCCTCCTCCTGCTCCTGCTGCTGCTCCTGCTCCTGCCCGAAGGCCGCGACGGCTTGGGAACCATCGGCGCCCATCTCGGCGCTCTCGGTGCCCATCTCGGCGCCTTCGGGCAGCGAGCGCCGCGCGAGCGCTGTCGTGAGCGCTGCGGGCGGTGCCGCGGCCGCCCCCGCCTCGGTGTTCTCGAGCAGCGCGAGCACGCGGTCGATGTCGATGCCGCCCGCCCCTGCGGGCTTCCCGCCCGCCGCGTCCATTGCCACCTGAATCTGTTTGCGCGTGCTGCTGCTCGTCGGGATCGTGTTGCTCACCTGTGGGGAGAGGGCGCCGTGGTGAGCACATGCATGCAAGGCAGGGGTGCTCGCGTATGCGAGCTGCATCGCCACGAGCTGCATCCTCGGAGTCGTCAATCTCAAGTGGCGCACCGAGTGATCGACCGGGTCACGAAACAGGTCGAGCTTGCGTCGGGCCGACCAGCCCTCCTCGGATAGATCTCGGAGCTTATCTGACGGATTCGTCACACCCGAGCGCAAGAAGGAGGTGCTCACCATGGCGCTCACACGCAGGCCGTCCTTGTCGGCCCCTCCGAGCAGAGTGTGCTCTGCACGAAGCCCAAGCATTGCATTCTTGCGCCACACGTTCTGGGCACGGTGCATGGAGTCGCTTGAGTTGGGGGGGGGGTCATCAGAGCTACTCAGAGCTATTCAGAACTCATCAGTGCTCATCAGGAGTCATCAGGGGTCATCAGAGCTCATCAGCGGTCATCACCTGGGCGCAGTGCAGGCACCAGAGCTCAAACTGGACTCGCTCAGTTTGGAATGACTTAATGAGCAAGAAGGCGATCACGTCGTCGAGCTCGGCCCGCAATCTCGCGTCGGCCGTTGGCAACGCTAGGAGCTGCGCCTTACGCGCACTCACCTGATGAGGGAGGCCATCAGATTGATGATGGAGGCCATCAGATCTCATCAGGCGCAATCAACGGCCATCAGTCCTTGCGAGCGCTCACCTCGACGCCTCGCCCCTTGCAGCTCTCGAGCTCGATGAGCTTTTGGACCTGATGAGGGACGCAATCAGGCAGCTCATTCGCATGATGAGGGACGCAATCATGCAGTATCGAGCTCGATGAGCTTTTGGACCTCTGGAATGACGAAGAGCACGATCTTCTGCCCCTTGCCGATGCCGCGCATGCGATAGGCCGCCTGCGCGTAGTCACGGAAGATGAGGTCCGCCGAGAGGGTCAGGACGGCATTGGCCGTCGCCGTCTGCGGAATATCGGTGCCGGTCGTGTGGACTTGATCGTAAAAGGAGAAGCGTCGTTCCTTGGGTACACCGCACTGCTCGAGGGTGCCATGGGGGCTCCGTCAGTGGCAATCAGAGGCAATCAGAGGTCATCAGAGGTCCTTCAGAGGTCCATCAGAGGCAATCAGAGGCCATCAGAGGCCATCATAGGCCGTCAGAGGCGATCAGAGGCAATTGACGAGACTCACCTGCTCGAGGGCCATGGGCGCCCCGCCCGCCCTCAGGATGATCTTCTTCGTCCCTCCCGAGATGAGATACACAACCCCGTCGTACTGCTCGGCTGGCAGACCCTCGAGTAGCCGGCGCGCCACCTGCTCATTGTTCAGCCCGGTGACGAGCGCGCCCGCGTCGATGAGCGCATGCGGGCACGGCCGCAATGCCGTCACGGCCTCCACCAGTCCATCCACCGTCCAATCATTCCCCAAATTAACCTTGCTCACCTGATGAGGGAGGCCATCAGCATGCAATCAGCGACCTCCACCAGTCCGTCCACCGTCCCTCATTCCCCAAATTAACGATGCTCACCCCCCCGAGGGTCTCGGTAAGCGCGCGAAGCATCTTGCCATCATCTCCGTGAGCGTTGAAGAGGGAGGCAATCAGCATGCAATCAGGGGCTTTGCTCACCACCCGAGGGTCGGTAAGCGCGCGAAGCATCTTGCCATCATCTCCTTGAGCGTATACGCAGTCGCCCATCTCGAGGGGCAGCAGTGACGAGGGCGTGCCTGAGAAGCCAATACGGGTGCCGAAGAGCATCTCGCCGCCCAGATCCTGGCCGTTGGCGGAGAGTTTCGTCGCTTGGTGCGCGGTCACTTCGGGGAAGACGATCTGCTCGAGATAGTATCTCACCTGATGAGGGAGGCCATCAGCATGCACTCAGTGGCCATCAGCAGGAAGGCGATCTGCTCGTGAGAGTATCTCGGGAGAGCATCTCACCACGTCGCCTCCCTTTTGGAGCAGCCCGTACAGCAGCGTCATGTACTCTCGATCAGCGAGGTCGAGCAGATGTAACGGCAAGATGTCCTGCTGCGTCACGCCCACATCCGAGAAGAGCGTCTCCACCGTCGCCTTCGAAGCGAGGCGAGCGCGCCGCGCATCCGACGCGTTCGCATGCTTAGCGCCCACCGTGCCGCGCACACGACGGTCGCCCGGCGCAGCCAGGATCCAACTAATCCAAAGGATCGCCGATGGCCGTTGGAGCTCGGAGCCGCTCTCGTTTTCAAACTCGGAGCGCAGTTGAAGCATGTTGGCGCCAAAATCGGCGGGGCGCAGCCCTTCGTACCGGTACGCGAGGATGGTCAGCCCGATTGCCACGTCAGGGTGAGCGTACTCGGACGAGGGGGAGGGCGCATCCTTGCCCACGAACGGGACCGCCAGGAAGCGGCGCGAGCGAGGGAGCGTTCCTAATTTGGCCATACTCTCTAGCTCGTGAGGTCGTAACAGCCCGTAATGCACGCGATTGATCTTCGCGAGCACATGGGGCAGCAGCGCATGCAGCCAATCGTAGCCCAGGTTGAGCATGCGCACCTGGCAATTGGAGGCGATTAGAGGCAATTAGAGGCAATTAGTGGCCATTCGAGGCAATCAGAGGCAATTAGTGGTTGAGCATGCGCACATGCACGTCCGCCAGCACCGCCTCCACCTCTGCAGTCGCACCGCCGCTCGCGAGGCAGCCGAGGATCTGCGCGTCGGACACGTCACGCAGCCCCTGGCGCCGCAGCCAGAGCACGAGCCATTCGGAGAGAATTGGTCGCATATGCTGCGCGTACCTGCCAGATTAGGGTCATGGTTCGGGGATGAGGGTGATGCATGTGCATGCGCGTACCATGCGGAGGAGAGGATGACGAGATGGGGCTGCCAAATTAGGGTCTTGGTTCGGATGAGGGTGATGCATGCATGCGCGTACCACGCGGAAGAGAGGATGACGAGATGTGGAACCTGCTGCACCGACTTCTCCGCGACGCCCTGACGAACGGCAAGGACGAGCCGGAGGAGCAAGTCCTTCTCGTGACTTGTCTTGGCTTGACTTGACTTCTCGTGCGCGATGCCGGCCGCCGCCTGCCCGTTGGGGGGAAGGGCAACGGCGCCGCCGTCGCGCCGTCGGCGTTGCTCCATTTGGAGACGCGCACGCTCCTCTCCCGTCGCATCTCCGAGCGAGATCTCATCCTCGCGATCTCGCTGCAGCTCGCGCTGGATGTGCATCAGCGCGTCGAGCAGATGGCCGGGCAGCTCCCACCTGATGAGGGATGCCATCAGAGCTCATCAGTCGCAATCAGTCGCAATCAGCGCGTCGAGCAGATGGCCGGGCAGCTCCCACCGCTTCGGTGCAATCAAGGTGCAATCAAGGTGCAATCAAAGCTCCCACCGCTTCGGTGCAAAGTCAAGGGCATGCTTGTCGCCGAGCGGCCAGTTGAGCTCACTCTTTAACGGGTGCAGCACCTGCCAAATTAGGGTCCGGGGCAGGCTGAGGGTGGTGTGCATGCACATGCACGGAGAGGGGGAGAGGTGCCAAACGAGGGTGTGCACGCACGATGTCCACTTCGTCAATGACAGCGACCGAGCGTCCCCACACCTCGAGCATCTGCACCGCCCAGCCCGCCTGCATGCGCAGCATGCCCTTATCGAGCCTCTTGTCGTCCTTATTGGAGGAGCGCCGCAATCGCATCGCGCCTGTGGAGAAGGAGAGGCAGTCAGAGGTGATTAAAAGGCAATCAGAGGTCATAAGAGGTCATAAGAGGTCATCCGAGGTCATCCGAGGTCATCAGTGAAGGAGCGCCGTAATGAGCGCATCGCACCTCGGATGCGGTTGAGGTATCCCTTGGACAGGTTCTTGGGATACTGGCCGGTGTCGAGTAGGTGGAGGAGCTCGAGGAGCTTGAGCATAAAGGCCTTGAACGCGGCCGGCGTACCGAGCATCACCGCCCGCTCTTCCTCTGCCGTTCGGAGCTTGTCGAGGAGCGCCTGCGTCACGGCCGTGCGCCGATCGAAGTGGAAGGTCCACGTGGCCTTTCGTAACGGGCCGCCGCCCGAGAAGCAGCCACGGAGCACGTTGAGCGCAAAGGCGAGCAGCTGCGGAGGTACAATCTGGATCACGAGCGCGAGATTGCCCACGAGCAGCGCGAGCATCGGCGAGATGACGGTCGTCTTGCCCTCGCCCATGAGCATCTGATGGCACACTGAGGTGCGCGCCTCGGCATCGCCGAGCAGCTTGGCCACGAGCGTCACCTGCGGGCGGACGCAGCACGAAGGGTCATCAACGAATCATCACTTTGGTCATCAGCGCTCATCGGATGTGGTCATCAGATGAGGTCATCAGACGAGGTTATCAGTGGTCATCAGCGGGACCGTCACCTGGGGCGGGCGCAGCACGAAGGTGGTCGTGTACTCGAAGAGTAGCATGCGTGGGTCGAAGAGGTATTTGCCACTCTCATCCCCACAAAGTACCACATGAGGCCGCCGCCAGCGAAGGAGCATGGTGGCTTGTTCGGCGAGCACCACAGCCTCACTCCCATTCACAGGGTCGGACGGGGGGTGGGCCGCTTCCCGCTCGACCTCCGCCGCGAGCTTCTTCACCAGCTGAAGCAGCCGGATGCAGTGGTGCTGCCTGCTCACGCGGAGCACGAGCGACGCGCTTCGCTGCAGCAGCTCATACGCTTCATACGCCGAGAGGAGTGGATTCGAATCCTTGAGGACCTCTTCGCCCTCTTGGCACATCAACAGGCCACAAAGCATCCCGAAGTCCACCTTGGGCTCGCCTGTTGAGCGTGGCAATCAGGCGACCAACAGAGTCAATCAGGTGACCGTCAGAGGCCATCAGAGTCTATCAGGTGACCGTCAGAGGCCATCAGAGGCCATCAGAGGCCATCAGTGGTCGTGCGACTTACAGCCCGCCTCAAGTCCAAGCAGACGTGCGAGATGCTGTGCCTCCGTCGCATCTGTGCCGCCTTCGGTCGCCTGCTTGATGAGGTCGCTCATCAAGCTCTCCGTCGCACGCTTGTCCTCCGAAAGCAATGCCTCGAGCGCCGCACCTAATATGGGAGGCACTCGCAAGCCATAAGGGGCAATCCATGGCAATCAGAAGCAATTGGAGACTATCAGAGGCCATAAAAGAGCGAATTAGTGGCCATCAGACGCAATCAGACGCCATCAGTCGCCATCAGGCGCCATCAGGCGCAATCAGGCGCACCGAGCTCGGCGGCCACCTTGCGGCGCCTCTCCGTGGCGCCGCTGCCGAAGGAGCCGAATCCCCGAAGGATCAACGGCTTGGCCGCGGAGCGGTTCTGATCAGAGAGCCATCGAAGATCACTGTCGAGCCGCGAGAGCATCTTCTTGGCGACGACGGACTTGGCGGCGGCATGCGCGGAAAGAGGAGGCAGGGCTAATTGGTGGGCTCCCGCGCCGCCTCCGCCGCCACCTCCGCCTCCTCCTCCGCCGCCGCCTCCTCCTCCGCCGCCGCCGCTCTCACCGTTGCTCACCTCTTCCAAATATAGGAGAGGTGAGATCGCCTCGAGCACGTGGCCTTGAGCGCCGCCGGCCGCCCGAGCTCCGATCTCGGCCGTCGGAGATTGCATCTCGGCGTCAAACGGTTCGGGCATCCAGCGGACCGTCGCGTCGCAAGGCAGGGCGCGCGGCTGCAGCCCGTTGCGGTGCGTTCGACGGAGCTCACGCAACGATGGGAGCGACTCGAATGTGGGAGGGGGCACGTAGAGGGGTACCTGTGCAGCGGCGCGGGGGCGCCGTTGTGAGCGCTTGCATGCAACGAGGGGAGCGACTCGAATGTGGGAGGGGGCACGGTGGAGCGCCGTACCTCGCGCTTCGCGGCGCTGCTGCGGACGGCAATCACGTCCTCGCGAAGGCCATGGCAGAGCACAGCCAGGACCTCGTCTGCCATCCCTCCGTCCACCTTGCCCTTGAAGAGCCCAACCGACCGACCCATCTTTCCGAGCACTCCTTTTTTGGCCGTCGTGCCCGCGTAGCTCGGCATCTCGTTTGCGATCAACGGCTCGGCCTCGAGGAGGCGCAGCAACGGCACCTGTGAAGAGGGCGGGCGCCGTGGTGAGCACTTGCATGCATGCAGCGGCTTGGCCGATGGAGGAGACTCAGTAACGGAACCAGCTCGGTGGCGCCCGCTCGTCTTCACAAAGGCCATCAGAGGCCATCCGTAGCAATCAGTGGCAATCAGCAACGGCACCAGCTCGGTGGCGCCCGCCTTGTTGCGCGTGAGTCGGAACAGGAAGGAGCCCAGGCATGCTGGCGAGTCGTCGGGCAGGATCTTGATCTGCGGCCGATCGGACGGGAAATGTCCGAGAAAGGTCAGGGCTTCGGGGTAGGGTTCGAGTTCGGGTTCGAATCTCCACTGGATCTCCACCTGCAGAGCTTCCGTGAGAAGCTCGTAGAGCATCCGTGGGCATCCGTGGGCAATCAGTGGCAATCAGAGGTCACAGAGACGATTGACGAGACTCACCTGCAGAGCATCCGTGAGGAGCTCGTAGAGCATCCGTGGGCATCCATGGGCAATCAGTGGCAATCAGAGGTCACAGAGGCGATTGACGAGACTCACCTGCAGAGCATCCGTGAGGAGCTCGTAGAGCATCCAGAAGCCTCGGCTGTCGCTGCTCAGGCTGAGCGTCTTGGCCGTCAGGCTGTTCAGCCCGCCGAGGCTTCCGAACGTGTTGGAGAGCGTCGTGCCGAGCCACTCGAGAGCGGCTGGCCCGCTAACTTCATTCGGCCGATTGTAATTGAGGCTGAGCATCTTCTTCTGCCACAACGGCGCCGTCGATGGGCTGATGAGCGCGTGCGCATCGAGCGGCGCCTCGAGATCGACATCTCCCGTCCTAATTTGGGCGGCGGCGTTCGCCTTGGCCAGATGCGCGGGAGACCAGGCGCCGTCGGACATGCATGCTTCAAGGAAGGCCTTGCGGTGTGCCAAATAGGGATCGGACGCGCCGTGGTGTTGCAGCAGCAGCAGCTCGTCAGGTGTGCTCAGCCGGCACTCGGGCGCGATGAAGTCGAGCTTCGCCACATACCTAATGAGGGAGGCGCTCATGGTTCATCCCATGCAATCAAGTCATCGGGGTACTGAAGGAGCTGCTCGGCATCTTCCCAAGTAGGGAGGCACTCATCGCTCATCAGTTGCAATCCAGTCTTCACGTACAGAAGGAGCTGCTCGGCATCATCCCACGGGCATTGGAGCTCGGGGCAGCAGCGCGTCGCGAGCGAGAGACGTAACCGACATGCATGCGCGCACGGGTCGACGTCCTCGTTCAGGTCGGCGAGCAGCGCCCACAGCTGCGCCTCCTCCCGCGTCATCGACGTGTCGCACGAGCAGCAATGGCAAAGCCCACAGACCTGAGAGGAACACGCGGCGCCGTGGTGAGCGCTGGCATGCACGGCAGGCCATTAAGGTCAGCGCCAATCCACTCGTTAAGGACTCATTAGGAACTCATTCGGGACTCATTCGGAACTCTTTAGGGACTCATTAGGAACTCATTCGGGACTCATTCGGAACTCATTCGGAACTCATTAGGAACTCATTCGGAACTCATTCGGGACTCATTCGGGACTCATTCGGGGCTCATCACCGCCTCGTAGTCATGCGCGAGCCAGCGCAGCACGAGCAGGTAGATGGCCGCCGCGAGCGACGGAGGCGTCACGAAGGCGGTCGACCGGTGGATTGGGTACAAGTAATGTCGTGAAGACGGCAGGTTCTCGGCCCACCCAGGCGCGTGCTGAGCGAGGACCTGTGGGACCCGGCGCCGTGGTGAGCACTCGCATGCACGGCAGCTCCTCATCAGGCGCAATCAACGTACCAATTGGCCCGAGAGAGGATCCGTCATCAGGCGCAATCAACGTACCAATTGGCCCGAGAGAGGATCCGTCATCAGGCGCAATCAACGTACCATTTGGCCCGAGAGTGGATCCGACGGGTCGGCCAGCAGGCACGGCTTTGCAAGCGCCGGGATGAGCACGAACAAATCTCCCTCGGCCGAGCTCAGCAGCAGCGCGTGTGGAATGCCCTCAAGGAAGGCTCTAACGGTCGCATTGCTCGTCCACGTCACCTGATGATGTGGAACGCAATCAGTCGCAATCGGGAGCAATCGGTCGCAATCAGTGGCCACTCACCTACAGCCCCGGGTGCTCAGTGGCAATCAGAGGCAATTAGAGGCAATCAGTGGCCACTCACCTCCAGCCCCGGGTGCTCGAGCGACGCGAGCCGAGCCAGCCCAGGGTAATGAATGACCTTAAATGAGAGGCCCAGCCTGGGCAACTCGACCAGGTCCAATGGCAGCTGTGCGTCCGCCTGACCAACATGGGTGATCAGAGGCTATTAGAGGCAATGAGAGGCAATTAGAGGTAATCAGAGGGCATGAGTGTGGCAATCAGAGGGGCTCAACGGCAATCAACGGCCATGCGTCGCAATACCACGGCAATCACACCCGCCCCTCGCAATCTCGCAATCTCGTAAATCAAGCATACCAGCCCCTCGCAATCTCGCAATCTCGCAATCAAGCGAATCAAGCGAATCAAGCACACCCGCCCCTCGCAATCTCGTTCTCGAGGTGACCAGAGCAGCACGTGCGCGAGGTCGTCCAATCTCGAGAGCAGCGAGATCAGCTGGCCGAGCGCCGTGCCGGGCGCGTCTTGCAGGTGCGTGAGCAGCCGCCGCGCTTCGTCATCCATCGGCTCGCCGTCCGTCGCGAGAGGAATGCGTCGCACCACCGCCTCATTCGCATCCGTCAGCAGCACAAGCAACTCCGACTCGGTGCCGCCGCCGCCGCCGCCGCCCCCGCCGCCGCCATTTTCATTCGCGCCAGCATTCTTTTGTTCCTCCAAGGCGGCCGCAGCGTCCGCATTCCCGCCCGTCGCGCTCGGGTTCCGTTTCTTCTTGGCCGTGGCGGCGGCGGCGGCGGCGGCGGCGCCTCGAGCTTCGCCTTCGATGGCGCCATCCGAGTGCTGCCAGAACTCATAGCATCGGAGTAACGCCTCCGGCAGCAAACCTCGCAAGTAGCGCCCGGGCAGGTACGTCATCGCGCTCGAGACGGCGCCCCGTCCCCTGTGCGTCTTGGGACGATGGACCAGGACCGAAGGGGCGGGCACCGGGTTCGTCAACTCCGCCCGCAGGTTCGTCAGCAGCTGCTCGCCACCCGTCCAGTGCGGCTCGGGCGCCGTCGCGAGCGCCGTCTGCCCGATGGGTATCTCGGCAAGGCAGTAGCGCGTGTCGGTCGTCGACTCGAGTACCTGAGGACCGACGCAATCAGAGGCAATTAGAGGCCATTAGAGGCGATTAGAGGTCACCAGAGGTCATCGGAGGCCATCAGAGGTCATCAGAGGCCATTAGATGTCATCAGAGGCCATCAGAGGCCATCAGAGGCCATCAGAGGTCATCAGAGGTCATCAGCGGCCATTAGAGGTCATCGGCTCGAGTACCGGCAGCCAACGACGTCCATAAGATTCGAGACGCCACACGTGCACAGTGAGCGGCTGACGAATCACCATGATCTCGCGCACGCCCAGATCGGGCAGGACCACGTGGAACAAGACGTACGCGTCGCCCGAGCCGCAGTTCTTGAGCACCGCCTTTGAATCGGCGAGCGCGGGAAGCCTCTTCTTGGCTTCGTCAAGCGCGTCGCGCACCCAGCCCACCTCTCCTCCCAGCCCGAGATCTCCCAGCCCGAGATCGGCCGAGGTTGGGATGGCCATCCCAAGCACCTTCAGAGGGCTTGGGATGGCCATCCCAGGCACCTTCAGAGGGCCTGGGGGCGAGCGGCTGTCCGGGTCCCAAACCTGACGCAACCAGAGGCAATCAGAGGCGATTAGAGGTCTCCAGAGGCAGTCAGAGGCCCAGGAGTCGGAAACCTAAACCTGCACGTCGTGCTCGACGGCGATCAGCCTCAATATCTCAATCTCAATCTCAATCTCAATCTCAATCTCAATCTCGCACCTGCACGTCGTGCTCGACGGCGATCAGTCTGTACCAGAGCCTATGCTCTGTGCGCTCCACCTCGCCGCACTGGTAGCGCGCGTTGTCCTGGCGCGGCGCTCCGAAGACGGCAATGAAGTCCTCGTGCTCAGCGATGCTCAGGTCAAGCAGCTCCATCTGGTGCCTGATGAGGCAGACAATTAGAGGTCATTAGAGGCAATCAGGGACGCTCGGGGGCAGTCAGAGGCACTCAGAGGCCATCCACGTACTGATTGAGCGTCATTGGAGGCAATCAGAGGCACTTAGAGGCAATCCACGTACTGATTAAGCGTCAGGTTGCCCAGCTGCACGTTGACCTCCGTCTCCGAGACGGTGGTTACGTGTTGACGAAGCCACGCCTCGTAGCTCTCCATCCCGCCCTTGGGTTTCGTCACCTTGACCGCCTCCTTGACGAGATCCTTGTACAGCGAGAAGCGGAAGGATTTCTTCTCGGTGGCAGCCTTTGCGGATTTCGCATCGGCGAGGGCCTCGGGGCCGCCCAGGACGACGCCGCTCGCGCCCAGGAGTGCGCCGCTCGCGCCCACCTGCCCGGCCCGCGGCACGAACCTTCCAGTGCATCCCGGGATAGGTATCTCCGCCCACGCGCGCACGGCAGCGCGCTCCTCCTTGTGCTTCACGTCGCCCGAGAGCAGCCGCACGACATTCTCCATGATCTCATTCGAGGCGCCGTGGTGGGCGTGCAGCCAGCGCAGCGTGCCTCCGAGCTCGCGCTGCCATAGGTCGAATACGTCGAGCGGCTCAAACCCGAGCGCTGCCTCAAGGTCGGCCACCTGATGAGGCAGCCCATCAAACGCAATCAATGGCAATCCGGGCGACATGGGCCACCTGATGAGGCAGCCCATCAGTGGCACTCAGCAGGCACTCAGCAGGCACTCAAGAGGCAATCCAGAGGTTCGTCAAGAGGCAACCAAGGGGTTCGTCACCTTCTTGCGCCCGCTCGCGCGCTCGCGTGAGCCGTGCAAGGCCACGCGCGGCTCAAGCTCAAAGTCATGGTGCACGTTGACGAAGACCCTGTGGGGAGGGGGCGCCGTGGTGAGCGCATACGCGTCGTGGTGGGCGCATACGCGTCGTGATGAGCATTTGCACGCAAGCGCCTACCGTGAGGAGAGCAGCGCAAACAATGGGAGCTCATCGCGAGCGTCATAGACGGCGGCGGCGGCGGCGGACTTGGAGGCGCCCGCCAGCATCGCCGCGGTGCGCGCGTCGTCTGCTTGAGAGGCCGCGATGGCCGAGTACGCGAAGGCGATGTGGCAGGCGAGCGAGCACGCGTCGGCCATTGCGGCCTCTCGGCGGGTGCGAGCGTACCTGTGGGGAAGGAGGGCATAGGCGCCGTGGTGAGCGGGTGCATGCTGGGGCGCGGCCTCGGCGACGGGTGCGGGCGTCGTGGTGAGCGCACCAGGAGAGAAGCAGAGGCACCACCTGTGGGGAAATGGGGCGCCGTGGTGAGCAGGCGTAGGAGAGCGAGCGCCGTGGTGAGCATACGTGGGAGCCGTGGTGAGCGCATGCATGCTATCACTGGTGTAGGGGGTCAGGAGAGGAGTAGAGGCATCACCTGCCCCTCGAGTAATGCATGCAGATCGGCCGTCGCCGTCTGCAGCACCTGCCGAGTACGACCCACGACGGGAGTGCGAAGCCCACGGACCGCATCTGCATCGGGTGAGAGTACGAAGCTCATCAGATGTAATCAGTGGTCATCAGGGGTCATCAGAGGCCATCACCTGCATCGGGTGAGAGTACGAAGCTCATCAGAGGTAATCAGGGGTCATCAGGGGTCGTCAGAGGTCATCACCTGCATCGGGTGAGAGTACGAAGCGCGCAAAGGACTCGACACGCATCGCAAGCCTCATCGCGTATAGCAGGACCTCCGAGGTACCTGTGGGGAGAACAGGGCGCCGTGGTGAGCCACACGCGCCGGGATGAGCACTTGCATGCCGAGGAGCAGCCACGCCGAGCGTGCACGCGTACCGCTGCGCACGTAACGGCCCGGGTCGAGCTCGAGCGCATTCTCAAGGATCGACTTGACAGAGCCCAAGACCACCGACGGCGAGTGTGTCAGCTCCTGGAACAGCGTGCCCGCCGCCGTAGCGAGGTGACGCCGGTCGGGCGCCGGGCACACCTGGGGGACGAGGGGGGGGGGCGCCGTGATGAGCACTTGCATGCCGAGGGTGATGCGGGTGGGTGGGCGCCGAGCAGACCGTGGGCAAAGTCTTGGGCGCATCGGCCGGCTGCCACTCGCCCGGCTCGAAGATTGCGGCGTCGAGGGTGCGCTGCAGCTCACGATGGGCGAGAGCGGCCGTGCGCGCGGGCTCGGCAAAGAAGCGAAGCAGCAAGGGCACGCGAAGGTAGGGCATGAGGAGGCTCTGTAGCAGGACTTCGACGTCGGCGGGCCGCAGAGCGCCCCCAAACTCGGGCAGCTGACGCAAATGAAGGATGTCCTCTTCGGAATGGACGGGTTGGCCTGCGAGCGTACTCGGGTCGGCAGCAGACGGCGGCAGACGTGGCTTTGCAGCACGCCCGAGCGTCGCGGCGAGCATGTTGCCTAATTTGGAAGTGCCCTTGAGCAGACCGGTGCCCGATCGGGACTTGACCGTTTCGGGATTGGTGGCGAAACTGTCCGAAGCAGCCACCGAGAGCGCGTCATCCGCTGTCAGGAGTTCGCCGCTATTCTCGGCGAAGCTCATCTTACTGACTAGCACCTGTCTGCCCCCCTCCTCTTCGCTCTCACTGGATCCCGATTCGTCATCTCCTCTGCCTCCCGAATCGACGCCCTGCATGCCCACAGCCGCCGCCGCCGCCGCGCCCGCCGCCGCACCCGCCGCTGCAAGCTTGGCAGCCCCCTTCCCAAGACTCGACGACAAGACTTGCTTCTTGGCGATGTTGAGCGCCGCGCTCCCCGCCACGCCAGCGGCCATGCCAGCCCCCTTGTACACGGCGGCCTTGGCGCTCGACACAGCCGCATCAGCCGCCTCCTCAGCCGCCCTCCGCGTCTCATCCAAAGAAGGCAACTCGTCTAAAGACGACATCAGGTTGCCTTCTTTGGGCGGGTGGCCTTCTTTGGAGTTATCCTCGACGAGGGGCTTGTCGTCTTCGGCCCAGCCACAGCAGTCGAGCTTGCCTCCGAAGGCAAACACCTGTGGGGAAGGACAAGGCGCCGTGGTGAGCCCAGCCGCAGCAGTCGAGCTTGCCTCCGAAGGCAAACACCTGTAGATACCAGCGGAACGCCATCAGTGGCAATCAAACACACCCAATCTGCACCCAATCTCACCCAATCTCAAATCACACCTGGAATCGGCCGGTGAGCTCCTTCTCGTCCCTCCACTTCCATTTCCACACGAGCTTCGCGTCCTCGGCGATCCACGCCTTCATCTCGGGCAGCGCATCGAGTGACGGAACCATCGAGGCAGTCACCTGAAGAGGGAGGCAATTGATGTCACTCAGACTCAGAGGCAGCGTGCGAGCTCGTGCTGTACACATAGATGGAATTGATGTCACTCAGAGGCAGCGTGCGTGCTCGTGCTGTACACATAGACGGAATTGATGTCACTCAGAGGCAGCGTGCGTGCTCGTGCTGCAACACACATAGAAGGACACGTCACGAAGCGTGCCGAGCTCAGGCAGGAGATCGATGAGGGTCCCATTCTCGCCCGAGAGATACGAGCGAAGGGACGACTCATCACGCGGGAAGCCGAGGTGCAACGCGAGCTGCCCGATGAGGGAACGTTCCGCAGCTCCAAACTCCATCGAGACCTTCCAACGGACGACGTTGCACATGTGATCAGAGGCTGATCAGGGGAGCAATCGAGAGCAATCGAGGGCAATCAAGAGGCATAGCCCACCTCCCACCGGAAGACGTTGCGCATGCAATGAGAGGCTGATTAGGGGAGCAATCGAGGGCAATCAAGAGGCATAGCCCACCTCCCACCGGAAGACTTGACGCTCCGAGGGTGTGCCGACCGTCAGGCTGTGAAAGTAGTCCAGCAGCATCGTGCGCGCCGCTGCAAAGCGAGGCTGCAGTAGCTGCCCGTGCGCTGACTCGTCTTCCAGATGGCGCAAGTCGAGCGCGAAGGGGCCCGCCGTCCCGGGCACGTGACCGCCGTAGTGGAGGGAGAGTGCCGTTGGTGCGTCGCATGCCTTGATGCGGAGGACTGATGAAGGAGGCCATCAGTTGCGACGGTCAGAGGCCATCAGAGGTCATCAGAGGTCATCAGAGGCCATCCGAGGTCATCCGAGGTCATCAGTGGCCCCCCGAGGCCATCCGAGGCCATCAGGCCACTAGTGGCCATCAGAGGTCATCAGAGTGGACTTACCGGCGTCGACGAGCGCCGCGATGGCTGCAAAGACAAGCATCCGGGCTGCATCAAAGGACCGCCCGAGCGGAACCGCGAGCGACGCAGCGGCAAAGTGGCGGCAGAGCAGACCCAACCACCGAATAATCGCCCCCTGCGTGTCGGAGGTCAGCCCGGGGCCGAGGCGCAGCCAGAAGCAGCTTAAGCTGAGCTCCTGTCCCTCCTCGCGCGCCACGGAGCCGCCGAGCGGCAGCGGATGCGGCAGCACGCGCAGGAACAGGTGCGTGATCAGCCCGAGACGGAGGGCGAAGGAGTTGTGGACGAGGCCGTGCTGAGCGCGGGAGATCGAGATCGAGATCGAGATGAGATCGGTACGAGATCGAGATCGGGCGGAGATCGATGAGGGGGTGGCCAGCATGTCAGTGGCTTTCAGAGGCACTCAGCGGCACTCAGCTGCACTCAGAGGCAATCAGCAGCAATCAGCAGCAATCAGCAGCCCCTACCTGATTCGAGAGCAGCGTGCAGCAGTAGCATGCGTGCTGCAGCGCGTTGGAGACGTCGGCGAGCGAATGGACCTGATGAGGGAAGCAATTGGGGACGCAATTAGGGCTGCAATTCGAGGTCGGCGAGCGACTGGACTTAAGAGAGAGAGCTCGACGGGTCATCAGTGATCATCAGCGATCATCAATAGTCATCAGCGGTCATCACCTCATCAGGCACGAGAGAGAGCTCGACGGGCATCACGATCGGCTTCTCGACCTGGGTACCCTTGAGCCCTTCCACAGACGAGACGTCGCGCAGCCTTCCAAAATTGGGAATCCGAGCGCTGCCCACGAGCGCGGCCGTCTCCGGCGGCGCCAAGGCATCAGAGACCGGGTAGACGCGGCGCAGGCTCATGAGCGTTGTCTTGAGCGTCGTGAGCTCCTGGCGCATGCAATTGAGCTCGGGAGCTCCGAGCGAGCTCGCGCCCAGGACCTGATGAGGGATGCAATCAGCGGCCATCAGAGGCCATCAGAGGCCATCAGATGCTATCAGAGGCCATCAGAGGCCATCAGAGGCCATCAGAGGCCATCAGAGGCCATCAGAGGCCATCAGTGGTCATCAGAGTCCATCAGAGTCCATCGGAGGCCATCAGAGGTCATCTGAGGAGCAGCACATACGCGCGCGGGCGTGGAGGCTGAGCAGCGCCGTGTTGCACGCCTCAGGAGCTCGAGCGTCGTATTGGGCAGCGGCGCGGACTTGTACTCCTTCTCCATCTTCTCGAGGTCCTCTCGCATCGCGACTGTGAGCATGTGCTGTAGCAGCAGCTCCACGCCCGCGGCCGTGTACGTGGCGCCCGAGATGGCGCCCGAGGCTGCGAGCCCGGAGATCAGCGAGATGAGGCGGCACCCATCAGTGGCCATCGGGGTTCATCAGTGTTCATCAGGGACCATCAGGGACCATCAGTGTGCATCACCTGCCAGCCCGGATGCCACCGAGATGTCCCCTTCGGCCGCGAGCTGCACCGCCGCCACGCCCGCGAGGCTGGCCAGCTCATGGCCGTGCAGGTCGGCGGGCCGGTTGGGGCCGGCGAGGGCGTCGGGGCGCCAGTGGGAAGTCGCAGGCGCTCGGAGACCGGCCGGATTTGGATCGGCGAGCGCCTCATTCGACCAGTTGCTGAGTAACGGCCGGCCGTTGAGCGCGGGCAGCAAGCGCTCGTACAGGGCACTCGCGTGTGCCAAGTCCTTGTGCTCGACGAGAAGCGCCAAGTACCAGAAGGCTCCGTCGCATAGGCGCACGCTCGGGATGTCGCGCAGCAGCAGCGGCGTCGCGTGCGAGAGCGAGCCCGTCGCGGGATCCACCTTTGCTGGGTGGTACTCAAGGGCCGCCGTGCTCATGGTGCACACGGCCAGGCTGTAGTCGCAGCCGGCGGGTGCGACGGCGTTGCGGTGCACCACGTAGTGTATGCGTGCGTTGCCGTCCTTCTCGCCCGGCAGCGGGCTCGGCCGCGAGAGCACGAGCGCCTCGCCGGGCCCAAGCGACCTCACGCGCGACACGACCGTCCCGAGGAAGTCGTGCACGAATGGTGGGTCCCCAGTCTGCGCCTTGGCGGCTCGGTCGAGGAGATCCGCGCTGCGCTCGAAGCACTGGTACGCGCGCGTGAACGCCTTCTTCAGGCAGGCCGGCAGCGCGGGCCACAAGCTCGCCAGCTTGAGCTGCCGAGTGACGAGGGCGAACGCGTCGGTCGGGACGTGGGCCGGCGGCGCCGTCGGCCCGCGCGGAGCGCCCGCCGCGAGGCTGTTGCCGAGCACCGTCTGCCGGAAGGACTCCGAGTCCCACACGTGCTTCACAGACATCGGGCCTCCCTCGTGTACGCCGCGCCTCGCAATAGTTAAACAATACGGGCCCGAGTTGAAAACACGCGGTGCGATGGCGAAGGGCGAGTTGAAAACTTGCCGGTGTAGCCGAGTTGACGAAACCCCAAGCGCACTTTTCCCAGCGTGTTGGCTTTGTGACCGATGACAAGGAAGAACATATATGTACTGACGCGCATGCAAGTTGCGTTTTTAAGTTGGCTCGTCACAAACTTCTTTTATCTTTTGGTGTGCACACCCAGCCCTCACTGAGCAAGTCCTGGACGTACTCGCGGCCCATGGTCGTCAACGTGGCCCCTGAGCCGACGGTGGAGTCGGCCTTGCGGCAGGTGCTCCAGTACGAGAACGTATCGTTTGGCGAGTCGGGCGAGGGTCCAGGGCAGTACAAGCTGCCACGCTTCATCGCGGTGACGTCCAAGGGCAGCCTCGTCATCTCTGACTTTGTGAACCAGCGGGTGCAGCTAGTGAGCGACGCGGGTCGGCACCAGCATACCATCGGGACGCACGGCACCGCCCCGGGCCACATCAACGGCCCGTCAGGCGTCGCGTGCGACAGCAACCACATCTTCTTGTGCGAGGGTGGTAACCACCGGGTGCAGAAGCTGTCGATCGCGGACGGAACGCCGGTAGGGCGCGCGGGCAAGCACGGCCGGGATGCGGGCAACCTGTGGTGCCCCATGGGCGTCGCCGTCGCCATGCGCGCCCATGGAGATGGAGCTGAGAGTGCTCCCAACAAGATCGGCGAGGCCAGCCTGCTCTTCGTAGCCGACCACGTCAACGGGCGTGTCGCATGCTTCGAGGCGGATAAGATGGAGCACGTGCGCACGTTCAGCGAGCGCGGCTCCGAGCCCGGCCAGCTGCTGTACCCCACGGGCATCGCCGTCAAGGACGATGAGGTCTTTGTCGCCGACACGGGCAACCACCGCATCTCGGTCTGTCCTCGAAGAAGGGAGAACCCGTTGATGACCACTGATGACTACTGATGACCACTGATGACCACTGATGACCGATGATGAACTCTCACATCAGGTCTTCTCGAAAAAGGGAGAGTTCCAGCGCGTGCTTGGCGAGACCCCCGGCGGTGGTCCGGGCAGCGGCCCCGGCCAGCTGACCGAGCCACGTGGCCTCACCTTCGCCAAGGTGCCGCGCTGATGACCTCTGATGACCCCTGATGACCCCTGATGACCCCTGATGACCTCTGATGACCGAGCCACGTGGCCTCACCTTCGCCAAGGTGCCGTGCTGATTGTGCGCCACGGATTGTGCCACGGATTGCCACGGATTGCCACGGATCGCCACTATTTGGCCTCTGACCGAGCCTAAATGACACACTGAGCGGCTGAGATCGCCTCTGATCGCCTCGGATGGCAGCTGATGGCCACTGATTGCCACGGATGGCCTTGCATTCACCTTGCATCGGCAGGGGTGGCTCGTAGTCGCCGAGTCGAAGCGTCTCTCCGTCTCGCATGCATGTGCTCACCACGGCGCTGAGTACCTCTGATGACCTCTGATGAGTCGAAGCGTCTCTCCGTCTCGCATGCATGTGCTCACCACGGCGGTCTTTGCAGGGGTGGCTCGTCGTCGCCGAGTCGAAGCGCCTCTCCGTCTTCTCGCCGCCCGGCATCTTCCAGCAGTGCATCGAGCTGCCTCACGTGGGCCAGCTGTGGGACTGCGGATTCGACTCGGTGAGCGAAGTCTGTTACGTGAGCGACATTCGGGCGGGGAGCCCCAAGATCTTTGCGCTCGCGATGCGCGGCGGCTCGTTTGATGACAACCTGTCCGAGGTGTGGACTGCCAGTGTGATTCCCCGACTGACGGCTATAGCTGATGGCCCCTGATGACGATAGGTGGCTAGCTGATGGCCCCTGATGACGATTGGTGGCTAGCTGATGGAGGCCCCTGATGATGATTGGTGGCTAGCTGATGGCCCCTGACGACGATTGATGACGCCCCTGAGGACCCTTTTGATTGCTCCCACACACAGGCGGAGAAGGCTTCCAAAAAGACTGCTCTCAAGAAGGCGGCCGAGGCCGAGAAGAGCGCGAAGAAGTGATCTAGGTGTGCACGCATGCAAGCTCGGAACTGCAGCCGAGCAGGGTAACTATGTGCCTCTGACTTCTGAGCAGAGAGACACTTGTCAAACGAAACGGATGTGCCGGTAATAAAGTAAATCCGTGTGCGGTGCGACGTACCGCTACCCGACCGGTATGTAGTAGCCGTATCATCCGGGGGCACGGGCCGCACGTACTACCGTTAACCGTACTTTCTACTTAGCCGCACGACCTACGAACCTCTGGGGACTGCGACGTCTGGGGGAGCTCCCTGGCGCTCTCCGGCTCTCGTCCTCTGCACATTTTCGTTCCTGACCGATTTTCCTGGCCGCTGCGCTGCACACATCACATCAGCCTGAACATCGATGACGAATACAGTAGTCAGTACTAAATCGACATCGATACATTCATTATACATTGTATCAGGAAATCCTAACCACGAATGGTACCCAAACGTCAATTTGGACTTTGCCACATCTTGGTCCCACGCCATGCCTCCCTGTCGAGCCTCCCTGCCGCGCCTGCTCAGACCTCTAACGAGTACGTGATGAGGCGCCCTCGAGCGCCTCAATCGCCGTCTTCACCGCGGACACTAGCTGCGACGCCTCCGCCTCATCCCGTGGGCCATCGCGGCGCCACCGATCGTCGTCGAGGTGGCGCGCGGCATTCGCCCAAATGCGGAGCGAGTGCAACCGATCTTTCAGGTCGATCCGCATGCCACACTCGCGATGCCAATAGTTGATGCGCTCCTCAAAGCCCTCGGGCGCCTTCGCCGCCCTCGCTGCATAGATGGCGTCGAGTCGAGACATGACGCTGCTGAATGCGAGCAGCATATTGTCCTTGATGCCCTTGTGCGCATCGGTGCCCTTGCGCATCTCACGCACCTGCATCGAGAGCGGCGTGGGCACGTAGCCAGCCGCCGTGCTCGCGGGCCGTTCCGAGCTCGAAAGCACCGAGCCGTCGAGCGCGGCCTGGCCACTGCCTCTGCTGCCATCTTCATCCACCAGGCTCGTGAGCGTCGCGAGTGCGGCGGACACCGGGAGCCTCTTCCGCTCCTTGTCGTGGCAAAGACCTGACACGGCAGACTGGACGACGTC
>Ga0210247_100606_pt1 | contig 33140 bp, 27 predicted proteins | sample ChrtobMetP3_16mM_FD_155449 | JGI IMG/M metagenome (GOLD analysis project Ga0210247, IMG submission 155449) | Chrysochromulina tobin associated microbial communities from unialgal haptophyte culture, Seattle, Washington, United States - P3_16mM | ecosystem: Host-associated > Algae > Haptophytes >... | reverse complement strand
CTCGAAGCGCAATGTCGCGCATGTCGTCGAATCCTCCGATGAGAGTTAAGTGTCCCGCCCACCCACCGCGATGTAAGCCTGGTCTAGCTTTAGCAGGGACCGGGTTGTCGCGCTCACCAGGCTGCGTTTGTGTAGCTTTGATGAACCGCAATTCAACGTTTCAACGCGCGACCAGGTTTACGGTGCGTCATCATCGAGATGAAACTTTCACACTCCTGTTAAATTCACACACGGAAAAGAAACTTTAGAAGGCCCATCGCGAGCGTAAGCTCATTGCGGCGGTGTGTCGGTTGTTGGCATTAACTCCTTACCATTGCAGTTGACTCGTGTTGACGAGATTCCTGTGCACAGGATTCCTTCTGAAACTCGGCTGTGATGGGCTGTGGCACATCGCGGCCGAAGGAAGCGGGCCTCGTCGGCACAGGACTCGCCGGTACGGGGTCTAATAAACGGAACCGAGTGGAGCCTGCGCCGTCGCACGATGCCGTCGAGGAGTTCGATTCACCTCTCGGCGAGCGCGCCGATGCAACGCTCGCCGATGCAGCGCACGCCGATGCAGCGCTCGCCAAGGCTGCAGCCGATGCAGCGCTGGCCAAAGCCAGGCCGATGCTTTACCCGGGGTTTAGGGGTTCCTTTGGCGCCCGCGACGCTGCCATGGGCACAGGAGATGTTGACGATCCCGATGATCTGGATACGTTCGAGCTGGATGAGGGCGGTGGCGTACGAAAAATCGCGACGACGAAGGCCGGCCAGAAGGCGAATAGCACTATGAAGGAAGCGCACCGCCTCGCCGATGAGGCCGCCGGTCACATTGCGAATATAAAGACGATTCTGGACCATGACTCGTTGAGCACGCTACCCTCATTGCCCGATTCGTCGGCCGCGGCGCAGCAGGATGAAGACCCGAAGGCGGCGAAGCAGCGTGCAAAGCTCGAGGCCAAGGAGGAGAAGAAGCGCGCCAAGGAGGAAGCCAAGCGGCTGAAGGCCGAGGCGAAGGCTAGGAAGAAGAAGGAGAAGACGGGCAGGGGCGGCGGGGATGGCGACGACGAGGATGCGAGGGTGCACGGTGGGGGAAGCGAGGTAGTCGCGCCCAAGGTGGCACTCACCTTCGATTACTTTGACCCCAGCAAGAGCGGCTTTCTCGGCTACCGTGAGCTTCGCAACGCGTTGCGACACCATGGCTTAAGCAATGAGACTATCCTGGATGCGAAGTCGGTGTTGCGCCGGTACGACGACACGCCCGACGGCAAGCTCGACCTGCACGAGTTTGCTGAGCTTGTGCGTGACCTCGTGGCACCCGACGACGATTCAGACGACGAGCAGCTTCGAATCGATGTGCGCGCGAACGACGATGATAGCAAGAAGAAGAAGAAGAAGGTGCGCCGTCCGGAGCACCGCCAGCCGCAGCCTTTTGCGCACCTTGTTGCCACGCGTCGGCCTGCCTCTGTGTGCTCCTTGCGAATGGACGATGCCAAGTGCATGCTGATTGCCTCGAGTGCATGCTGATTGCCTCTGCGTGCCTCTTTGCGAATGGACCATGCCGGCGGCGGCAGCATGATGCGCTCGCCAGTGCAATGCCCTGCCTTGGACCACGTTCGAAAGGGCACACAGCTGATGCGCTCGCTCGCGTGCGCACGTGCTGCTTGGCAGAAGAAGAAGCCGAGGAAGAAAAAGCCGCACGATGATGACGAGGATAGCAGCTAGCTGCATCTAGTTGCAGGTAGGAGCCCATGTATATCGGGAACGCCCACGGGGATTGTTTCGGTGCCCGCCGCAGCCCCCGGGGCGCGAGAGTCCACCGCACGTCCGCCGTCGCGGTCGGTTGTCTGCCAAACGACTAGCGATAACGCGAAAGGCAGCACGTGCGGCGTCGAGTCTTATTATGAGTACGATATGTACAACATCATTTGACCCACCCGACAGACCGGGAGCGGCGAGAGGTTCTGCTATTTTTCTCAGGGGCTTCTCGTCTGCTGCGACTGTGCCCACCCCCGCACCCCGTAACTGCGCGATCGAACAATATTAACATACGTCGGCGTTCAAAGACGCGTGTCCGCTGGCCCACAAGGGCCCAAATGGTACAGGCCTAGGGGCCCATCCCGCTCAATCCGCATAGGGAGGCCGGCGTGCCGCGCGGAGCACTCGGTGCTCCGTCATGAGCGCCGTCGTGAGCGCCGCACGAAACTTGCCGCGACTCATCCAAGCAGATGCTGCGGCGGCGGTGGCGGCGACGGGAGGAGGCATCGGCATCGGCATCGGCATCGGCGGCACCTCGTGACGACCAGCGCCGTCGTGGGCGGCGCCGTCGTGGGCGGCGCCGTAGTGGGCACCACCGCCTTGGGCCGCCGAGTCCTTGGCGTCGGCGGGCAGGAGCGCCGCGTCGAGCACCTCGCGAATCTCGCGCACGAGGATGAAGGTCATGTCACGGAGCACGGTCTGCGGCAACTCGCGCAGGTCCTTTTCATTCTTGGCGGGCAAGATGACCGTGCGCATGCCGCCGCGGTGCGCCGCGATCACCTTCTCCTTGATCCCACCGACGGGTAGGACGAGCCCTCGGAGCGTCACCTCTCCCGTCATCGCGAGATCGGGTCGAACCTTCCTACCGGTCAGCAACGAGACGATGGCGGTGGTGATCGTGACGCCTGCAGACGGCCCATCCTTCGGGACGGCACCCGCAGGGAAGTGGATGTGCAGGTCGGTGCTGTTCAGAAAGTGGCCAAGCGGACCGCCCGACACGGCGCCCGGCTCGGCGCCGACAAGCCCAAGCTCGTGCGCGTGCGCACGTATCCAGCTGCGCGCGGCCATCGCACTCTCTTTCATCACGTCGCCGAGCTGCCCAGTGAGGACGATCTCGCCACGCCCGGCCATCTGCTCGGCTTCCACATACAGCAGATCGCCGCCCACGGACGTGTACGCGAGCCCGGCGACGATGCCCGGCTTCGTCAGACGGAACGCGTTATCGCGCGGCCCGTCGTACTTTGGAGGGCCGAGGACGGTCGTCAGCACGTCAGCGGACACGACGCCCGTTTTCGCTAGCGAGGCCTCCGCCGCCGCACACCGCTCCGCCGCTTGCGCCGCCGCGTCGGCCCCCGCCGGTGCCCCCGCGATCAAAGGCACACACGCGGGCAGCTGCGCCGTCGTGGGCGCCGGCGCCGTCGTGGGCGCCCCTGACGCGACGGCGCCCGACGCCTTCGACCCCGCCTCGCCCGAGACGGCGCTCTCCTTGGCATTCACGGCGGTGCCCGATACGGCGCCCGCCTCGCCCGAGACGGCGCTCTCCTTGGCCCGAGCTTCGGCTTCGGCTTGTGCCTCCTGTGCCTCGGCCGCGCGCGCCGCGACGGAGCGACAGAGCGCCGCGAGCTGCCGATCGAGCTCCCGCACGCCGGCCTCGCGCGTGTACTTGGAGATGAGGGAATCGACGACGGTTACGTCCATGCGTAGCTGCTCGTCGGCAAGGCCGTGGTACTGGCGCTGCTTGGGCAGCAGGTGGCGTAGAGCGATCTGCACCTTCTCCTCGACAGTGTAGCCGGACATCTCGAGCACCTCCATGCGATCGTACAGCGGCCGGGGGATCGGATCGAGCTCATTCGCCGTCGCAATGAAGAGGACCTTGGACAGGTTGAACGGCAGGTTCAGGTAGTGGTCGCGAAAGGCTTGGTTTTGCTCAGGGTCAAGCACCTCGAGCAGCGCCGACGAAGGGTCGCCGTTGAGCGAGTTTCGTCCGAGCTTGTCGATCTCGTCGAGCATAATCACGCAGTTGCTCGAGCCGCACTTTTTGAGCGCCTGCACGAGATCAGCACGGGGTCAGTCCGTGGAAGAGGCAATCCTCAGAGGCAGTCCAGAAGGGCTGTTCACAGAGGCAGTCCAGAAAGGCTGTTCACAGAGGCAGTCCAGAAAGGCTGTTCACAGAGGCAGTCCTGAAAGGCAGTTCACAGAGGCAGTCCAGAAAGGCTGTTCACAGAGGCAGCCCCCAGAAGCAGTCCTCAGAGGCAGTCCGACGCACCTGCAGGATCAGGCCGGGCATCGCGCCCACATAGGTGCGACGATGGCCACGGATCTCAGCCTCGGAATGCACTCCGCCGAGTGAGACGCGGTAAAAGTCGCGATGCAGCGCATCGGCAATCGACTTGCCGAGCGACGTCTTGCCGATGCCTGGCGGGCCGAGCATGCATAGGATGGAGCCACGCATATCGCCTTTGAGCTTCGCCACGGCGAGGTACTCAAGGACCCGTGCCTTGACCTTGTCCATGCCGAAGTGGTCAGCCTCGAGCTGCTTGCGAGCTCCCGCGATCTGCAGCCGCTCCGCGCTCGTCGCGTTCCATGGCAGGTCGGCGATGAACTCGAGGTAGTCGACGAGCGTCGAGTACCTGATGAGGGAAATCATCAGAGGTCATCCGAGGTCATCCGAGGTCATCCGAGGTCATCCGAGGTCATCCGAGGCCACCCGAGGCCATCCGAGGTCATCCGAGGTCATCCGAGGTCATCCGAGGCCATCCGAGGTCATCCGAGGTCATCCGAGTTCATCAGTGGGCAGCGTACTCGGAGTGCATGGGCGACATGCGCCGCAGCCGCTTCAGTTCACGCATCGCCACCTCCTCGGCCTCGGCAGGGAGGCTCGCGGCGCGCAGCCGCCGCTCGAGCACTGCCACCTCGCCCTCCTCGTCACCGTCACCGCCCACGGCACCGCCGAGGCCACCGGGCAAGAACGGCAGTCCGCCCGGGGGGAAGCCTGGGAAGCTCGGTGAGCGATACACGCGAAAATGTACCGGCGGCGAGGGCGCGGCGCGGCTCGAGCTGTTGTCGGCTGCGCCGCCGCGAGCGGCGCTCACGTTCGCGTCCGCCGCGCCGCCCGTCTGGCGCTCGAGCTCGTGGATGAGCCCCGAGATCATGCTCGAGATCTGCTTCACGAGCGCTCGTTCCACAGACTCGCCCTCTGTCGACTCGCTCTTGGCGACGTCGTCCTCGTCGTCGCTGCCGCCGCCGTCGCCGCGCCGATCGCTGCCTCCGCCGCGGCCGTCCGTGTCGCGTGCGCCGCCGCCGCCGCCGCTGCCGCCCGCGTCGCCGCCGTCCACCGACGCACTCGCCTGCGCCACGCCCTCGTCGTCGGCCTCCGCCTCGGCAGACGCTAGCTTGGCGGCGGTGATGGCGATGACCTTGCGCACGATGCGCTGGTCGAGGCGGCGCATCACCAAGAAGGGCGTGCCGCGATCGTCCTTCGCGATCTCGTCGAAGCCCGCCGCCTGCAGCGCCTGCAGACCGCCGTCGGAGGAAGCGATGTGCGTCCGGAACGCTGGCTCCCACAGGCAGACGGAACGCGCACGGATATCGCGCGGGTGGTCGCGCGCGCGCTCCAAATAGTCGAGCATGGTCTTCAGGGCCGCGAGCCGGTTCGGCGAGCGTTGCAGCCGTTCGATGGCCACCTCGAACTGCTGCATATCCCGCTCCGGGCCATCACCGTCAGCGTCGCGAGCAGAGCCCGGCTGGTGCGCATCGGCCCGTATGAGCCTCCTGGGGCGCATCCGCGAGATGACTTGGCCAGCATCCACGAGTGAGAGCCCGAGTAGGACCGTCGCCAGAAGGCCGCGCATCATATTCTGGATGGAAAGGAAAAACACCGAGACGTTTCCGTCGCCAACGCCGATTCTTTCACAGTCTCGTTCACGTTCTTTCCCGCTCGGCTTTTCACACGAACCACCGGTCCCGTGGAGACACAGAGTGGAAGGCGCAGAGCCTTGTACGAGTACGTAGATGGTTGAGGGATTTCAGGAGTAGGAGCCAGGTCCCAGGACAGATCAAGAAGAGATTCAGATTGCCACGCAGTCCGAGCTGAAAGGCTTTATTGAATGAGGAGAACGCACTGGACACTTGGTGCTTATTTTCAGCAGGAATTTGAAATGAGATGAAAGCTTCTCTGGACCGTGGTCCCATGGCTTGCTTTTTCATTCAGGCGTCAGCGTCGCGCTCGACGGACGACGGCCGCGATGCAAGGATGCATATCTATCCTCTCTATCTTCGACACGGGGTGCGCCTGCGAATGTCACCTCGCCTTGGCTGCCTCGAGCACGTCCTTCTCGTCGCACCAAGGCATCTCGATCCGATCTGCCGCCTCGAGCATGCGAGCGCGCTCAGCCCCAGGGTGCCCATTCGCGGCGTCGACCATTTTCTGTTTGCTGAGCCGCTCGGCATTGCAGCGGCGGCGCACCAAGCCGAGGGCATCCGTTTCGATGCGCTCCTCGACCTTGCGCAGGTTGGCCGCGTCCGCATGCCGCAGCTCGAAAGTGTCGGCCACGAAGTAGCGTACGCCGAGCGCCTCTGTGCTGCGTTCGAGCACGTGCGCTTCGCTCGGCTGGAGCGAGTACGGCGTCGTCTCGCCACCCAGCGGCAGCGACGAGAGCACCGAGAAGAACATGAGCAGCAAAAAGGGCGCGAGCTGCATTACGCTGACGTTGACGTCGGCCTGCATCGGGCGTGGCGGGGCCCGCGCCCGCGCGTGGGGATGCCCCTGGTGCCCACGCGGTGGCACGCCAAAGAACATGTTGAAGATGTCTTCGGGAGTGAGCTCCTCGGCGTACACGCCAGCGTGCTGACCGCGATGGGCGCCTGGATGGCCGCCGCCGCCGCCGCCGCCCGATCGTCCTCGCTCCTCGCCGTACCGGTCATAGTGCGCGCGCTCGTCCGGATCGGACAGCACCTTGAATGCGGCGGAGATGTCCTTGAACTTGCGCTCGGCCAGATCTTTTTTATCCGCATTCTTGTCCGGGTGCCATCGCAGCGCCTCCTTGCGATACGCCTTCTTGATGTCCTCGGCGGTCGCGTTCCGCTGTAGGCCGAGCACAGCGTAATGGTCGACCATGAGGCGTTTCCCACGCCGTTTTGGTCAGCGAGGAGACGTGTCTAAGACACAGAAGAAGTTTTGTAGTACCGCATATTGTACATTTGTTGGACTTGCGGAGTGGCTGAACAGGCCCTTTCATAGCTTGAGGACCGGAGCTAATTTTGGCCCGCCTATACTGAATATGGGAACAAGACTTGCGTCGTGTTGCAGCCGTCCGTGCGCGGCCGCATGGGTGCGCGAAGAGGCAATCGGGCTGCGATCTGTGACGCGGACGCGACTGGTCACTCGGCACTGTTGTCTTCGCCCACACAGGGCATGTTGGCGGCCGACGAGAGCGAATTGCCGCACGGCGGAGCCGCGCATCCGCCGCAGATTGCCTTCAACGACGGGCGCCATCGGCGGGCGGCCGGGCATGGTGGGCAGAATGCGAGTGACGGGGTCGCGGGATTCACCGACTACGAGTCCACCCTCCGCTTCATGGTCTACCGACGGCTTCAGCGCGAGCTGCTCGGCACGTACTCCAAGCAGCGCAAGTGGGTGACGTGGCTGTGGGTGTTTGCATTCATCGCCCTCGAGGTGGGCCTCATCTCTATCACCAACTCCCAGGACTTCATGGAGTTCGAGTTGCGCATCCACGTGCTGACGAACCTGGTGGGCACCTTGCTGCTCGTCGTGCTGCTGTACGTGGTCCTGCAGGTCGTGACGGTGCTGCGCTGGTGTATCCTGTGGATCGCGGTCGGCTCGATTATCACGCTCATCATCGAGCCGAGTGAGCGCATCAAGATGCCCGATGCGACGCGTGGCGGCGTCGCGTCGGTCATCGGCGGCATCACTGCCAGCATGTGCATCCTCAACATCCTGCTCTGGTACCACTTCAACAAAATCTACCCGGTGGCCGTGCGCGACGGGCGGTCTAGCCTTTGGCCTTGGCTGGACCTCAAGGACCTTCAGCGGTACTTCCAAATCAAGCCGATTGCCGAGCGATCCGGATTCTACACATACCGCATGCGGACGCTCTGGCTCCCGTGCTGGAGCAAGGAGTGTACCTTTGGCTACGTCGGCGAGGTGGACGAGAACGGCCGCCCGCATGGCCTTGGCACCTGGCAGGTGATTGCGCCGCTGACAGCGTCTGACGGCGCCTGATTGCGTATGATGGCATCACTCATCAGCCCGCATGGCCTGGGCACCTCGCAGGACGATGCCAAGCACGGCGAGTGCCTGCAAGGCGTATGGAAGCACGGCCGACCGATCGGTCCCTTCCGCGCCTCCGAGTACCATTCGGATTACCGCTTCGCCAACGTGCGCGTTGGCTTCGCACACAACCGAGCCGAGGACGCGAACGAGGAGCGTTGGTGGCGCCCGACGTTTTCGGAGACGGGACTCATTTGGGGCGTCGCCTCGCTCGAGCAGGTGATTGCGCTCCTGATGAGCTCTGATTACCTCTGATTGCACCACTGCTGAACTCGGATGATGAGCGCTGAGTGCCTCTGAGTGGCCCGAGCAGTCCGTGGCAGGCGCGTGGTTCAAGGCACTGCCTACGACGACGATCCTCGCCGCTGAGGTGGACCGCGACGCACGCTGGGTCCTCGAGCAGCTGATCGCCCTCACGATCCCCGAGGCGCTCACGAACGAGATTGTGATCTCGGCCACGGAGGGCGAGATACACGTGTCCGGGTACGAAACCGCCAAGGGCTGTGGTCCCTCCAAGAGGTCCTCGTGGCATCGCGGATGGCATCGCTGATGGCATCTGATTGCCTCCCTCATCAGGTACGAGATGGCCGAGGGCTGCGACCCCTCCAAGATCACCATCACCATCGCCGCCGACGGGTCTGATCCTCTTCGCAACCACCGAGTGGGACGCGGCGATGCAATGGTACTGCCCCCATCAATCACTGATGAGGGATGCAATCAGAGGTCATCAGATGCAATGGTACTGCACCCATTAAGCACTGGATCATCATCATCATCATCATCATCATCATCATCATCATCGTCGTCGGCGGCATCGTCGGCGGCGGCATCGTCGTCATCATCATCATCATCAGCAGCACCGATGCAGCACAGACGCAGAACCAGCGCCGACGCGGGCGTCGGCCACCGCCGCCACGACAGCAGCGGCGGGGGCGTTGATGGCGCCCCGCAACACTCACAGCCTCACGGCTCGCCGCCGAGTCAGACTCGTCCAGTGCTCGTCGAAGCTACGGAGACGGATGGCAACAACGCCGTACCTGATGTAGGAGGCAATCAGAGGTCATCAGAGGTTCGTCCAGTGCTCGTCGAAGCTACGGAGACGGATGGCGACAACGCGCCATTGCTCAAGGTGGAGTGCCCTCTGATGACCCTCTGATTGCCCTCTGATGACCCTCTGATTGCCCTCTGATGACCCTCTGATGACCCTCTGATTGCTCAAGGTGGAGTGCCCTCTGATGACCCTCTGATTGCCCTCTGAGTTCCCTCTGAGTGCCCTCTGAGGACCCTCTCAATGCACCGCCACTGATCACGAATGACCTCCCTCATCAGAAGGCCAAGCAGCCAACCATTCCTCGCCTCGCTGTGCTCGATCGCATGCCTCTCTCGAGAGCTCCACCTGAGGTGATCCTCTATGTACCCGGCTTCAACGCGTCTGTCAAGGACGAGGTAGCTGCCCTCTGATGGCCCTCTGATGGCCCTCTGATGGCCTTCTGACGGCCTTCTGACGGCCCTCTGGTGGCCCATAATGGTGACTGATTGCCTCTGATGGCCTATGCATGCATGCAGGTGTGCGTCATTGGACAGCTCCTCTGCCTGGGAAACTTCCCGCCTTCGGTCAAAGCTTTCACATTCTCGTGGCCGGGAGGTCGTGAGCTCACGTATTTCTCCGCCGTCGGCTACGCACGCCACCCGCGCTGCCAAGCCGACTTCGCCGCCTTCGTCGCCTCGCTCATCGACGCGGGCGTGCGTGAGTTCCATGTGCTATGCCACTCGGTATGTCTCTCCTTCGCTCTGAGTGCCCTCCTCGCATGCAAGCGCTCACCACGGCGCGCACGCCACTCGGTGTGTCTCTCCTTGTCGCTCTGAGTGCCTTGTATGATGGCCAGTGCTCATGGGCTCTGATGACCGCCTGATGTCCTCCTATGGCCACTGAGGATGGAGCGTCTCGTGATCGCAGGTGGGCGCACATGTCTTCTTCTCGGCACTCCACCTGCTCCAGCCCATGCTCGCCACGTGTGACCAGCAGGCGCGCCGTCGCGCAACGCTCAACAAGGGCTCGTGCAGCAGTCCTCAACATGAATCCTTCCATCTACCATCGAATGCGCCTCGTGCGCGTTTTGCCACCGTCATGATGATGTCACCCGACTACCCTCTCCACACCTTCATCCAAGAGGACTTTTCGATGCTCAGGCGCATGTGCTGTACGATCACCCTGTACGCGAGATATGAGTACCCTCTGAGTGCCCTCTGAGTGCCCTCTGAGTGCCCTCTGAGTGCCCTCTGAGTGCCCTCTGATGACGAATGAGTGCCCTCTGATGACGAATGAGTGCCCTCTGATGACGAATGAGTGCCCCCTCATCAGGTACTGCGACACGGCCGACCGGGCGCTCTTCTACAGCGAGGTCTTTAACGCTGAGCGTGCCCTTGGCAAGAACCCTTTCCTGCTCGTCTGTGGCAGCACTGGTGGTGGAGCTGGCGCTGGACCGGGCAGCGCCTCTGATAAGGGCCCTCGAGGTGTCAGTGATGAGGGGGGCAATCAGGGGGCGGGGGGACTCGACAAGGGCTGCGGCACTTACGGCACCTCGAACGGCGCTCGGGATGGCGCGGACGCTCGAGACGGCGCTGACGCTCGAGACGGCGCTGGTGGCGCCAACGGTTCAACCTCGAACGGCGCTCGGGATGGCGCGGACGCTCGGGACGGCGCTGGTGGCGCCAACGGTTCAACCTCGAACGGCGCTCGGGATGGCGCGGACGCTCGGGACGGCGCTGGAGGCGCCAACGGTTCAACCTCGAACGGCGCTCGGGATGGCGCGGACGCTCGGGACGGCGCTGGTGGCGGCGCCAACGGTTCAATCTCGACGGTTCAATCCGCTCGGGACGGCGCTGGTGGAGGCGCCAACGGTTCAATCTCGACGATCCAATCCGCTCGGGACGGCGCTGGCGGCGGCGCCAACGGTTCAATCTCGACGATTCAATCTGAATCAATCTCGACTCCCGAGCTTCTCTCGACGGCGCCTCCCTCGGTGATGACTTGGCTGGCGAACTTGGGCTCCGGCAGGGTACGCCGAGTATCCAAGGAGCTCACGGCCACCCTCGGCCACGCGCTGGAGGGCGATCTACAGTCCAAGGTGTGTTATAGGGGGGTGCCACTCGATATGGATGTCATCGACACCTCGTGGATGGACTCCAATGTGCACGCACTCCGGCACAATTACTTCAACGTAAACCGCTGGATGCTCGATGACATCCGCGACACCGTCGTGACAAGAAGGCGTGCGCATTTGCGCGCGGGCGGCCTTACCCACAGGCGAGGCAACGTCTGGTCCTTCGTGGGCGCGCCCAAGTACATCGTCAACCCTTGAGTCAGGCCGTCTTGCGCGGCCGTTGGGCGCCATGGCGGGCGCGCGTCGGCGTCCCCTCCCCCATCTCGGCGCTAACGTCCGTGGACGGGGTGCCCATCTCGGCGCGCGGCCGCGGACGGGCCGATGGGCGGGCCACTCGAGCTGTGAAAAGTTGCCCAACACGACGCGGTTGGCCACCCTATCATGGGCGGGCCACTCGAGCTGTGAAAAGTTGCCCAACACGACGCGGTTGGCCACCCTATCATTTGCGGGCCACTCGAGCTAGTTCTGCTCATCTGCTCAGCTCCTCGTGGCCTGTGCTGCACGCACGACCGGACGCAGCCGACGGGCAGGGCGCGCGCCGGCGGTCGTGTGAACTGAGTGTGATGTTGTGCGCGCGTAGCATTTCGTCAGGTTGGTTTCCGAGTTCTTCGTTGACTTTTGTCCGTCGATGTAGCATGTACGCCGTCGGTTGCGTGTGTACACGCTGAACGCTCCTGTGGGGGGTGTGGCCGTGTCGTTGTTCGTGTTTGATCGAGGTAGTGGTGCTCCGAATTCGTTGCCATAGTTCTTGTCCTTTCGAAGCAGAAAAATTCATTTTCTCGCGTCGATGCACCTGGGTACTCGCTAATCCAGTAAAACATGCAGCAAAAATGGCCGAAAGCTGCCCCCGACTCACACGCAAAACCGGGGCTGAGCCATAGGGGACGACCCAACACGCGCGCGACCTGAGAGTCAAGAGAGTTCGGGCCAGGCCCAGGGCTGGGACGCGCACGCCTGCTCCTCCTCCTCCTCCTATCGCGCCCAAGACGGCGCCTCAGGTGAGGTCGGGTCGTTCCACAGCGCCCATCGGGCCGCCAATGGAGGACGAGCTGAGACCAATGCTCGAGGCGCCCATCACGGCGCCGGCTGTGCTGGCGGCCTTGGCGGAGCGCTTGGCACGCGAGTCCTGGTACGTGCGCTGCTCGGGGTGCAGCGAGTAGAACGTGTCCGTAATGCGTGAGGCGACCCATGGGGGGCGAAAGGTGAAGTACAGGTGGCCATCGCCCGGCGTCACGTTCCAATCTTCGACAACTTTCTTGAGCATGTACTTGTAGACGACGCGGTGAGAGCGCGAGAAGACGTTCATGTAGGCGGAGAGGCCGGGCTCCGAGTCGAGCGTCGCCAGCTCGAAGCGTATCACCACGTGCTCGTCGTCCGTCGAGCACACGAGGAACGCGTACTCGCTCCAGTCGAACTCGATCGCCTCGCGCAGCTCCGCCACCATCTGCGGCAGCGTCGAGCGCGTCGGCAGCTCGGAGGACGCCTGGCCCGTGGAGCCCTTGACGCGCCCCGACGGCCGTATGGGCCCGGCGAGGATCTGCGCATCCTGCAGCCACTTATAGCGCAGCGCCTGGTCGTCGGCACGCTCGTATGGGTCGGCCACCGAGGAGAACGCGTTGAACTGGAACGTCGGGTTGCTGCCGCCGCGGAACGAGTCCTCGTACTTGAGCGACTTGTGCGTGTCCGACATGACGAACGCCTTCTCGTGCCCGGCCGCCTTGGTGGCCTCAACGTGCTTCTCGCGGTCCTCCTTGGCGACCTCGTCGGCGAGCGAGAACGGTGACGGCATGTACTCAAACTCGGAGAAGGTCTTCTGCTTAGGCTTGTATGGCGCACCCAGGTTGACATTCCAGTCCTCCGCCGGCTGACGGTTGTCCAGGATCTTTTGGAAGCGGCTGCGGCTCACCTGACCTGGTTTGATGCTGTTCGGCAGAGCTGATACCGATACGAAATTGCCGATGCGGAAGGCCTGAGTGATGAGGTCCGACTCGGCGTTAGAGTAGGTGGGCAGTACGACTGAGAAGTTGGGCAGCGCGTAATGCGGCAGCGGTGCCTGCCGCGCCGGATGCGAGCCCGAAGACGCAGCCTGGTCATCGACGCCCATTGGACGCCCTACAACAGCCGCTGGAATTGCGAAACTCATCAAGCTGCCCCAGGCACTGGCGACGTAATGTAACCTTCATGCCAATTGCCCGGAACGGCGGCTGGTTGCTTTGATCTCGACAAAAAACTTCCTCGCGGTGCGTCTCCTCTCGTTTACGTGCGCAGTGATGCCAACAGCCCCACTTATGCGGCGGCGGCGGCATATGAGGGGCCCTGCGCCGCTGCGCCAGCCTTGGCTGCGCCGCTTCCTTTCCCCTTGCTCGCTCGCGCGCGCGACCGCACACCGCCACCCTCAACTGGGATCGTCATTGTCGCGGACGTGGAGAAGCACAGACTTGCAGCCCCTCACCTACGCTCGTCACCCCCACGCAGGCCACCATGGGCAAGGGCATGGGCGGAGCTAATTTCCCGGTTTGTCGAGCAGCGGCGGAACCCATCCCACAACCGACCCCTCCCAACCTCGCAACGTGTCCGCAGCCCCTCATTGCCGTGATCTCTCAATTACCTCCGCACCCAACATCTCACTGCAGAACGTTCTCGCACTCTCGCGCGCAGTACCCCAAGTGGGTGTGGTCCCCGGCAGGCGGCTGGTGGTGCAACCCGCCCAACTGGAAGCGCAACACGGCGATCTGCGGCGCAGTGTGGGGCGTCTGCCTCTACTTCACTGCCAGGTTCTCGATGGAGAATGAGCGTAGGCCGCTCGCGCCCATGTCGTACCCGATGCCGTCGCAGTTCTGGTGCAAGCACGCCGTCGCCGACGACCCGCGGCTCGCGGCCATGGGCTGGCCCGACGCGACGAAGGAGTGAGCGCACGACTCGGGAAGGGGTATTTGACGCGAGCGCGCACGCATACTACTAGCGCAGCAGTCTGGCTTCTTTTGACAGCGCCCCTGCCCCCGGTGGGACGCTCGTTGACATCGAATGTAGCAGTGAAGCAGACATGCGGGTACATTTCTCTCACATTTTACAGACACTTCCCCGACTCCGTGCTGAGACGACGTGCATTCATTGGATTCAACGTGACCGGAGCGTGCCCGCCAGTTTGTGCCGCCGCTTCAAGCAGGCGAGGGCATCCTCCGCATCGCGCATCGTTGCGCTCGTCGCGAGCGTACTCCAGTCGTCGGGACTCGCCCCATACACGAGGAAGTACTCCACGATGCGTCCTCGTCTGTCCTCGACAAACCAACGGAGCGTTGAGGGTGGTCCGTCGTTATAGACCGCGCGCGCGAGCCCATCGTCCTTGGAGAGAGCGAAGCTGACTTGGTCGCCCACGCGCACCCCACTCTCGCCGACGACCTCGCGCCGGTCGGGTTTCCGTTGCGCGGCGATGCTGCTGCTGGCGCCTTTCAGAGGCACGACGGTAGGCGGCGCACTCGAAGGCACGGCTGCGGCGGGCGCGCTCGAGGCCGCGGCTGGGTGTGACGCTGACCTTTTGCGACGAGTCAGAGGGTCATGGCTTGTGTGCGGCGTCGTGGATTCGTCGTGGGCGGCGCGCTTGCCAACCACCGAAGAGGCTGCTGTGACGGCAGCGGCGGTGGTAGAAGATGAGAACGAGGCCGCGGTTGGCCGTGGTTGCTTGTCAGCGGCGCGCGGCTCCGGAGGAGCCGAAGCGGCTGCAGCACGCTTGGCCGGAGGGCGCGGTTGCGACGCCCCGTTCTCCTCGAGGATCTGAGCCAAAGTTGTGAGTCCGAGCTGGATGGACTCGACGAGTTTTCGCAGCTTCATGGAAGGTACTGGCGGCGGCAACGGCGGTGGGGCTGGGCGCTTGGTGTGCAGCAGTGGCGAGTCGCACATGTCGCACTTCGGCAGCGTCGGGACGTTGGCGAAGTTGCACGAGGCGCACACGTTCAGGTCGGCGCCGGTTGCGTCCAGGGACCACATCGCGGGAAATCCGAACGAGGAGGGTCTTTTCTCTCATCACGATCGCCTCCGTCGCCCTGGCCGCGACCATCTGTGGCGCAGGTCGGGATCTGTGGCGCAGGTCGGGATCCATCCTCCGCGCGAACATCCGCACTCACGATGCCGTTCGCTCTGCGCCAACTCATGAAGCCAGGTGACTCCGGCGATGCGCCGCTCTCACTGCTCCTTCCATTGCCTGGCGACGACCGTCCGTCGTACCTCATCGGCCGCAAGGAGGGCGCAATCGTGCTGGCCAACGACAAGAGCATCAGCCGCAGGCACGCCGAGCTGTCTGTGACCGACGGGCGGCTCTTCATCAAGGACCTCGACTCCAAGTTCGGCACATTCATCAACACTCAGCGCCTGTGGAACACGGAGCCCACGGACGCGGCATCACTGGCGGAGTCGCAGCCGCTTTTGGCCGAGGAGCCGTACGGCCACCCGGGCGGGCGGCGCTACGCCGTGCCACATGGCGCTAAGCTCAAGGTCGGCACGACGAGCTTTCTGGTCGAGCACGTGCCGCTCGTCGTGTGCGCCTCGGGCGTGAGCGGCGATGCCAAGGCCACGCACAAGGCGGCATGTGAGCGGCTTGGCGCGGCGCAGGCCAAAGAGTGGCGCGAGGACGTCACCCACCTGGTCACGCCGATGATGCAGTGGACGCCCAAGTTCCTGTACGCGCTAGGATCGCTCGTACCGGTCGTCAACCCCTTGTGGCTGCACGACGCAAGCATGCGCACCGCAATCTCCGACCCGCTGCCCGATGTCAACGACGCCAAGTACGCGCCGACGCCGCCGGCGGGTGCGCGCGCCGAGAGCGGCCTCGACGCGCGCGTCGGGTGCGTCAACTCCGCGCGCGCGAGGCTGCTGAGTGGCGTCCGGCTCCTCTGCTTGCCTCCGACGGCGCCACACCCCGACTCTCTGAAACTCATCGCGTTGATGGGCGGCGAGGCTGTACCATGGGACGGGCCAGCGCTCGACGGCCCCGACGCGGCCGCGCACGCGACGCGCCGCGCGCAAGAGGGGTACGGCTTCTTGATTGCCATCGGATTGCCATCGGATGACCGCTGATGACCGTTGATGACCGCTGCTGACCGCTGGTTGCCTCCCTCATCAGGTATGACTTCCTCCTGCCGGACGAAGAGCCGGCAAGCGCCTCCAAGGCGGTCCGTGTAGCGCTCGATACGGCGCGCGCGCGCATCCTCTCCCCTCTCACAATTCGCACCACCCTCGTCTTCGCCGACCTGCAGCGCGCCATGCAGCAGGCAGCGCAGCAGGCGACACGCACCGCCAGCAAGAAGGGCCCCGCGACGGCGCCCGCGACCGCGACGGCGTCCGCGGCGGCGACGGCAGCGGCTGCAGCGGCGCGCGCGGCTGGGTGTGCCACGGTGGCCTCGCTTCCACCTGATGCGATGACGCAAGCCGCGTCTCAGGCCTTTCGCATGCCTGCGGACTCCGGAGGGTACACAGAGCCACAGGGATTGGGAGCCGTCCCGCGGCCCGCCACGCAGCTGGCATCCGCATCGCAGCAGCTGGGCGCGGCCGACTCCCACCTCGCGGCGCATGCGGGCGACGCGAGTGCGCCGCCGCGCGCGCCGCAGCCCCCATACACGGGACCCATGAAGAGCTCCAAAATCTCCCAAATCTCCAGCACGACGGCACCGGCCGTGGAGCGCTCCACAGAGGCTCCACAGAGACACGGACGGTCCGCAGAGGCGCCGCCGGCCGCACCTGCCGCACCTGCCGCGACGGCGCCGGTCGCCCCGGTTGCTGCTGCTGCTGCAGGCGACGGCTGGCACGCTCGGAGTAAAAAGGATACGTGTGGCGCTCCACCCGCCACCGATGCTCCCGTCGTGCCTATGCGCGCCCCCCCCGCGCCAACACCCTTACCAGAGGCGGCGGCGGCGGCCGCGGCGGCGGCGGCGGCCGCGGCGGCGGCGGCCACGGCGGCGGCGGGACTGGCACCGGGCCTCGCTCCGATGGCACTGCCGCCTCCGCGCCGGCCACCGCCGCCGCCGTTACTCGAAGGGGGCTGGCGAGTGCGACCTAATGCAGTCGTTGCCGATGGCGACAACGCGCCGATGCCCTCCGCCTCCGACTCGATCCCGACGAGCGCGATCCCGACTACAGAGTGTCGACCGTTTGGAGGCAAGCGCTTCCGCAAGGCGCAGACCCGCAGCTCGAACGAGATCGTCAGCCTCAAGATGGAGAAGGTTGTGACGAACCTCGACGTTAACGGCGCCGAAAAGGCGGGAGAGGCGCCTGAGAACAATGATGAGCTCTTCGAGCAGTCCCTCGAGCAAGGCCGAGGACCTCGGGGAACCAAGCAGCAGCGCCGTCGCTGAGGCGCGTGCTGTTCCCCTGCGGCGCAGACGCCGCTCTGGCGCACATTCCGCTGCGCGCGCGACGCGGCTGGACTGTCTAGTCGTCGTTCTAGCGGTGCGGACGCACGTCGCGAACAATACGCTTGCAGCTCAGGAGTGGGCGGCACGGGGAGCTCTGAGAGAGAGAGAGAGAGAGAGAGAGAGAGAGAGAGAGAGAGAGAAGCACGGAGTACACAGTGGCATGATTGCATGCTGTCAGACAAGCTACACAGTTCGCGACAAGTTGTCGACTCGAGAAACTACTCTTCTGCATCTCTTCCCCGCTTGCGTTGTCCGGCGACCACACCAGCGGACTTTTTGACCTTGGCGCCGCCAGCGGCCGCGGCTGCGGGGGGACCCTTAGTAGTGGCCGCTCCCCCTGCTGCCGCTCCTGCTGCTGCCGCACCGCTGCTCGCCGCTTGGGAGCTCGGGCTCGTCGTGGAGGATGAAGAGAACATGCGATCTGCCTCGCGAAAGCGGTTGATTCGGCGGATAGCACCGCTACTCGCCTGTTTGCCCAGATATCCCTCCCAACCACGCAAAATGTTACCGTCTTTGACGGTCTCCTGCTCACGTATGCGTGAGAAAGACAGAAAAAAGCCCCGTTAGTGGAGTCATGATGAAGAGATAGCAAGGGATAGTGGCTGGGGCCGGGCGGGCGCGTGCCTGCAGGTACTCGCCCTCGAGCTCGTAGATTTGACGCTCGACTCGGCGCAGCTCCTCCTCAAGATTGCCCTTTTTCTCGAGGATTGCGGCCGCGGTCGATGTTGTCTCCATAGTTTTTCGATTCACATTCACAGCCAACTACTGACCCTTTCTCAACTTTTTCGAGGAACCCCTGGACCCACACACAGCACGCGGATCCAGAATGTTCTACTTGATGAACGCAGACACGTCCCACGTGATCACGTGACACGTCACACAAGGGTTCAACTGTGTGATCTCCTTTCAGAGTGACACGTCACTGACAGTCACCATCATTCACAGATGTTCACAGATCTCGTGCACTCCCTCACCCTTCCTCACGCGCCCGCTTGCCATGGGATGGCACCTGGGAGCGCAGTTTTGTCGAGCGCCAGCTTTCATTTGCCCCTCCTGCGAGGCGGGGAGCGGACTGGCGCTGCCGCGGCGGGCTTGGCCTCCGACGACGGTGTTTCCATGCCCCTCCTGCTAGGCGACGAGCGGCACCTTGCTCGTCGTCCTTGAAGCGGGACGTCGCCATCGTCCTCGACGTCGTCCGGGTCTGATGAACCAGAATCGTGAGCTCGGACTACGGCGGAGTCATCGATGGCGGCCGTGGCTTCCGCGTTGGCGGCCTCCGCGGTGGCGGCATCCGCGCCGCTGCTGGCGGAGGCAGCGCCACCGCCGGGATATGCGCGCAACCGCGAGCGGCTGCCGTTGAGTGGCAACTCCTCCCCATCGTTGTCCGATCCCGCTCCGACCTGTGAATAGCTCCGGCCTGTGAATAGCTCCGACCTGTGAATAGCTCCGGCCAAGTGCTCCGGCCTGTGAATAGCTCCGACCAAATACTCCAAGTGCTCCGGCCTGATGGCCTCCAAGCCTTCGTCGTCTTCTCCTCCACGATCCTCAGCCTCATCTACAATCACCACGTCGGCCGTCACCGCATTTGCTGCCGCATGCATGGCCACATGATCGAAGGCAGAGTCGCCTGCAGGTGCGCCCTCCTCCTCCCGGTCGCCCTCCTCCTCCCGGTCGCCCTCCTCCTCGTCGCCCGCAGCGTCGTCCACAGCCAACGAGTCGGCGCCTTGCCCCTGGACGCGTCTCGCGTGGCCGTCTAGTTCGAGTTCTCGGCTCGATCTCTTGCGGCCCGCGTGGCTCGAGATTTGGAGCACGTCGCCCTCGGCTTTGCCCGCAGGCACTGTGATGCGAGCCTCGAGGCCCCGGCCCATGGGTACGGTGAAGCAATCGCCGGCCTGCATGCCCACGGGCACAGTCAAGTAGAGCCGATCGGGATCGAAGCGCCCTTCGGCGCCCATTATTGGCACTGGCTTGGCAAAGTCGGGTGACAGCCCGAGCTTGCGCTGAATCGGCGTACAGCGTGCAAGGAAGGCTGACACAACGTCCTTCAAAGATTCGCTCTTAGCATAACTCAAGAGGCTTGGGTAGTAGATGCACGCTGGTTTCTGCCTGCGGTGCTTCGCCAAGCTCGTGCCACGCCAGCCGCAGCTCTCGTGCGTGCAGACATAGTAAATCAATTTGTAGCATTGCGTCTTTGGCTTGCGCTTGCCGATACCACCTCGTTGGCGCATACCGAATAGGAGCGCCGACGGGCCGACGTTGAGGCACACAGCGCCGTGGACCGCAGGCGGCACGCACGGAATCAGCCTCGGCGCGAGCTCGGCCTCCACGCGAGGATGTGGCGTGAGCACGGACGTCGAGGGCTTAAGAACGCCGATGTAAAGGGCGGCGGCCATTCTCGAACGCGATCGCCTTGCTTCCGCGCCTGCCGCCCCCAAAGTCAGCGGCGAGCCGAGAAGCCTTATATTATATTAACTTTTGATTGCGACGTTCGAGTTGCGAGCGGTCTTCTCATTCGTGGGTCAACACCAACCAGAAAACCACCTCGAGGCGCCCAGGTTGCGCGGCTGCATTTTCCTCGCTCCGAGGCGGTTGGCCGTCCCAAGGCGGGCCATGCCAGCAAACGCAAAGCCGCCCGTTGAGGCGCCACGGACTGGGGCCGTCCGCGGCATCACAAATCTGCAGGATTTCTTGGAGGTTCTCGGCAAACAAGCGCGTGCGTTTGGGTTCATTGCGAAGCGGGAGCTAGCTCTGCAGCAAGCGGCACGCGACGGCAAGGAGCACACCCTTCTCCCGCAGCAGACCGGGCAGAAGCTCTCGGATGAGACGATGGACATCGTGAAGCAATGGGTCCAGTTGAAGACGGACGGCGTGACAGGCCCAGTGCTCGATCGAGCGCACATAGCGGCCGAGGCGGTGGCAGCCCAGGCCCACGCGGACGCGCTACGCTCCAAGTGGCTCAAGGTCAAGCAAACGGGCAGCGTCCATTCTTCCACCACCGTCGCCGCCTCCGCCGCCGCCTCCACCTACGAGGCGATCCAGGCTTTCGAGGAGTGCCGGGCGGCAACCGCTGATTATGCGGCGACCGCGATGCGCGCGTGCAAGTTGATGTCGATGCCGCTCCCCGCCTCGGTCGTCCCCCCAGGCAAGCCGTTTGCTGGTCGCGACAGCGAGCTGAGCGCGTATCTGAAGCAGTGCGATGTGATGCGGAGCAAGGCGGCCGAGTACGACAATGATGCCGCCACGTCCGTTCGCGTGTTTGTTGAGGCGGCGCTCAAGCGCGTGGCGACGCTGGCCCACGAGCGCGAGGAGGCGGTGCGCACGAGCGGCGATGCCGTGATGCCGCGGTCGCTCGAGCGGCGGCACGTGTACCCGTCTTCGATGGTCTCCGCTCAAGAGATGCAGGGCAAGGAGATGGCGCGGCAGGCCGCAATCCTCTCTGACAAGCTGCACGAGATGTCTCTCGAAGCTCGGGTCTCGACGAAACCCGACACGCGCTCTCTGACGCGTTTCGGGTCCAATATTTTGAATCCCCATATCAGACACTCCGGGATGCAGCCCTCGGAGCCCGAACCGCCCAAGCCGCGCGGCCAATTCTTGCCGAGGCTTGGACCGGTACCGCCCCCGCTCATGCCGTCCATGGGCGGCGGCGGCGGCCCTTCCACAGGCGGCGGCCCTTCCACAGGCGGCCGCGCTTATCCTTCCACAGGCGGCGGCCCTTCCACAGTAGGCCGCGCTTATCCTTCCACAGGCGGCGGCGACCATTCCATTTCAGGCAGCGAGGGTCCTTGCACCTCTCGGACGCTCGCCGCCACTGAGCCTGCTCCTCCTCCTCTGATGACCTCTGAGGAAGCACGTGACGAACCCCAACAGGAGCTGCTCTCGGCGGGTGAGAGCGAAGCGCAGATGACCTTTAATGGGATTGTGCTCGCGTGCCCGTCGTTTTCCTCTTCCTCGGAGACATGGGAACAACGCCGGCAAAAACTGCGAGAATTTGGGCCCGAGACACCTGCCCCATTTCTTGGCGAGCAAACCCCTAGACTGCTGAAGGCGACACTCATGCGAGCTTTGGAACGAAAGTGGATGGGTGACGCGAAGTGTGCGTGGGATGCACTCGTCGTCGCTGACCCTACGGTGGCCGCCGAGTTCATGGCCACGAGGCCGACAGAGGAAGCTCGTGCATTGCGTGGCGCGATACACACCAGTTGGGGAGAAAGCGCCGCCACCACGGCAAGTCCCGCGCTGACCAGCCCTTCCTCCTTGGAGTATCGTCAGGTCGCCCATCGCGACGCCGGCAACGACGAGGACGAGGGCGACGAGGGCGGCGAGGGCAGCTGCATGGGCGGCGGTGGTGCCTCATCGACTCCACAGGGGAAAAAAAAGAAGAAGAAGAAGAAGAAGAGCGGCGGCGGCGGCGGCGGCGGCGGCGCGGGTGGTGGTGACACCGGCATCGGCGGTGGTGGTAGTGGCGGCGACGGTGGCCAAGAACAACAGATTCTGCGAGCGGCGGAGTCGGCAATGGAGACACCATCGGGAGCCTCCATGTTGCCAAACAGCCCGCTGTTGCCCAGCCCCATCGCGGATAGCAGCGGCGCTGGGACAAGCGGTGCGGAAGCTGACGGCAGCGCTGTCGGAGGTAGTGGCATCCGAGACTCCAAAGCGTTGGTCTCGATGGTGAATCGTGGGATGGCGCTTAGGTTGCAAGGCGACCTGGAGGGTGCGACGCATCTGCTCCGTGACGTGCTCAAAGATTGCCTCGCCACCCTGGGAAATAGGCACCCTACCACGCTTATGGCGGAGTCGGAACTCGCGGTTACGCTCGGAGTCGGTAGCAAATGCCCATGGCGGCATTCGTCGCCCTTCGTCGGCCATTCGCCGGCCAATAGCGGCAGTGGCAGCGGCGGCGGTAGCAGTGGCGGCGGCGGGGGTGGGGCAGCCGAGGTGGGCCTGAGCGGGGTGGATCTCGACCGGCGCGAGATCGCGAGGTTCGAGACCCTCTTCCAGCATGGGAATGATGCAGGCTGGCTCGCTTTCAGCAGCCAGTCCGCGCGCTGGGTGCCTTTCAGTGTCGACCCGGAGATGCAACGCGCCTTTACCGACGGCTGTCGCCTCGGCAATGACAATGCTGAGGTGACGAAATGGCTGCACCGCGCCGAGTCGTCGGTGGAGCTCTGGATCGTAAGACTCATCATGAAGAAGGAGAAGCGGCCCGATCTCTTTCGGTCTCTCGGTCGCGGGTGGATCTTGATCCATCTGTGGCGCGCGCAGAGCAAGTTCAAGTGGTGGTTCGAGTCGATCGACCGCGTGCTGCGCAACCACCAGGATGATATCTCGGCGATTAAGCTCGACGAGCACTCGCTCGCCAAGTATACACGTGGGTACATGTGCCAGTCGGAGATCGTCTTCATGATGCGCGGCCTCGTCCCAAACGCCTTCTCGCCCACGATCTGCATCATGAAGCTCGCGTCGGACTACGTGCACAAGGACAAGTGGGGTGGGCAAGATGTGCAAAAGGCCATCATGACACCGATGCCAACGGACGCCGAGCGCCAAGCGCATGCGTGGAAAGTAGAGAAAGCAGGCGAGCGAAAGAAGAAGACGAGGCAACGCAAGGCTGAGGCCGCCATGGCGGCGCGCGAAGCGGCCGACAAGGAGGCTGGCGAGCGAGACGCGACCACCTTCGAGCAGCTCCTTGCGGAGTTCAAGGAGGAGGACGCCGCACGCGCCGAAGGGGCAGGTGCGGAGGAGGGCTCTGAGGCCTCTGGCGAGACGAGCAATCCAACTTTCGGTGACGACCCTGGCTTCTGAGCAGGCTTCTGACGTGCCAACACGTGCGATACGGGAGCCATGGGTGGTGGGTGGTGAGTTTGGCCCATATGCGATATGGAATCATGGATACCCCCCAGAACATGGGGAAACGTGAACGTGATATCGATCTCTAATCGATCTCTTACATATGAGTAAATCGCCCATGCGCCATGGGATCTCCCTGGTTGAGATAGTAACGCCGTGACCCGCCCGGACTCGGGGGTTTTGTGGTGTGCATCCCCGGCAGCAAGCCTCACGACGATACCAACATACCATAGCCTCTCCGGTTGCCGCGCGCCGCGGTTGTGGGCGTCTCGGGTCGTTCCTCGGCTGCGGCCACTGCTGCTGCTAACAGCGGCCCGATCGGTCTAAATATTTTTAATCTTCGGGGCAGTGTTGTTTTTACTCCCCACAGTGACACATTCACATTCACGCAGGTGCTCGCGCAAGGGCCAGGCGCCCGCACTCTCACCCTCGCTGGGGCATGGGTCTGTGCTCCAATGCCAGCCGGGCGCGCATTCTCTCACTGGGCACGTTCTGCTGTGCAGCCGTATGCGCAGCCGCCGTGGTCATAGATTTGTTTCGCATGTTTCCCAACTACCTGGGTGATGCGTTTCAGGCCTTTCTCGTCCACTTGTACGCCCTCGTATTCATTCTTCTGCTACTGATCAGCTCGCTGGTGCAGAACTCGTGGCTGCTTCGCCATTTCGGATTCCTTCAGTACTCCTCGGGCTCTGGGCTCTTCCTCATCTTTGTCGGTTCTCTGTGCTACTGGTACGCGGATATTCTCGGCCAGTATGGTGGAATCGCCTCCATGGTCTGGGGCGCGCTCATGGTCGTGTTTTCATGCGCTCAGCGGCACTCATACGGCACTCATACGGAGCCGCTGCTACTGCCCGCGGTATAACATGCTGCACGGGCGGGCCCGAAGGCGCTATTGCTATTCGGCGTGTGTTGAGGGTACGGTCGCTGCCTTGCTGCTCGCGATGCTTTGCCGCGTCGACACCAACATGAGCCTGTGGCTGATCCCATGCAGCGCCCTGGTAGACGAGGGCGCAGGCACTCAGAAGAAGATCGAAACGTCGAGAGCAGCGCGCGCGCGCAGAATGGCAGTCACGCCGTGCTTAACGCCCTAGAGAGCATTCGTGACAGTCTCTCTGTGAGGAACCGCGCGCGGCGAGGACCTTTCGCAGTCCTGCAGTCCCTGCTGCGCAGCAACTCGCGCGCGACCTGTGCACCACACCCAACGCGGTATCCTCTCCGCCTGAGGCTGTGTGCGACATCATATCTTAGTGTTTTAGTCAAGTATCCACTACGCTCTATTGAAGCTCTCTCATCTGGATAGTCTTTATAATACATGCTCTCTCTTGCTTACATGCTCTGTTCAAGTTCAAGTTCAAGTTACTTCGTAAACAACAGACAACCTAACGGAAGCCCATCGAAAGTGCTCTCTAAGCTAGCAGTGGGGACTTGAACTTGAACTTGAACTTGAACTACATGCTCTCGAGCGGATTGGCCGCTTCAATGTATCGGCATGCATGCAAATCCCAGACGTTTCGACTTTCTGAAAGTGCGTCCGTCGCTCCCGGACCAAGTGACACTGAGGCCCTCAACCATATGCTTGGCCTCATCGCTTCGGCGCAAGCGAAAAAGGAGGACTCGAAGGTGAGCGTGGATGGAGAGCAGCGCTTGGAGGTCGCAAGAGGGAGGCTGAGTAGGTGCGTGGGCCGCGTGCTCACCGAGGCAGGGGCGGCGGAAATGACGATGGAGGCGAGCCGCGAGGTGATCTTGCGCGAGTTCAAGAGCATCTTCATGGATCTCGAGCTCGAGTTCAAGTCAGAGGTCCGGGCCAAGGGCAAGGAGAAGGACAGATGGTGGAAGCTCAAGCTCGAGACGCAACGCGTCGCCTCGAAATCGGTGCTCAAGAATGAAGTGACCAAGCTGAGCGCGCAGTTCAGTGCGGATATGTCAGCCAAGTTCCGCGAGCAGTCCGCGTCGGGCGAGAATGCCCTGTCGGAAGCGATGGCCAAGAATCAGGAGATGGCGCTGCAGATGCAAGTTCTCACAGTCCAGGTGAACGACCTCAAAGTCGCGCTCAAGGAGAGCCGACAGCTCTGTGAGCAGGAGACGAGCCGCGGCAACCGTTTGGAGACTTTGCACAAGGGAGCGAAGGAGAATGTGGACGCGATGAGCAAGGAGGCGGCGGAGGCGCAGTCGGCGCTCACGGACGCGCTCAAGAGCCTCGGCATCGAGATGATCCCAGACCAGCCTCTCATCGATCAGATTCGCATGCTCATCACAACCTGTTTAGCGATGGTCGACGAGCTCGACGGCGTGCGTGCAGAAGCTGCGCAGGCGGAGCAGGCGGAGCAGGCAGCGCAGGCGGCACTCGAGCACTCGCGTGCCGCCATGGAGGCTGAGCTGCACGCAGACAGAGAGCAGGTGCGGTCTGCCGTGCATGCATACTGACGGCGTCTCCGCTCTCGCCGTCCCTCTCGCCGCTCTCGCGCGCTCTTCATCTTCACGTCCCCGTGCATACATGATGATGATTCCTGAATGTCTCCGCTCTCGCCGCTCTTACGCCCTTCATCTTTACGCCATTTGCCTTCATCCTCTCTCCAGCTCTAAACCTCGGTACGCCTGCGTGTGCGCGCGCGCGAGCGTCCTTTGCTTAGGTGGAGCGGCTGCAGGCAGCTCTGTCCGCGGTGCAGGAGCAGATGAGCTCGATGCATGCAGAAAATCAAGAGCAGTTGCGCCTGCGGGCTGTGTCGCGCGAGTATAGCGAGCAGCGTGCTGTGTCGTACGCGGTGTCGCACGCCCAGGGCAAGGAGAAGGAGAAGGAGCGGACGCTTCAACAGGAGTTGAATGAGGCGCGCGCGGGCATGCATCAGCTGGCCGAGGAGGCGGTCGCAAGACAGAAGCAGCTGCGCGAGATCCAATCGACACGGGAGCTGATGGCCAAAGAGAACGTGCAGCTGCAGCAGCAAGTCGAGGGAGAACGTCGGGAGCGTGCTAAGGAGCGTGCGGCGGCCCAGCAGCGTGCGATGGCGGCGCAGTCGCGCGTGGCGAATCTTGAGCTCGAGCTCGCAAATCTCGAGCAGCGCAATGAGCAGGTGCAGCTCCATCTCCACCGCGAGATCGCCGACTTGCGCGAGCTCGCTGGCGCCTCGGACGTCAAGCAGAAGATGGCTGCTCTCGAGGCGGAGAAGGCGCAGCTGCAAGGCGTCCTTGCGAGTCAAATGGCCGACAAGCAGACCAGATTGAAAATGAGCGACGACTTCTTGCAGTCGGCGCACCAATCGTTGGAGGAGACGCGTGCTCAGCTGCGCTGCTCTCAGGCCTCCTTGGAGGAGACGCGTGAAAAGCTGCGCCGCTCTCAGGCCTCCTTAGAGATTGAGAAGATGTCAGGGGCGGCGCTCGCGGCGCAGCTCGCGGCCCTGCGTGAGAGGTACTTGGCCATGTCAATGAATATGCCGCTGAGTGCCATTGATCACGTCTGATGACGCTCTGATTGCCACTGATGACCCTCTGATTGCCACTGATGACCCTCTGATGGCCCTCACGGATGGGCTCCCTCCTCAGGTACCAGTCCCTCAGGGTGGGCATGCGCCATATGAGCACCGCGCTACAGCAGGCCATGGACAGCCTCGAGCACGCGCACACGAGCCTCGCGCACTCAAGGCAAGAGCGGACGCAGCTGGTCACCGCTGCACTGCGCGCCCTCGCCCACCAACGGCACCACCTACTCAAGGTCTTGGAGGATTCCATACAACAGGATTCGTCAGATCCAACCTCGCCGGCACAGAGGCTGACAACGGCAGCCAGCCACGAGCTGACGGTGGTGCCGCTGGGCACAGCCGCGTTGCGCGTACACCCGATCTTGCACGGATCCGCCTCGCTGCCCGAACTGCCCGCCATGGCCGCCGCCATCGCCGCCATCGCCGCGCGCACGAGCGGCAAGCCTCAATTCAAGTGCCTTGCGGCGGACAGCTACGGCGGCGCGGGAGGCTCCGCCGTAGGCTACGGCTATGTGTCCCACTCGAACCCATGCTCGCCCACGCGCCGCACTGTGCCGTTGCCACTTCCGACCGTCTTCGAACCCTCGACCGCGAGCGGCGGCGTCACGTCGAGCAATTGGGTGGGCGCATCGGGTGATGACGTGTCGGTGGAGCGCGCGTGCGTGCATGCGAGTGCCCGAGGCGACTCGTTCGTGGACGCGACACGAGGACCCCCGACTACCCCCGCCACTCTGCGCATCACGCCGGAGGGCCAAACGCGCCACTTGCCGGGGGTGCGCCACTCGCCACATCGGGTGCCTCATGTGTATCCTTACATAGAGTCACCGCTACGCGACGGCGAGGCGCGCATGCACGCCATCGCCTCGCTCCAGCGCCCAGGCGTACTGCCGTCCGACCTCGAGGGTCACGTGCAGCGGTGGGCCGAGTCCGCCCCTTGGGAGCCCACGACGGCGCCCAATCAGCTCTCGTTTGTCTCGACGCGCGAGCTCATCGGGGAGGAGAAGAAGGCGGCGGAGCGCGCGCGCGCGAACGCGATCAATGCGGCACGCCAAGCGGCAGTCTCGTGTGCGGAGGCCAAGGAAAAGGTCCAGCTGCCAGCCCAGAGATCTCCCCAAGTGCCAGTGGCTGTGCCTCGTTAGACCTAGAGGGCTCTACGCGCTACTGAAAACCGAACGCTAGAACGCTGAGAGTGCTTGTGTGTATGTGGTCGACCACATGCTCGCTACCGGCGACCATGCCTCGATCGCTAACCCCATTTTCGTCGGGGCTCGAGCTTGGCTCGAAACCGGGTTCCGTATAAGGCATCGAAATTGAACGTTTCTTCAGAGAGGTGAGGGTCGAGCTCGAATCCAATCGAGGAACATCTGAACACAATCGCAGCTTCGCGCACTCATTCGCACAACCCAAGCCAACATGCTCTCCTGCGTCCTCGCTGCCTCCCCCGCTCTGATGCTCGGCCCGGTGGCCGCGCCAGCCCTGCGCCACGCATCGCCCGTGATGCAGCAGACCTTCCAGCGCGAGCAGGTCGGCTACGGCACCGCGACCTACACCGGCGGCGTCGTGCCCACGCGCAAGGCGCCCGTCAAGGCCGACTCGACCATCCTCGTGCAGGGTGGCTCGCTGCGCACGTGGTCATACCGCTCGCCGTCCGTGGAGCAGGTGCAGGTCGTCCTCAGCACCGAGGGCCGCCCGCTCGACGCCGACATCGAGCTCTGGCACGGCCCCGACAACACGCCCTGCAAGATGCGCGTGTACGTCGAGAACGGCCAGCTCCGCCCCTTCTCGGCGGTGATCGAGACGCCGCGCGGCCCGAACACCGTGGCCATCCGCAACATCGGCCAGATCGAGTTCCCCATCGCCGCCAACGTCGTCGCTGACCAGGTCGACAGCCCGTCCGCCGACTGCATTGCCGCATCGACGACCATCCAGGGTGGCGCCCTGCGCACGTATCCCTTCGACCCGACCGTCGACAGCGTCCAGGTGCTGCTCAAGACCGACGGCCGCCCGCTCAACGCGCGCATCGAGCTCCTCCAGGGCCCGAACAACAACAAGCAGGTCATCGAGCTCTACACTGAGGACGGCCTCGACCGGCCATTCTTCGCCATCCTCGAGACCCCGGGCTCGGGCAACGTCGTCCGCATCGTCAACACCGCGCCGATCGAGTTCCCCATGACCGCCGGCGTTGTACCGCACTCGATCAATACGGACATGTCCGCGGCCGACGTCGTCATCGGCGGCGACATTGGCCGCTAATGTGCAGGCCGCACGGCCGCGCCGCGCACAAGGATTGAGTCCCACACGCGCGCGCGACGATACCTTCAGATGTCTGGGCTGGCGGCCACGATCGGGATGGGGCGCGCACGCCGCGAGAGAGCATGAAGAGAGTTGCGAGCCGTGCTTCGCGGAGGAGGAGGAGGCCCAGGAGGAGAGGAGGCCCGGGAGGAGAGGCCGGGCGTTCATCGAAGGAGCTGAGAGATATGCTGAGATCAGACGGTCGTGCCCGTCCGGGTGCACGCACATTCACATATCCCATGAGCATGTGAGTCATAGGATCTATCTAGGCAACATACTACATAGGTCACCGAGAGTGTTCGGACTGAACTAAGACAGAACAGAATACAGATCTGAGAGAGAAATTGACCGCGACGTGTATCGTGTTATGAGTGTTTGAGAGAATTGAGTTCATGATATGTGTCATGATCGTACACACATCGATTCCCAGATCTGGTGACCCCCCCCTGTGATTGCACACACTTCTGTGATTTCACACCCCAACCTATAGTGCTACGAAAACGCACCCTACTGACGAATCTCATGAGATCGACATTCACTCCCGGTCTCCCGCGAGCGTCGGCCACGGCGTCCGACACCCCCCTACCGAAAAGGGGGGTTCGAGGTGTCGGGAGAGGGGGGGTAGGGGTGTCATCTTGTTGATGAACCCCAGGCCGTATTGGCCGTTATTCTTGTGGGGGTGGCACGTAGGGGGGGATCAACGAACCGCCCTCTGCCAACGAAGGGGGAGTACTAGCCGCCCGAACCAAGGTCGCCCGCCTCGATAGATACGGTCCGGTGAGACAAAAGACAATCTTTTCTACGCGTGGTGAGTGTCGACGTATTCCTTTGCTTTTGATCATTTGATTTGCCCATTCATTCGTCGTTTTTCGTCGCCAAAATCTTCGCTTGCCAATCGGGGAAGCTTTTGCAGTCTTCCCAGATGAGACGCTCGCACAAGCTCGCGCACATCACAAACCCTCGATCGGTCGCCATCATGCTTCGCCTCCTCGTCTGCTCTTCGACGGTCGCACTTTCGGTACGCGCGCGCCCAGTCGCCCTTCCGCAGCCCCGCCTCACCCTGCTTCGTGCGCTTGCTGGATTTGACGGCCGACACTTTCCTTGATCTCGCCCTGCACACCACGCGCGCGGCACGGTTCAAAGAGTGGTCATCGACTGCCATCCATGACTCACGTTCTCTGCTGCCGCCTTCCCAATGTTCTGCAGTCCGCCTACATAACGGGCACTATTGTTGGCAAGGCGTCTTCGCCCGACATAGTCATGAACACCGTGGGCGCCAAAGCTGCCTGGCTCTCAAAGCTCGATATGCCAAGCTGGGGCACCAAGGCCGGCTTCATGAACCCTGCCCCGGCGGCTGCTACGATTGCTGCTGCTCCCAGCGAAGACGCCGCCAAGGCCGCGTGGCTCGCCAAGCTCGACACGCCTGTCTGGGGCCGCGCTGCCGCCGCCACGAACGAGGCAACCGCCAAGGCCGCCTGGCTCGCAAAGCTCGATGGGCCTGCCTGGGGCAGGGGTGCCTCGGCGCCTGCTCTAGTTGAGGCTGCCCCCGCCTACGCTGGACCGGCTGCATCGAGCGAGGCTGCCGCCAAGGCCGCCTGGCTCGCCAAGCTCGACACGCCTGTCTGGGGCCGCGCTGCCGCCCACACCCCCACGAACGAGGCTGCCGCCAAGGCCGCATGGCTTGCCAAGCTCGATGCGCCCACCTGGGGCCCGAAGACCGTTGCGTTCATCACTGAGTCGGCCGCTGCCACGCCCACGATCGACGCCACCGCCGCCGCAACTAGCGAGGCTGCCGCCAAGGCCGCCTGGCTCGCCAAGCTCGACACGCCTGTCTGGGGCCGCGCTGCCGCCACCACTGGCGCTGCTGGCGAGGCTGCCGCCAAGGCCGCATGGCTTGCCAAGCTCGATGCGCCCACCTGGGGCCCGAAGACCGTTGCGTTCGTCACCGAGTCAGGCGCTGCCACCCCCACGATCGACGCCGCTGCCGCCGCAACTAGCGAGGCTGCCGCCAAGGCCGACTGGCTCGCCAAGCTCGACACGCCCGCCTGGGGCCGCGCTGCCGCCACCACTGGCGCTGCTGGCGAGGCTGCCGCCAAGGCCGCATGGCTTGCCAAGCTCGACACGCCTGCCTGGGGCCAGGGTCGTGTAACCCCCACCGCACTCTACTCTGAGCCCGTCAGCGATGCCACGTTCTCATACAATGCCGCGCCCGTTGACACCGCTGCCACGCGTGAGGCTGCTGCTAAGGCCGCCTGGCTCGCCAAACTGGACCTCGCTGCCGCCACCACGGCTGAGGCGTTTGCCAAGGCCGCATGGCTTGCAGAGCGCGACGCGTTCTTCGGTGCTATGCATGCCTCGGCGCCCGCGCCGGTTGCGCTCGCTCCCGCGTACGCCGTGCCCGCTTGCGCCTCGACGAACGAGGCTGCCGCCAAAGCCGCGTGGCTTGCGAAGCTCGACGCGCCAGCATGGGGGTCGAGCAACGCGCCGGCCCCGGCCGGCCGTGTCGTGCCTACCCGAAGCCTCCCGTCCAATTATGCGCCAGCCTTCATGCCGAACAGCGCGCCGGTCGCGGGTGCTGAGAGCGCCAAGGCCGCGTGGCTCGCGAATCTCGACGCGCCGAGCTGGGCCCGCTAAGCCTTCTGCTCGCGGGGTGTCTCCTGTATGGAGCCTGGAATGCAGGCGCCGGACGATCGGGCGATCGGCCTGCACGATGGCGTTGAGGAGAGTGGAGGAGAACCAATGAAAGATGGCATACGATGGCGAGGAGCACTCTACGGCCTGGCGAGCTCGGCGCGAGATGGCAGGGGCGGCCACATGACGATGATGACGACGGGCGCTGTCGGAGAGGCGCGCCAGGCGGAGCTCGCGGCGTGCCGAGCCTTCATATTTCATACAGCGATTAGAGGAGTACAGAAGGAAGAGAAGGAAGGTGCGAGGCGATGTTTGCCGAGAGGCTGCCGGCATTCCAAAGGATGCTTTCGGAGCTCGCAGAGCATGTGCATCTGGTGATGCATGTGTCGCATCCTAGTCTTCTTGAATAGGAGAGACCGATGAAAGAACTACAAATTGTAGTAGGTCAAGATGTTTCGAGGAGCAGCGTATAAACTCGGCAGCCACCGCAGTCAGGCGAGGGGGGCATGGCGAGGGGGGCTTGCCGATCATGCGCGATGATGAAGCTGAACCTGAAGTTATCGAACATGCGATGTATCACAACCATGATTCATCTCCGGTGGGACGCACCGGAAGATGAGTTCATGAGACGAAAGTGAACACTTTCGTCTTTGCTCTTTCCCCGGATAAGTATCACCCGAAAATATAAACGTACACCGACGTGTGCCAACTGCCATGCCCATGGGAAAAAATGTCGAGAGCGCGCGCGCGCGCGGCGCGAACCGGTCGCGCCGCGATGTTATGAGTAATCACGTGCTCAGTCACTGGGGGGGCGATAACGATAACTAACCTCATCCAACGGTACATACGGTTACTTTTCCGTTTTCGTGAGATTTTTCGGGCGGCCGCGCGTGCGAGCGTGACCCGTGTTTCACTCCCCGAAGAAAGGCGAAAAGTCTGTCACACGTCCGAATTTCTCTCTCAGATTTGTACAGTACAACTCTCTCTGGGTGACCTATGTTGCCTAGATGGATCCCATGACTCACAATATGCTCATTGGATATGTGAATGTGCGTGCACCCGGACGGGCACGACCGACTCATCTCTCTCAGCTCCTACGATGAACGCCCGGCCTCTCCTCCCGGGCCTCCTCCTCCTCCGCGAAGCACGGCTCGCAACTCTCTTCATGCTCTTTCGCGGCGTGCGCGCCCCATCCCGATCGTGGCCGCCAGCCCAGACATCTGAAGGTATCGTCGCGCGCGCGTGTGGGACTCAATCCTTGTGCGCGGCGCGGCCGTGCGGCCTGCACATTAGCGGCCAA
>Ga0210247_100594_pt1 | contig 33313 bp, 19 predicted proteins | sample ChrtobMetP3_16mM_FD_155449 | JGI IMG/M metagenome (GOLD analysis project Ga0210247, IMG submission 155449) | Chrysochromulina tobin associated microbial communities from unialgal haptophyte culture, Seattle, Washington, United States - P3_16mM | ecosystem: Host-associated > Algae > Haptophytes >... | reverse complement strand
TACGAGTATCGAGTACGAGTACGCGGAGAGACACGACGTGGGAAAAAATCACGACGAGAAAAGCGAGAAGGGGTGGGGGTGGGGGGGGGTCGAGGTGGCCGCCGCGATAGTAAGAAAACGCCGTCTCGGCGAGTTCTCCACGTCTTCCTCAATGGTGCTCCATTTCCCGACATCCTCTGCCGCGCGTCACTCCACTCACCCACCCCGCTCCTTGCACGCAGTCACTCAAGGTGCGGCTATCCGGCAAGCGCAAGCCCGCGGGCTGGGAGCTCATCGAGGAGACGCTGCTGCAATTCGAGGAACGCCTCCGCGAGGCTGTGGACGACCCACACGAAGGCAAGCGCAAGTGTGAGGCGGCGTGGCCAATCCACCGCATCCACTACGAGCGCAACCGCTACATATACGACATGTATTATCGCCAGCAGCGCATCTCACGTGACCTGTACGAGTTCCTCGTGCGCGAGAAGGTCGCCGACGGCGCGCTCATCTCCAAGTGGCGCAAGCCCGGCTTCGAGATCCTGTGCTCGATGAGCGCCATCCAGCGCTCGGGCACCAACTTTGGCACCACTTCCATATGCCGCGTGCCGCTCGCGCAGCGTGCTGGCCAGGTCATGCCCAGCGTCACCACCGGATGCGTGAGTTGCGTCTCTGGCGACGGCATCGATGGCGGCCCTGTGTGGTGGACCGACCCGTTCACCGCATGGGCAGCCAAGAAGAAGCTCGACAAGCAGCAGAACAAGCGCAAGGCCGAAGGGGCGCTCGATCCAGATACAGAGGCACGCCTAAAGGCCCTGCGTGGCGAGGGGCCCAGTGGCAGTGCGGACGCGTATGAGGCTTGGGCGTCGGCCGATGGAGCCGCGATGGCCGGCAGCGGCTCCGGCGGCGACGGCATTGCCCTCGATGCGGAGACTGAGGCTCGACTGCGGGCCCTGCGCGGCAATGACGGCGGCGCGCCCGCGCCAGGCAGTAAGAAGGCGAAGGACTTCTCGACCAAAGGGTACGACTCAGATTAGAGAGAGATGAGAAGTCGAGGAAGGAGGAACCAGCAGGGGGCTGGGGCGGCGCGGTAGCCCTCACGGTGCTGGTCGCGGCTCTCGATTACTCTAACAACTCTCGAAGTACTGTTGGCCCTGACCCTCCCCATGAACCGATGGTGGGTTCCGCGAGGGGAACGTTAAAACGTCCTTTGAGACGGTGTTAGCGCGTGCACTCACTCCCCCACCCCTCGTATCTATTTAGTTACTTGAGGTGGAGTGAGCGTGGGGGGACCGCGAAGAAACTGAACTGAACTGAACCGTTAAAACTAAATTGTCGGGATGTTTCGTTCTTGCAAAGCCAAACTTCTTCTTCTGCCAAAAGCTCCAAACTCCCGTGCTCACGCACGACACACCATTGCTCACGCTGGCACCCACCTTAGGCATCGTTGGTGCGATGCTATACTCTCGACGCTCACATAGCTAGCCAGCACACCCTGATCAGCGGAAAGCACAGACAGCGATGGCGTCCCTACTGATCAGCTCTGCATCCAAAAGCGCACGATCACGCCGACATATGCGCGCGAGGCCTCAGAGACTGCCTGAGCGCAACCCAATCAGGTCATCCGGCGCTGACGATGTGTGCCATCATGCGTGTGCGCAGACGCATTCATCAAGATGCTCACAAAGGCAAAGGCCGCCACCCAGGATGCGCCTCTGAGGCTCCGAGGAGGCGCTGATGAGGCTGATGCGCCCGCCTATCCCATCGGCAGCAGGGTGTACGTGAAGCGCAGCAGCGGAGAGGAGACGATCGCCTTCGTGAAGGAGTACGATGCAAGCAAGAACGTTTACACGCTGGAGCTCGATAGCGCTGGCTCCGGCAAGATTAAGCAGTGCCGGGAGAATGCTATGCGCGCTGCGCCTGCAGAAGATGCTGCAGCACAGGAGGCGGCGGCGGCTGCTGCGGCAGGAGCGGCGGCGGCGGCGGCGGCGGCGGCGGCGGCACCCGCCTATCCCATCGGCAGCAGGGTGTACGTGAAGCGCAGCAGCGGAGAGGATAATCTCGCTTTCGTGAAGGAGTACGATGCAGGCAAGAAAATCTACACGCTGGAGCTCGACAGCGCTGGCTCTGGGAAGATTAAGCAGTGCCGGGAGAATGCTATGCGCGCTGCGCCTGCGGAAGACATTGCTGAGAAGGAGGCGGCGGCCGCCGCTGCTGCGGCGGCGGCGGCGGAGGCGGCGGCGGCGGAGGCGGCGGCGGCGGAGGCGGCGGCGGCGGAGGCGGCGGCGGCCGAGGCGGCGGCGGCCGAGGCGGCGGCGGCCGAGGCGGCGGCGGCCGAGGCGGCCGCGGCGGAGGCGGCCGCGGCGGAGGCGGCCGCGGCGGAGGCGGCCGCGGCGGAGGCGGCGGCGGCCGAGGCGGCGGCGGCGGCGGCGGCGGCGGCGGCGGCGGCGGCCGAGGCGGCCGCGGCCGAGGCGGCGGCGGCCGAGGCGGCGGCGGCGGCCGAGGCGGCCGCGGCCGAGGCGGGCGCGGCCGAGGCGGCGGCGGCGGAGGCGGCGGCGGCGGAGGCGGCGGCGGCCGAGGCGGCGGCGGCCGAGGCGGCGGCCGCGGCCGAGGCGGCGGCGGCCGAGGCGGCCGCGGCCGAGGCGGGCGCGGCCGAGGCGGCGGCGGCGGAGGCGGCGGCGGCCGAGGCGGCCGCGGCCGAGGCGGCGGCGGCCGAGGCGGCGGCCGCGGCCGAGGCGGCCGCGGCTGAGGCGGCCGCGGCGGAGGCGGCCGCGGCGGAGGCGGCCGCGGCGGAGGCGGCCGCGGCGGAGGCGGCCGCGGCCGAGGCGGCGGCGGCCGAGGTGGCGGCGGCCGAGGCGGCGGCGGCCGAGGCGGCGGCGGCCGAGGCGGCGGCGGCCGCGCCGGAGGCGGAGGCGGCCGCGGCGGCGGCGGCCGCGGCGGAGGCGGCCGCGGCCGAGGCGGCCGCGGCGGAGGTGGCCGCGGCGGAGGCGGCAGCGGCAGCGGCGGAGGCGGCCGCGGCCGAGGCGGCCGCGGCGGAGGTGGCAGCGGCGGAGGCGGCAGCGGCAGCGGCGGAGGCGGCCGCCGCCGAGGCGGCCGCGGCCGAGGCGGCGGCGGCCGAGGCAGCTGCGGCGGCCGAGGCGGCCGCGGCGGCGGCGGCGGCGGCGGCACCCGCCTTTCCCATCGGCAGCAGGGTGTACGTGAAGCGCAGCAACGGAGAGGAGACGATCGCTTTCGTGAAGGAGTACGATGCAAGCAAGAACGTCTACACGCTGGAGCTCGACAGCGCTGGCTCTGGGAAGATTAAGCAGTGCCGGGAGAATGCTATGCGCGCTGCGCCTGCGGAAGATGCTGATGAGAAGGAGGCGGCGGCCGCCGCTGCTGCGGCGGCGGCGGCCGAGGCGGCGGCGGCGGAGGCGGCGGCGGCCGAGGCGGCGGCGGCCGAGGCGGCCGCGGCCGAGGCGGCGGCGGCCGAGGCGGCGGCGGCCGAGGCGGCGGCGGCGGAGGCGGCCGCGGCGGAGGCGGCGGCGGCCGAGGCGGCGGCGGCGGCGGCGGCAGCGCCGGAGGTGGCGGCGGCCGAGGCGGCGGCTGCCGAGGCGGTGGCGGCGGCGGCTGTCGCCGCCGAGGCGGCCGAGGTGGCGGAGGCGGAGGCGGAGGCGGCCGCGTTGGCGGCAGCCGAGGCGGCGGCGGCCGAGGCTGCGGCGGCCGAGGCGTCTGCGAAGGAGTCGGCGGAGGCCGAAGCGGCAGCGGCCGAGGCGGCTGCAGCGGCAGAGGCAGCTGCGGCGGCAGAGGCAGCTGCGGAGTTGGCGGCCGCGGCAGCGGCCGCGGCGGACGATTCCGAAAAGGCAGAGGCGGAAGCTGTGGCGGCGGAGGCGGCAGCGGCCGCGGCCGCAGCAGAGGCGGCGGCGGTAGCGGCGGCGGCCGCGGCCGCGGTTGAGCTGGCGGAGGCCGAGGCGGCTGCGGCGGCCGAGGCGGCGGCGGCCGAGGCGGCGGCGGCGGCCGAGGCAGCGGCGTTTCACGCGGCGGCTGCGGATTCGGCTGCGGATGGCGTTGCGATGGCGACGGCGGAAGAGGCGGTGGCGGCGTCATTGAACGCGGCGGCGGGAAAGCGCAGGGTTGCGTTTGCTAATGCGGAGGTGGAAGTCGCCGCTATCCAGATTCAGGCGGTGTCGCGCGGCAAGCTCTCACGCAAGACTACGCAGGCCTTGGCTGCCGAGCTGCTGGCAGCCGCAACGGCGGAGGCAGAGATGGAGGCGGCAGAGGAGGCGGCGGCAGAGGCGGCGGCAAAGCTCGCCGCCGAGTTGGCGCAGGCTTCAGCCGCCTCCAAAATCCAAGCGCAGCGGCGAGGCAAGGTGGGCCGCCAGAAAGCTAAGTTGATTGCAGAAGGCCCGCAATCGATGGTCATCAAGTACCGCCAGGGCTGCGCCGCATCACGCATCATGCAATGGTCGGTCACGGGCAACTTCAAGTACTTCTACGACATGCTTGGCTTCCCAGGCGCGGTGAACACTTCCGCGGGCGATGGCATGCAGCAGGGCTCCACGAGGACCACGTTGGGGTTCGGCGAGCCGATGACCGATACGCTGATCACGTACGACAAGAGAGGCATGTCGATGACGCACGAGATGACGCAGATTCCGCCCGCGATGCCCATGAGCAAGTGCGTGGTCCGGTGGAGCGTGCTGCCCGATCCGGGTGGATCTCCGATCCGGTCGCTCGTGGTCGCTAGCGCTTCCATCATGTTCACGGGGGCGGTACGCAAGGGGCACGGCATGCCTGAGCCCGACGAACCGCCCTTCGCCACGTACGACGGCATGAAGGCCTTCTGGGAAAACGCCTTTGCGGGCTGGACTGCGACGGCGTCCGAGATGGCGGCCAAGGCGATGGCAGACACCGTGCCGCTGCTGCCACCCGAGCCCGACGTCGCGCCGGACGCGCCGCCGGAGGAGTGCGGAGGCACGATCATGTCGGCCGTACTGGCGGCGGCGGTGCGGCAGGTGGCGGCTTACCTGACGGGCATTGACGAGGGCAAGAAGGGCCGCATGGAAGCGCAGGCGACGATCCATGACGTGACGAAGGCGAAGAAGGTGGCCGAAGAAAAGGCGGCGGCTTCGTCGAGGGCCATGACCAAGGCTCAGGAGCATGAGAGGGAGACGCAGCTCGCTTACATCGCGGCGGCAAAGGTCATGAGGGCGTCTGTCGGTGACTCGGAGGCTGTTGAGCCAGCTCCGGCTACGGAGCCAGCTTCACCGGCACCGGGCAACCTCGCAAAGTCCAAATCGAAAAAGTCGATGAAGGATTTGAGTCCAACAAAGAGTCCTTCCAAAAAGTCGGTCGCAGACGCGGAGAGTCCTTCAAAGAGTCCCTCCAAAAAGTCGGTCGCAGACATGGAGAGGGCGAAGGCGGAGGAGGTGGCGACGCTCGAGGCGTGGGACAAGGCCAAGGATGAGCTCGAACAGGCAACTGCGAGGTGGAAGCGCGACTCTGAGCTTTCGACGAAGAGCGCAGCGCAGTACGCGGAGCTCGTCGCGAGGATGAAGCTGTACGAAACGGAGGATGAGTTCAAGGCTTCGCAAGCGCAAAAGCTCAAGAGAGCCATCGAGCTCGATGCGATGATGCCCGACGATGGCTCATAGGCCAAACAGAGCTCTTCTGAGTCTTCTGAGACAACTGGAGGACGGCACGCCACAGAGTGGGTGGCAGCATGCGGCCAGCGGACGCCAGGGGCGCAATCGTGGAGGGGGCGGTTTTGGCTTCTTGCACAACCGGGGGGGCGTGATGAGTGACGCCTTGCGCGCTCGGGGCGCGGCAGCCACATGCGGCAGCCACGCGTCCGAGGCATGTGTGGATTCTCTGTGTTTTAATTCAGCGTCGACGCGTGAAACACGCTCGTGACAGCGCCTTTACATTCACTCGGAACTCGAGAAGGTCACACGAGGCGTGCCTTAACAAAACGCGCGCTTCGCTCGCGAGCAGACCGACGGCTTTGACGGTCCGCGATGACTTTCCAAGATGGCGACCAAGTCAAGGCCAAATACATGGCAACGTCTGCGGGCGTCAGGGCACCCGGAGACTGGTTCGCTGGCAAGATCGTGAAAGTGAATGCGGACGGCACCTTCAACATCAGATACGAGGACGGTGAAACGGAGAATGCTGTAGTCGCGCGCTACATCAAGCTCGATGAGCACGAAAGCAAGGCGCAGCCGGTGAAACGACCCTCGCCCGAGGACCCATCGCAGCCACGGTCCAACCGCGCCGGCAAGCGCCGCGCCGTTGCACAGCAACCAGATCTCTCTGGTGTGGATGTTGGTTCAATGGTTGTGGTTGCTGATAACAAGCGACCGGCGCCCGCGGCCAAGCCACCGGCGCCCACGCGCGCGCCACCCGCGACTGCGGCCGAGCCCATTGACGTGGATGATGATGACGGCGGCGGCGGCGGCGGCGGCGGCGGCGACGACGACGACGTGGCCATCGTGGACGCGCCGGCCGCGCAAGTCGCTGCAGCTGCAACCAGCGCCAGCGCCGCCGGCGGATCGTCTGCGGAAGGAGCCGGCGAGCGCAACGACGACGGCAACGACGACGACGACGACGTCCAATTCGTGGGACGCACGGGTGAGCTGGCCCTTGTCGACTTCCCACACTCACGAGAGTGGTGCACAACCAAGCCCTTCGTCGCAGGCAAGGAAACCGAACGCTGCACCAACTGCTGGTGCTACGTCTGCGACGACGCGGCGGCCGACTGCCCTGAGTGGTCGGCACACTGCCACGCGACGCACACGAGCACGCACTGGCAGCAGCAACGTGCGCGCTGGAAAGCGCACGGCGGAAAGCCTCCCATCACCGCAGGCGCAGGCTCGTCCACAGGCGCGTCAGCAGGCTCGTCCGGCAGCGCCTCCGCCGCTCCCGCGTGCCAGCCTGGCTTCGACCCGCCGCTCCGCCGCTGGAGCTGCGATGAGATCCTAGCGGCGGTGCAGCAGGTGTATCCGGCTGAGGAGCCGGAGCCCATCGGCTTCGCGGCGGGCGTGCTGCTGCGCCCGTACCAGAAGCAATCTCTCGCGTTCATGCTGCACAATGAGCGCTCGACCGACCCAGAACTCGAAGGGCTCCGGCACGAGCTCGTCAAGAACAAGATTCACGAGTGGGGGAATTCACGAGTCAGCCACGCGGCGGCATGCCGCGGCGGCTGGCTCTGCGATGAAGTTGGGATGGGCAAGACGGCGGTGGTCGCCGCGCTCATCCTCGCCAACCCAGCCAATACCCTGAAGCCCGTGCCCGACGAGCGATTTGCGAAGCTGCTCAGCGGCGATGGGGAGCCGACCAAGCTCAAGCTCACAATCATCGTCGTGAACAACACGATCGTGCAGCAGTGGGCAGACGAGCTCAAGAGATTTGCACCTTCGCTCCGGGTACTCATGTTCTACGGCGACGGCAAGAAGAAGACGGCCGGGCTCGCGCAGCTTCGCGACGTCGACGTGCTGCTCACGACGCCGCACATGGCGCTACCACCCTACTTCTTGGCCAACGTGCGCGCGCACCGGCTGGTGGTTGACGAGGCGCACTTACTCGGCGACCCAAACTCGACAACGACGCAGAAGCTCAACTACCTTTCACAGTACCAGACCAGCCTCATGTGGCTCGTCACCGCCACGCCCATCTCAACCGACCTCCGCCAGCTCACCAACCAGGCGCACTTGCTCGGCCAGTGGGAGCACGGCCTCAAGCTCAAAGAGATTTCGCACGGCATCATCTCGGTCCCGTGGCCACCGAAGCCAGGCGATTCAAATTACCCGATCTGGCAGATATGCAAGGATATGGGTAGGGATCCCGAGACCGCAGCACCCAAGCGCCAGGTCAAGAACGAGGAGCTCGTCGAGCGGCTTCGCAAGCTCATCATACGGCACACGAAGTCGCAGCGCATTGGCGGCGAGGTAGCACTCGCGCTGCCAGAGACAGAATGCTCGACCTTGTGGCTCGAGATGTCCGAGGACGAGCGCGTCATGTACAATGTGCACCGGTGCATCCAGCCGAGCGTGGCGAGCTCGTATGGCAACTACCTTGAGCAATGCGCGGCGCAGCTGAATGCGTGCAGCCACCTGTACCAGCAAGACATCGTGTGCGGCTGCGACAGCCACTTCGACACGGCGCACGCAGAGCACCTCGAGCTGAAGAACGAGTTCACGTACAGGGGGCAGCTGGCTCGGCAGAAGTTGCTCGAGCAGCTCCTCGCCGAAGGCAAGCTCAAAGAGGAGACGGAGGAAGGCAAGACAGTGTATAAGTACACGCCAGGGAACTCGCAAAGCTACTACGGACGTGCGGGGACGGAGACGGCCGAGCAGCGGCGCAAGCGCGAAACCTTTGTGATCGATGACGATGAGAAGAGTGAGTACTACGTCAGGAAGCCGCCGACGCTCGACGCGCCCTTCCCAGGGGGCTCATTTGCCGCGGCAACTGCTGCCTTTCTGCGCACTCACGAACGACTCGAGGTGCCGTTCAAGCCGACGGCGGCCGAGGCGCGCCGGTTGAAGCTCACGGGTCCTTTCGGGATCGCCGCGGAGAAGCCCGAGACAGTCATCAAGTACGAGCCGCTGACGAACCTCACCAAGTTCCGCGTGCTCATGGAAGATCTGGGCGCGCTACGGGCTTCTGAGCCTAACTTTCGAGCCATCGTCTTCACGCGCCATTCGACGGTGCAGGAACGTCTCGTCAAGCTCATCGAGGCAGCCACCAAGCCGGGCGGCGTGCTCGCCCCCGGCACGGGCACCCCATCGGCCTCCAAGCTCGTCGTCTTCGAGTTTAACGCCAAGACGGCGCCGCAGCAGCGCCATCGTCTCATCCAGCAGTTCCAGGACCCGGCGCGCCTCGGCGCGCGCGTCTTCGTCGTCACCTACGCCACCGCCGCCGTTGGAATCACGCTGACCGCCGCCAACCGCATCTTCTTGATGGAGCCGTGCATCGACCCGGGGCAAGAGGTGCAGGCGGCAGGGCGTATCCACCGGCTTGGCCAAGAGAAGGATTGCTTCATCAAGCGGTACGCCTTTCGCGACTCGATCGAGGAGGCCGTCGTCGCTCTGCATGAGAAGATCAAGGCCAAGGAGATTGCAGTGGTCGACGGGCGTGTGGACCAGAGCGCAAGCCGCGCGGCTCTCGACGCATTCATGCGCGATAAGGTGACGCATAGCTTCACCGGGGAGCAGCGCGAGCGCAAGGTGAAGCAACAGGGATCCCGTTATGACAGTGGGATCCCCACTGCCCTTGAGGAGTGGTGGCAATCGATCCACCCTGTCGCGTGGTGGGAAGAACGCCACAACTATCGGTACTCTCCAGCCACCGACCCCGGCCAGACGAAGAGCCGCCAACAGCTCTATCGCGAGGTCGAGAAGGCATTCAAGGAGGAGAATGGGTACGAAGTCACGTGCAAGCAGGCCGCCTGCGTCTTCTGCGGCATGTATAAGGACCTGCCAGGCACCTTCTCTTGGGCAGGCACAGGATGCTACGCGTACCTGGCAGGGGATCGGCGTGACCCGCCCGACCGTGCCCAACGTCGGGAAATCACCCTGAATTACGATAGTCAGTGGGTTCAAGAGGTGCCGCGCCCGCCCAATGGCTGGCTCGGGCTTCCAGTGAAGAACACCGACAATGGCTGTGAACTGCCCGCAAACACGGGCGCCGCTTCGGCGGCCTCTGCCAAAGGCAAAGGCAGAGGCAAGTCCAAGGCCGCCACGTGAGGTCGGGTCCAAGAGAGGAGCGTCGCGGCGCCGTGGCGGATTTAGTGGCGGATCGTCCTTCGCCGACCCATCGTGAGCGCGTCGTGAGTAGTTGTGTTGGACACGGACACGACGCATCGTCGTTCTTCGCACGCTTTGGAAGAAGGGTTGCCTCGCGTCGAGACGAGAAGTGACGACGAGATGCGGCGATCGTTACGCTCCCGCCTAGTGCTGCGGCGCGGCAGTCCCGTGTCCCCTTTTTCCTTTCCAGGGCCTCGGGGTTTTGCCATTTTAACAGAATTACAAACCAGTTAACAGCAAATTTTGCTCAGTTGATTAAGCACACACGTCGCCGACACGCTCCGATAGTACACGGTCAGACCGTTAGTCACACCGGCGTAAAATAGCCTATCGAATATCCCCCCGGCCCCCGCCGGCCGTGCCGCGCGCGAACGCGGCTCCCTCACACCTCTCGTCTACAACGAAAGTTTGCTCACCAGCGACCGCGGGGCCAGCAGCAGCAGAAGGCTCTTACAAGGCTCTGCTCAAGAATGTGGGCAGCTGGTCCTTTTTTGTGGTCATAAGAGTTTCTTGTTAGCAGCGAACTTCGACTTGATCAAGCCGACGATCTCGATCTCGTTGGCCTTGAGCCAGCGCAGCCTCTTGCAGTACGTTTCGATCCTGCTCGTGAGCGTGCTCATCAGGTCCTCTCCTGCCAGCGCCCTCCCCACGAAAAAGATGACATTTGAGTGGATTCTCAATCGAATCAGGATGCAGATGCTCTCGATCTCCGCCTCCGTCAACTCAGCATGCACTGCGAAGCCGTCGACGAACTGCTCAAAGTAGCCAAAGGGCTCTTTCTCACCGCAGTACTTGCTCAGGCAGATTGCAAGCTCCATGGCCCTCCAATCGTACGACGAGAACTCAAAGTCGAGCAGGCCTGTGACCCCCACGTCGTCGCACAGTACGTTGTCGTAGTGCAAGTCTCCGTGAATGAAGCTCCACGGCAGCACCCCATGATACGAGCCGATCTTCTCCTCCACGAGCTTCAGGTCGTCCTCCACCTCGTTCGCGAAGGCCCTCCACTCATCGAATTGCGCCGACTTGAGCTGCTCGAGGAAGAGCTCCCGCGTCATTGCGTGATGCACCTTGTAGATGTCATGATATGGAAAGGTGGGGCAAACCTTCGGCACTTCTCCCCTGTCGATCTTTGCCATTGCGCTCGAGAGCTCTCCGGCGCAGAGCCCGATCTCACGCGCCTTAGTAAGCTTCGGCAGCCCGCCTTTGATCGCCTTGAAGAGGCACGCACTTGCTCCGCTGCTCAGTTTCTGGAAGTCGTTGCCACTCGTGGACACAATCGTTTCCGGAATGCTGAACGAGAGCGGCTGCTTTCTTAGCAGCCCCAGAATGCGGTGCTCGAAGTAAACTTTGGCGTCATCGTTGCCGTTGTTGTAGACGCGCAGCACGCCCATGAGCGTCTTACCCTCCCCTGACGCCTCCGTTTTCATCACGTAGAAGACGACGTTGTTGACGCCGCCGCTGGTCGGTTCAAAGGTGTAGGCGCTCAAATCGCCGGCGACGAAGTGTCCAAGGGCCTCATAAAGCAGGGAATCCTTACCGCTTTGTCCCAGCATCGAAGAGCCTGAGAGCGCGGCCCGCGCCTCGCGACGAAGCGCACGTCCTTGTGATTATGAGCTTCATCAAGGAGTGGAAGTTCCTACAGTACCGCCTACGGGAAGTCATTCAACATCGCCGAAACGTGCTGTGCGGAATCTTTCTACAGTAGCGGAGTGTTCACAGCTTCGACTTGCCGGAATAGCTCGACATGTCGCAACGTCAAGCTGAATCACGCGAACGAGGGTCGGAGGCGGCGGGTTTGATGAGTGCCACAGAGGCTGATTTGATCGCCGCAGCGGGCGTTGCGGTTGCAGGAGCGGAGGCGGTGGAAACGGTGGTTGCGTCAGCTGCGGTTGCAGGAGCGGAGGCGGTGGAAACGGTGGTTGCGTCAGCTGCGGTTGCGGGAGCGGAGTTGGTGGGAACAGCGATGGTGGCGGCAGCTGATGTTGCGGATGCCGCTGCGGACCCACCTAGGCTCGACAAGGATGCACGGGAGCTGAAGCTTCAGCGGAACCAAATCGCCTCATCGCTTGCAGCGGAGCCCATCGGGACAGGAGTGGCAGCAGCTAAGCCGGCAGCCAAGCTAGGGGGCAGCAACTTCATCTTTTCCGTCTGCCTCGGTTTGTTTGCCGTTGGGTTCGCAGCAGTGCACGGCCAACAGTTCGCCCTGATCAATATGCTCTCAAGGCCGCCTCTGCCGCTTCCATCGCCGCCGTCGAAGCTCTTCGGTCTCTTTTGAAAGCCCCAGGTGCGCTCGACACTCGACCACTTGCGACCACTCGCGGACCCAGGTCAGCTCGACCACTCGACCGCGGACTGCACATGTCCCACATTTGTAAGTCATCCGAAAAATGCCTCATCGAATCATTCACCGGTACCGGTAGGTTCGTCAAATCCGGCTACATTGATCGGGCGCGCCGCTGGTGTGCAGCTCTCGTCGAAAGCGCAGCGCCTTGATGACGTCGAGACAAGGCTCGTCTGGACCGGCCAATTACAATGCAGAGCGTGACGCTCTGAAAGGGAGCTTCAACGCCGGCAGGTTGGCCACTGCCGAGGCGCGTGAGGCGGTCCTCGCAAGCATCGTTAAGATGTTTGAGGAGAACGTCGAGGAGGCGACAGCTGCTCTGATGGCAGACCTGGGCCGCCCCATGGGCGAGGCGCAAGGCGAGTGCATGGTCATCATTCGCGAAGCCAAGGATATCTCAGCCAAGATCAAAACGTGGATGGCGGCCGAGCGCAAGGACGTACACTTGCTGGTGCTGCCGGCCGAGGCGGCCGTACGGCGCAGCCCGTTCGGAACGGTGCTCATCGTCGCCCCGTACAATTACCCGCTCGTGCTGCTGTTCGAGCCATTGATCGGCGCCATCGCCGCCGGCAACACGGCCATGGTCAAGCCCTCCGAGCTCACGCCGGCGAGCGCCGAGTTCCTCGCTCGCAAGATGCCCAAGTACATCTCTCCTGATGTTTGCCGGGTGGTGACTGGCGGCGTGGACGTGTCGACCGCGCTGCTCGCGACAAAGTGGGACTTCATCTACTTCACCGGCTCGCCACGCGTGGGCCAGATTGTCGCCAAGGCGGCGGCCGAGCACATGACGCCCACGGCTCTCGAGCTAGGCGGTAAGGCCCCGTGCCTCATCGATCAGTCCGCGCCGCTGCGCGAGTCTGCCCGACGCATCATCAACACGAAAGCGATCAACGCGGGTCAGACGTGCATGGCGCCGGACTATCTGCTCGTGCACGAGGCGCACCACGCCGACTTCCTCGCCGCGCTGCAGGCGGAGATGAAGGAACAGTTCGGCGACGAGCCGATTCGCTCCAAGGACTTTGGTCGCATGTGCACGACCAGCCACTACGACCGGATGGTCGAGCTGCTCGCCAAGGCGGGCGGCAAGCAGATCCGCATCGGCGCGGCGGGCCCTGACCGCGCGACCAAGTACATGCCACTCACCCTCGTCGATGGGCCCACCGTGGGCTCGCCCATTCTCAAAGAGGAAATCTTCGGGCCGTTGCTTCCCGTGCTGACCTATGCGTCGCTGGCGGAGGCAGTGAAGCTCATCCAATCGATCGACCCAACGCCGCTCGCGCTCTACGTCTTCAGTGCCGACGAGACGGTCGCTGAGACCCTCCTGAGCGAGGTGCAGAGCGGCACGGTCGTCGTGAATGACTGCTATTTGCATCACATCTGCCACACGCTGCCCTTCGGGGGCGTCGGCACCTCAGGCTACGGCGTCTGCCACGGCCGCTACTCATTCGAGACGTTCACATACCAGCGCGCGGTGCTCTGGCGCAACGCCACGCTCGACATCGATATGACCATCCCCCTGCCAGTCCGGCACTGCTCCGCCGCCGATAAGTGGATGCTCCGACCGAAGCTGCTCTCTCTCCTTCTGCTCTACGGCCCGTACGTCTCGATCCCTCGCAGGCGACACTTGGTGCTCGCGCTCGTGGCGATCGTATCGCTCTTCCTGTACCGCAAGTACTCGGCGATCGTGTGAGGGACGCGGGGCGACGCACGACGCTCATGACGACGCTGGGCGTCGTTTCTCGTGCACTCTACTCGAGTACTGGGTCGCGTCCGGTCACGTTACCTTCAGGGGGCAGGTCGCCCAATAAAAATGCAACGCAAAATGGACCGAACGTGCCGGCGCGCTCCGTGAAGGTCCAACCTCACTAGCATAATTGTAGCATAATTGAGTAGCCCGAGAGAGCGAGTACTCAGTACTTGTGTTGAACGAGGCCTCCGAGCGCGGGCGTGACCGCGACGAAACCGACAGGCCCAAAAATGGAAATTCCCAAAAGAGATAAAGATGGCTCGAAGTCGAAGACGCCTCCCCGAGGGCCAAGTGGTCCTAGCGGCTATGCATGAGCAAATGCATGACACAAGAACATCTCCCCTGCGTGACGCACTGGCCGCCTACGCCTCTTGGAAGCAGCAGCAGCAGGACGCCGCCGCCTTCAATCCCAGAGCAGACCCGCGGCCAAAGCAAGTCTTCGCCAAGGTGGATGTACGAACCTCTTCAGCGACATCGCTGGCCTGCGCATCGTGGTGCGCTGGATCGGTACAAACCAGCTACTATTGCGCGTACGACCAGTGCCACGGTTGCTCTGGCTGCACTTCTTCTCCGTCATCACCGCCAGGCCACGCGCTCAGCGCACTGCTCAACAGAGTGACGCCGCGGCAGCTGCCGCCACCATCATCACCACTATCGCCGCCCCCGCTGCTCCGCGTGCCGCTTTACATCACCAACCACCTGGGTTTCATCGCCGCGCTCGCACTCGTGCTGCTGCTGCCGCTTACAATCTTCCTCTCGTGCTGCGTGTGAGTGCTGCGCGTCCTTTCGCCCTTTTGCCCTGCAGCGTCACCCTTCAGTGTGACTCTGGTTGCATCGCCGTGGGTGCGCAGGGTTCGGCGCTGCCGTCGCATGGCCGCGCAGCGCGAGGCCGTGCGCAAGAACCAGGAAGCCATCGGGGCGCATCGAAAAAAGAAAGAGGAGGAGGCGAGCGGAGGTGTGCCTGAGGCAGTGCTTGTGGAGGAGACTGTGCCAGAGATGCTAACACCCGCGGCGGCCGCATACGGGGTCGTCGTAGACATGAAACGGGACGCGTATGGCACGGAGCCCGTGTCGTATCCGCTCGGCGACCCGCGTGGGCGACCGCCGCTGCCGCCCGTGGTGATCAATCCGGCCTTCTTGCCGGTCGACGCGTACTTTGGGGTGCCGCCCAAACGCTTCGACTTGTAGCCCGTCTGTTAGTACCCGTCGGTCGTCCCGTCGGTCGTTACTGACGGGACGAGAGTCAGAGGTGATATTTGCGGGACATTTCAGCGGAGTTGCGCTCCACGGCGGACGGCGCCCCAAGTAAGCAAGTATGTGTAGGAATTCCCGACGAGGCTAGGAAAGGCTAGGCACGCGACCACAGGCAGCCTCTTCCGAAATATGAAAGCCTCGTTGTCGTGTCGGCGTTCGTAGGGATTCGTCTGACCGAACGCTGCTGACCGAGACGAAGAACTAGCATCGTGTTTCGCAGCCCGGAGGGGCGCCTTAGTTTACTGTCCTCGGATGTTCTCAGATGCTGTCATGGTTTCATGCATGGTTTACAACTTTACTCTCAAACGCGACGGAATTCCTCGACGATGAACAAGATGTCAAGATCCGAGGAGAATCCGCCCTGAGAATCCGATCTTAATCCGATCTAGCCCTGTCGGATCTACATGTAGCCCATGTTTATTGTCGGTTCACACAGTCGCCCTTGCACAGTCGGCTATGACTATCGCCGCTTGACCTTCGAGGAGATCATCCGAAGGCCACGAATATTTGTCCTCAGAGCTCGGCCCAGTCCCATCTTCATGCCCATGTGTTTTCCAACGCTCCCTAACGCTCCCAGAGTTTGGTGAGTGTAATGAACGTGGGAAGGCGACGCTTAAAGAGGCACCAGAAAAGGCCATTCACTGCGATGAAGTGTGAACAGCGTCCGCGGCGACGTCTCTCCGATGCCCGCGATCACCGTGCCGACGCCTCCGCCACCCTCAGTGGACTCCACGCCGCTCGGTGCGGCTACGACGCCGGCTGAGGCCATCAATGTGCTGCTCGATCAGCTGCTTGCTTCGCCCCACAAATCGAAGATGGACACGGCGCTCGTGCGTGCACTTGGCGAGCCCTTGGAGGCACTGCGGACCGCGGGGCTCAAGGCAGGCATGCGCATGGTCCAGGTGGCGGGCGAAGCCAAGGCTGATGTTTTGCTCGCCATCTTTGATGGCATCCTCGACAATCCGCCCGCCGACGCGCAGCGCGCCGAGCGAGTGACCGGCGGCATCCTCGAGATTGCCGGAGAGCTGGGATTCGCACTCACCGAGGGCGATCTCGGCGGGCTGCTCAGCCGGCAGCTGCCTCTTCTCGGCCACGAGTCGCCTGGCATCGCCACGGGTGCCGCGCGCGGTATGGCGAGCGCGCTGCGCGGTGCGCTGCGCGCGGGCAATGCGACGCTCGGGGGCGAGGTGGCATCGTTGCTGACGACACACCTCGACAAGGTCAAGACAGCGAAGACGCCGCAGGAGTGCCGTGAGGGCGCCTACGGCGTCGGCGCGTGCATCGGCGCGGCAGGCGCGCCGAGCCTCGAGCGGCTCGGCGTGCTGGCGACGCTCGTCGAGCTGCTCGGCGCCAGCCCGAGCAAGACGGCTCCTTATGCTAAGGAGGCGGCGACACTCGCCATCGAGCAGCTCTCGTGTCAGCTGGGCCCCACCTTCGAGCCGTACGGCGTGCCGCTGTTGCGCCCGCTCGTTGCTCTGTACGCCGACAAGGACAAGCGTGTGGCCGACGCGGCGGCTCTCGGCGTGCGTGCGATGCTCTCGCAGCTCTCTGAGAATGCGATCGGGAAGGTGCTCCCAGCGCTCTACGACGGCATGGCGGCGGTGCAGTGGCGCACCAAGGTCGAATGTTTGGGCGCGCTCGCGACACTCGCCGAGCATGCGCCCAGCGCCGTCGGCCCACGGCTACCTCAAGCCATCCCCGAGGTGAGCCGGAGACACCTAATCCTCAGCGCGCTTCCCACAGGACCCCTTTCTCCCTCAGCGCGCTTTCCCACCACTGGCCGTCGCCCCGCCCCGCCCCAAGCGCGTCATGCGGCCTCATGTGGCCCACGCCCGCGCACGCCGCCTCTCCGCTTCCTCTCTCTCTCTCTCTCCTGTCTGTTTCTACGTCTGCTTGCCTACCTGCCTCTCTCGTACGCCCACGCCACCGACGCCGCCCTTGCCAAACAGGTCATGGAGTGCATCGCCAATACAAATGCGAAGGTCGTCGAAGCGGCTTCGGAGGCACTGCCACTGCTGCTGCAGTGCGTCACCAACCCGGAGACCCTGAAGCTGAAGCCGTTCCTCATCGAGGCGTTCTTGCGGCCGGAGACGACGCTCGAATGCGTCGACGAGCTCCTGTGCACTACATTCGTCAACGCTATGGATGGGACTTCACTCGCCTTCATCATGCCGTTGCTGCTGCGCGCTCTCAACGACGCCAGGTACGAGCTCGTCCAGAAGGCGGCGGTCGCGAGCGGGAACATGTGCGGCCTGGTTCAGTCGTCCTCCGAAGTGGCGCCGTGGGTGCCTCTCTTCGAGCCCGTGCTCAGAAAGTGCCTCGAGCACTCCTCTCCGCGAGTACGCGAGGCCGCTGAGCGTGCAATTAAGAAGCTCATCGAGGAGGCGCCCGAAGAGTCGGCTGACCTCGGAGCCCGCCCGACGGCCATCGCGGCCGAGCTGATGCCCAAGCTCACCGCGCTGCTCCCGGAGCTGCCCGCGGCTGTGGTGGCCTTCGCGGCCGACAGCGCGGCTGAGTATCTCGAGCGGGCGCTCGGCGGCGCGGTCAAGGTCGAGTACTTTGCGCAGGCGCCGCGCCAGCTCGAGGCACTGCTGCTACCCATGCTCGCGCCCTATAGCGCCACGGCTGCGGCGCCGCTCTCCGCGGCCGCGCTCACGACACTGTGTGAGGCGACGGTGGGCGCCTTCCGCTTGCGTCTCTCAGAGAAAGCGTCGGCGATGCTGCAGTCGGCTGACGGCAAGGATTACGCCGTCGACGTGCAATCCGCCATCCTCGCCTTTGCAGGGCGCGTGCTGCTCAAGGGATGCGATCTGCGCTTTGAGCGTGGCCACCGGTACGGCCTCATCGGCCAGAACGGCGTTGGCAAGACGACCCTGCTCAACCGTCTCGCGGCCAAGGACATCACCGGTTTCCCACAAGAGATCAAGACGCACTACATCCGGCATGAGGTCGTATGCGCCGAGGGCGTGACGACGCGCGAGCACATGAAGGCGCAGGCTCCCGACGTGGACGATGCGACGGTGATCCGCACGCTCGAGACGGTGGGCTTCCCCGAGGCGCTGCAGGTGACGCCGGTCACCTCGCTCTCTGGCGGCTGGAAGATGAAGCTCTCGATCGCCATCTCGATTCTGAAGCAGCCTGAGCTGCTGCTGCTCGACGAGCCAACCAACCATTTGGACGTGAACGCCGTCAAGTGGCTCACTAAGCACCTGCTCTCACTCACCAACGTGACGATCTGCGTCGTCTCGCACGACTACGAATTCATCGATGACGTGGCAACCGATGTCGCACACTACGACAATGGCGGCATCGCGGGGAAGCCCTGCAGGCTCGTGTACTACCCGATGGGGTTCAAGTCGTTCCAGCAGCTCAAACCGGAGATCGCGGCTGGGCTGCCCACGGCCGATAACGCGATGGCCAAGATGGCGCTCTTGGCCGAGGGTGGCTCAGATGCCGCATCCGACCTCGCAGATGGCATGGGCGACGTGTCGCTTGATGATTCGGAAGGGGGGTCGGAGGCGGGCGGCGAAGGCACGATCTTGAGCAAGGTGGACGAGATGATGGCGTCCGGGCAAATCCTGCCGATCCGATTCCCCGATCCAGGCAAGCCCGAGGGCATCCGCACCTACCGCAAGCCGATCCTCACTATGAAGGAGATCTGCTACAAGTACCCGGGCACCGACAAGTGGATCCTGCAGGACGCGACCGTGACGGTGACGCTCGGCTCGCGCGCGGTCCTGCTGGGCGCCAACGGGGCTGGCAAGTCGACCTTTCTGAAGCTCATCGTGGGGGACCTTGAGATGATGGAAGATGACGGCTCGCCTGACCTGTTACCACCCAAAGGAGAGGCGTGGAAGCACCACAACCTGCGCGTGAGCTACATCGCGCAGCACTCGCTCCACCACCTCGAGGACTCGCTCGACCAGACGCCGATGGCCTACATCCAGGAGCGCTTCCGGCACGGCCTCGATCGCGAGATCTCGAAGCTCAAGGGGCACGCCCTCACAGACGAAGAGAAGGAGGAGATGAAGGAGATTGGGCAGGTGGCCGCGATCGTCGGCCGGCAGATGCGCGGCAAAGCTCTCTGGTACGAGATCGAGAAGACGGGGCGCAAGAAGATGGACACGCAGTGGGTGCCCCTCGAAGAGCTCGAGAACCCGCGCGGCCTCTTCCGGGCCTATACCAAGAAGCTCATCGTCGACTTTGACGAGAAGCAGAAGGCGCTCGACAGCGGGATGGCGATCCGGCCGATCACCTCGACCGAGATCCTCGCGCACCTCGACGACTTCGGCATCCATTCTGAGCTCGCACATGGCAAGGTCAAGCAGATGTCGGGCGGCCAGCGCCAGCGCCTCGTCATCTGCGCCGCCTTCTGGTCCAAGCCGCACCTGATCGCGCTCGACGAGCCCACCAACTACCTCGACAACGACACGCTCGCCGCGCTCACGCAGGCGCTCAAGAACTTCAAGGGCGCTGTGATCACGGTCTCGCACAACCAGGCCTTTGTGGCCGAGATCGCGAACGAGAAGTGGATTGTCGAGGATGGCAAGATCACGTGCGTCCAGCTGCGCGACGCGAAGGCGAGATAGAGATGGGGCTCTGACGCAGGAGCGGGATCTCAGTGATCTGTGGACCAGGACATATCGGGTCGGGGTGGACGGCATGGTTCTCGTGGGACATTGAGAATGACGTACAGCCTCATGCAGGTGACAGTTGCAGGTGTTGGACTGGGTGTCAGTTCAAGTCGATTGCTAAATCAAAGTTTCTTGCTCGATTGCTCGAGCCGAGATCCGCGTCGGTGCGTGGGGGCGAACGCGTGTGATCGTCGCGCGTCGGCTCATGCTCCTCTCCGCGCTGTTGGTTGGTGTTGAGGCGTTTCAAATCAGCCGCCCGCTAAGTACCATACCGCAGTCGCGTTTGCCGCCGGCCGCAGCTGTTGCCGCCACAGCTCGCACGTCCGATCCGATCGCTCTGCTGGATCTTGCCGATGCCGACGCGGCGACATCAATCATGGGTGCTTTCGACGCTGTGCCTGGTGGCATCGCTGGCGTGTTTCTCATTCCCATCGGCCTCCTTCTTGTGATCATCTTGCTCGCGGGCAAAGGTTCGATGGCGTCGGGCGCTGCGCTCATGCTGGTCTTTTTCGGAGGGAACCCAGACGAGCGCGAGGCGTCTGGCAAGAACGAGGGTGGCTGGATCATCGACCTTGCGCTGTCAGTGACGCCGTCGGCGTGGAAGAAGGCGTACATGGGCGAGCGCGACGCCGAGGATGGCGAGAAAGTCCTGCTCGACCTGCCGGCGTGGCAGGGCGAGCAGGCGAGGGAGCTTGTGGAGCCCGAGGCCGTGGCCAATGTGAAGTCGATGCAGTTGGCACCCCTGTCTGTCGAGGGGCTCGCTGACCCAGTGGACACGTGCTTCATGAGCCTGCACCCCGCGCCGGGCGCGGCCGCGGACTTGCCGCCAATTGTGCTCATCCACGGCTTCGACTCGAGCGTGCTCGAGTTTCGTTACATTGCACCCAAATTAGTCGAGGCCGGCATGCGAGTCGAGGCCATGGAGTGGTGGACGGGTGGCTTCACCGCACGCGAGCCATTCATTCAAGCGCTCGCGGCGGATCCGAGCGCGACGCCCTGGGACCTGATCCGCAAGCACCAGAGGGCCTTCATCAAGCGCCAGCTCGGCGATCAGAAATGCATCCTCCTCGGCGCAAGCTTGGGAGGCGCCGTCGCGATCGACTTCGCAGCTTCCCATCCAGAGTGCATCGAGAAGCTCATCCTGATGGATGCGGGCGGCGAGTCGTACGCGCAGCCCGATCCATTCCTCACCGCGCTCGCGGCTGACCCGGTCACCAACTTGTTCCAATGGCGTGCGAACAACGGCCTGCTGCCCTACCCTCACGTATGGGCCAAGGAGGCGGGCTGGCGACAGGCGCTGCGTGCCTACCTGAAGAGCGGTGGCTACCAGCAGCGCGTGAACCCGACACTGATCAAGACCGTCCCCGCGCCCACGTTGGTGCTCTGGGGGGAGGAGGATGACGTGCTCTCGCCTCAGGACGTGTACAAGTTCCAGGCCGACTTGCCCAACTGCGAGGCGGTCTTGATGATCCCCAAGGCGCAGCACGCGCCCGCGCTCGAGAACCCCTCATTCGTGGCCGACTCGATCATCGCGTACGTCAAGGGCCAGCCGCTACCCCAAGGCGCCCCGATGCCGGCCAAGGCGTGATAGCAACGCACGCGGGCGCGGCGGCGCGTGAGCTCGAGCGCGCGTGAGGCGTGTGTGGCGCGAGAGGGCGCGGTTTCCGGTAAGGTCCCTAAGCGGTGCGCGCGCGCGGCCGCGCGGGCGTCGGGGGCGGCGGTGCGGGCGAGCGTGCGGAGGGTGCGCTCACCTTCGCCCTGGGCCCGGTTCTCGTTGCGAGGAGGATTCGCTTTTCACACATCTCTTGCGGGACTGGTCAAGTGGTAAGTTGGGACGAGTCGTGGCGCGCGCTCGAGCTGACCCTTGAAGTGTGTACCGTAGAGATGAACAGAACGGCCTTCCTCACGAAGAGCCCGACTCTGCGTCGGCCGAATGCACACGAGCGCCCCCAGCGCCTACGTGCCCCCGCACCGGCGCGGCAGCCGTGGCTCATCTGCGCGTGGCCCGCTCGACCGTGTCGACGAGGACCGGCCGAACCGAGACAGCGCCTTGCCGATCGCCTCGTTGGCAAGCGTCCGAAGCGGCAAGCTCAGCCACGCACCCAGCACGGTCCTCAGCCACGCAACCAGCTTGGTCTTCCCTGGCTCCGCGTCGGAGAATGGCGCCAACGACGACCACCTTGCCACGAGCACCGTCGTCTCGGCGGGAGAGCCGGGCTCGCCTCCTCTCATCTTCCACCCGGGCGTGCCGCCCGAGCGGATCGTGGAGCTGCGGCACCTCCGCTCATCCAGCCCGGAGCTGGACTGCGAGATCACGCCCGACGACTCGGTCTCGGTGGCGTTCGGAGGCGGAGGTGGCCAAGATTACGGCGGCCTACCCGGCATGGCCTCCGCCTCCGCCTCCGCATCGACGACCGCATCGACGAAGTCGTCGCTCGTGAGCGCAGGCCACCGCGTCCCACTCGAGGCGCTGAGCGAGGCGCAGGTCGGCTCTCTACTGCGCGCGATCGGCCTGGGCAAGTATGCTGCGATGTGCGAGCAGGTGCCCCTGCGGGGCCGCGACCTGCAGCACTGCTCCGCCGAGGACCTCGAAGCGATCGGCATCTCCTTCCGACCGCACCGGCTGAGCTTACTCGATGAGATCGCGAAGCTCGCGCTGGTGGGCGTGCCGATGTCAATGCTCGCGCCCTCAGCGCAGCGTGGACACGAGGATGGGCAGAGCTCAACGGGGCTGAGCGTGGCCAGCTCGTGTCCCACGTGGATTCGTCAGGCGCAGGCTCAGCTCGACGACGCCCCGCCGCCCCCGCCGCAGCCCCATGCCAACCCGCCCAAGGCGTCGCCAGGGTCCGCGCAGCCCTCACGCCCGCGCGCGAGCAGCCCTGCGCGTTCGGACTGCGACACGATCATCAACCAGCTGACGGGCCTGAGCCTGAAAGGCTGACGCGTCGCGAAGCACACGCGTCGTTGCAGGGCTCCAAGAGAGAGACCCCGACCGGTTACTCGGGTTACTCGTAAGCGGAACGCGGCCACCCCGGCACTCACGTGACAGTGGAGTCACGTCGACATAGATTCTCGTCTGACAGAGAGAGAGAGACGGTGAGTTGGAGCTGTGTCGCGGAGAGACGAGAGTGGACCCCAGTCGCGAGACGCGGCCAGTCCCCAGTGTGACGGTTCCAGCAGTTGGCCCGCCCTGATCCGGGATTTCGCGGCGGGCCGTCGCGTCGGGGCGCCTCCCACCGCGCACGGTTACGGCCGCGCCGTTCGTACTACTTTACTAATCGTTTCTTAGTAATAGTACTAAATAATTACTCAGAAACGCTCCCCTCCAAGTGCAGTTGCAACCGAAGCTCGCAAGAGCCTTCCTCGGGCCACCCTCCGCCCTGCAAGTGCATGTTGCGCCTGCCATTCCTGAACACGATCCGAAGCGTCTGCCGCGAGCCGCGCAGTGGGCCGACCGCGCAGGCGCCATCGATGTCAATGCGCGGCGAGTAGTTGGTCGGCGAGCCCCCCGTGCCTGTGTCCCAAGAGTATGGGACTGCGTCAAACTCGGGGCTCCGGTAGAGCACGTGTACCGTCGGCTCCTCGGCAGCGGCGGCCTCCTCGGCATCGCATTCGACGCAGCCCGGAAGAGGGCTGCTCGCTGCTACGGCGCAGCCACGTGCCGGCGCATCGAGGAAGGCTCGCCCGTGGGAGCAACACGCACCGCAGCTGGTGCCGTTCGCAATCTCGCCGCCGCCGCCGCCGCCGCCGCCGCCGCCGCCGCCGCCGCCGTCGACAAGCTCGAGCGTGAAGCTCGGCCCGGGGTCGCCTGAGACGCCCGAGTACCCGATCACATACCGGTAGCTCATCCGCACAGAGCGGAGCATACAGCCCTTGGCAGCGAGCGACGCGCGCGTCAGGTGCACTGTATTCACCTCAAGAGGGTTGCCTGAACGCAGGTCTCGCTGCGCAAAGAGCGACGCGCCACCTCCACTCAGGCGGCTCTCCGGCTGCAACCCGTCCAGTCCCGTGGGCACAGATAGCCAGCCGTTGGGGGTCGGGCACAGCGGCGCCACGCCTTCGGGCAGCTGCCACGCTGCACCGCTGCTGCCGACGACGATGGACGGGTGCGGCGCACAGCCCTGCAGGCCGACGGCATAGCAGCGGCTGAAGTGTGGCTGCGTGGCCGGAGGTGTACCCCACGGCAGCGGCGTAAAGTCCGCGTCCCTCGCCGGCACCGCGCACACGCTCAGTAAGTACTCGACGCCCGGCCGAGGCACGAAGGAGAGGTGTGCCGGAGACCCCCCGGGGGTCGTCGCCGAGAGTGCCGGGCTCGTCTCGTCGTACCTGTGGGGAGAGCATGGCGCCGTGGTGAGCACGTGCATGCAACGGGGTGCCGGGCTCGTCTCGTCGTACCGGGTGCACGTGTGGGGAGAGCAAGGCGCCGTGATGAGCACGTGCATGCGTCGTACCGGGTGCACGTGTGGGGGTCGTAGCCCACCACTCCGATGATGAGCTCAAATGGCGGCGGCGGCGGTAGCGGCGGCGCTCCTGCCCGATGGGCAGGTAGCACGACGGCAGGTAGCGCGACGACCGTGACGCTCGCCCGCTCGCCCGCTACGGCGCCGCGTGAGTGAGCCTCCAAACGATGCGTGGCAAAGCCACAGCGCCGTAGCGGGCGCGAGCCGTCGGCGGCCCACCAGAGCATCTCAGGGGGGCGCGTGAGGTGCTCAGGAGGGCGCGTGAGGTGCTCAGGAGGGCGCGTGAGGTGCTCAGGAGGGCGCGTGAGGTGCTCAGGAGGGCGCGTGAGGTGCTCAGGAGGGCGCGTTGGTGGCTCCGTACGGCGCGTGAGGTGCTCGTGTGGATCCGCATCCGCACGATCTGAGAGGTCGAGGTCGATGGCGGCGATGGAGGTGGCAGCGCCGAGGTTCGTCGAGGTGCCATCTAAAGCGCCGAGGTTCGTCGCGAGGTCCGAAGCGGACGCTGACGCGGCGCTCACCTCGGCGCTTTCCGGTGGCAGGGCCTGCGTCCTCGGGCAGAGCGGCGTGAAGCGGAGAGGGTCGAGCGGCTCGGCGGCTCTCAGCAGCGCCGCGGACTGCTCCTCAGTGGTACCCCAATCCAAGGTGAGCGTCGCCTTCGCAAACGCCCCGAACAGGGCCGCGAGCACGTGCTCAGTACGGCGCTCGGGCTCCGTACGGCGCTCATGCTCAGTACGGCGCTCGTGCTCAGTACGGCGCTCGTGCTCAGTACCCGACGTCGTGGCAGCCTCGACGCCGCGCCGCTGCACGGGGCATGCGCTCAGTACGGCGCTCCGGAGCGCGGGCTGCCCCAGGAGATTGGAGATCATATCTCGCGAGCGCCCCGACCGCTGCCGCTGCTCGCGGTCCCAATGCCACAACGTATGAACTGTCCGTGCGCCGAGCACCTGGTCGAGGGCAGTGACCGACCGAGCATGTGCTCAGTACGACGCTCAAGCTCAGTACGGCGCTCATGCCCAGTACGGCGTTAGTGCTCAGTACGGCGCTCGTGCTCATTACGGCGCTCACGCTCAGTACCCGAGCAACGGCACTGAGCGTCGTCTGTGCAAGGCAGAGGCACTCAATCGCTATTCAAAGGCAATCCAAACGCGCTTTCAAAGGCTCTTCGGTGCACCTTATCGAGGAACGCGTACAAGGGCCACACGATGTACTGACGGCCGCCGCCCTCGCCCTCGCCGTCGTAGTTGGTCGAGTCGACGGGCAGATGGCACGTGCGCAGGAAGACCGGCACGTGCGGCGCCCACCCGGGGTCCGCCGGCCGGCACAGGTGAACCATGTACTCCGCGTGTGCTTCCCACTGGTAGCCGACCGATTCCGCGTCGAGGTGCCCGCCCGTGTGCATCTGCAAGCAGTGGCCGAGTTCGTGGCAGACGGTGCGCTCGGCCTCGGCGGCCCCTGGTGCGAGCGCGAGATACGAGTGGTGCAGCTTGCCTTGCGGGTTGGCCAAGGGGTGTCTCAGCTCGCCGACGTCGTGCTCGGCCCAAGTGCCTTGATAGGCCCAGCCGCCCGGACCAGGCGGATCCAATCCCGTGTCGCCGATGTAAACGTTCATCTTCCTGCGCAGCCCATCATCGCTCCACAAGGGGGTGGTGTATGGTGTGATGAAGAAGACTGAGGAGCGCGGCTCGCAAAAGCGTGCCCAGTGCTGCTCGAGCCACACGAGGAGCTGCTGGGCTGCACGCTGAGCCCGTGCACTTGAAAGTCCATCGCCCCAACGGATGCAAAAGTGCGTCGACTCGAGGCAGTGCGAAGGGCCGCGCGCCTGCACCCATGGTGGTGGTTCCCAAGGGACCCACAGCACGTCTTCAGCGTCTGCGGAGACGTTCGTCATCAAGTGTATGGACGGACACCAAGACCCGCGCACAGGAATGCGTGGAGTGAGTGTGAACGTGAATGCATGTCTGTGTGATTTCTAACACATCTGCTCCCCAGGTGTGGAGTCGTGATTCCAAATTGCGTGAATCATTCATTCACACAATACACTAAGTTAACGTTTCCACTCAAAGTCAACGTTTACCCACAGTTCTACCGAGACGGCACGATACGCAAAACGCAATACAATGTAGGGCAATGCTGCTCAAACCGCCGGGGCTGGGGGTACCGTTGTAGCATCCGGAGTACTCTGCGAGGCGCGAAGATAAAGAAACGTTTACGCTTTACCAGTCAGTCAGTCAGTTACTCAGTTTCCTTGTCAGTTTCGTGCTCGCGCGGTCCCCCCGCGGCTCCACCACGTTCGACCAGCGTACACGCAATACGAAATAAATACGAAACACAAACACACTTTCAAACTTTATTGCGAAATCGTCGCAACATGCTAGCCTCAATACGCAATTGCCGTTCTCAATACGCTGCACCCCGCGCGCAAGCTCCTCCCCTCTCCGCGCTTGGCTCACCGCAACGCCGGCCACACCCCCTATCCCTGACCTGATTCAGACACCCCCTATCCCTGTGATACATGATACAGCTCGTCTGCATTCTCAGGCTGAAATGCTGGTGCCGTCGTCCGCAAACTCCATGCTCGGCACGGCGCTTGCGGCTCGAGCGAGCCAGACCCTCGTCAAGATCCTGGCGCAGCAGGCGCAAGCATGCAGCGGAAAGACAACTCCGTCACTGCTGCATTGGCGGCAGAAGCTTCTCAGATGGTGTACGGAGTTCATTGCCAAGACTGATCACGTTGCCAAACTCGTCGGGCTTGATGTCATGAGTTGAGTTGGCCTCCTTCTCGGGGACGGCAGCACCACCAATCGTGTCAACGACGTGCCTTACGATCTCCAGAATCTTGGGCAAGATGGTCTCCTTGTCCTTTTTATTGGTGACGTCGATGTCCGGCTTCTTGAGGTGATCGAACATTTCATCGGGCGTCTTCGTGGACACCTTGTCAACGAGCCCCTCGCCATCATGCTTGTCGGTAGCGGTGTGGATGCATTTGATCGTGTAACGACGCTCACCCTCCTTCGCGGGGCGGAGCCCATCGGACGTGACCGTCTGCATCGAGCACCATGCCTCCATCAGCGGCCAGAATCTGGATGCGGAGGACCCGTCGAGGAGAATGAGGACGTGCGCGGTCAGGTACATGTCGGTGATGGCGGCAAGCATCAGCTGGAACTCGGCCTTATCCTCGGGAGTTCGAGTGTCAACGCCATCCACTTTCTGGGGCATCGACGAGTAATCAAACCAGACCCACTTGATATCTGGGTGCGCTTCCAGATACGCCTTGATGGCCTTGAGTTGCTCGCCGTCGCCATCAGGCTTGTTTTTGTCTTCCCATCGATGGCTCACGAAGAGGATGTTTGCCATGATGCCACCACCACAAAACGCGGGTTCGCGGAACGCGGATGCGAGGGGTATTTTTATCTTCGTCAGGTGGCCGTCCTTGTGCAGCGTCTGCATGCGAGGCAGCGACTCGGAGCCGCACGCGCGCACCCAATCGGCGGGGATGAAGTAGAAGGAGGGTGCGTCGTCGTCCCACCCTTGGCGTCGGAGCTCTTTGATGGCCTCTTCCAGCTGCTCCTTTTGGACTTCGCTGGGGTCACGCAGTTTGAGCAAAACCGTTTTGAGGATGAAGTCGAAGTTGAGTACGAAGAGGATGAGTAAGAGCAGAGCAACATTTTTGCCGTAAAACCAGATAGAAACACAGTCACCGTAGCAGGTCAAAGGCAGCTCGTACTTGTTCATCAGGCCCGTTCGGTCAAAGTAAGGGGCCGGGCGCGGTACAGAAAGTCGTAGCACAATGAGGAGGAGGCGCATGAATGAGAAGAGTGTCATTACCAGTGACACGAGGCCCAGCACCATGGCAACGAGCATGTGTGGAGAGAGCAAGTGCGAGTAGCCGTCGTTTGCGCGTGCACGGCCAGTGCCGAGAATGAGAATTGAGATGATAAGCCAGGATGCTAAAATGGAGAGGTTCACGTCAAAAGTGTCGTCAGTCAGGGCTCGCACCATCGGAGCGTACTGCACGGCCTGGCACAGGTCCTCGTAGGTGGCGTAGCCGCAATTGGGCAGGGCAGGGCAGCTAGCATTCGCGGAAGTTGCCTCGAACGCCGATACAAACGCAGCCTGGTCCGCACAGGCGACGCCGTTGAGTGACAACTCAACGAATACATTCAGCAGAGTCGCTTTAATTGGCACCCGCAGCATCGCCGACAGAGCAAAGGTGGTCACGCACGCCATTATCATGGTGATGATGCCGGCCCGCACTGCTTGCGAGCGGACGAAGGACTTGTACTTTTTGAGTTTTTGGTATTTCTTGATGTCACGCAAGACAAGTGTAGCAAAATAGAGGAAAGCACCAACCCCAAAAGAGGCAAGGAACATGCCGAACGCGAACAAATTCAACCGCTCGATGTAGTAAAGCGCGAGGTAGGCAGAGATGGAGCCGAGATACAACGCAACCTCCAACGCCGTGGGCAATGTCCAGACGCGCTTGGTAAGGGCTTCGCCAGTATAATCGATCTGGGCGAGGAGGAGCGATAGCACGAGAGGAGGAACAGAAGCGAGCCAGACTTGGACTCCAAGGGTATACCCTGCGCCGAGCTCCGTGAAGGACCCGGTCCAACCTGAAAATTGATCACGTCGTGAGTATTGAGTGCCGGTGAACAGTAAGAACATGGGCCCGGGCAGTGCCAGAAGAAGACGAAAAAGTACAAAGGCCTTGCTGGGCCACTTTCCAGCGGTCGATCCACTATCCGAATCCACTTTCGATCCACTTTCTAGAGGTCGATCCGACTTCTTGTCTGCAGGAGAAGTCTCGGTTGCAGGAGGGTGCGACGTGGGTGCCACGAGCGTGATTTTACGGCGGATGGGCCGGGTCATTTTCGAGCGGAGAACACGGAACATACTACTGTAGGGTGCTGGTCAGCGCCTCCTGAATGATCGGAGCTCGCACCAAAAACCAACTCTTCATCCCGCTCTATGTACCGGTGGTTTCTTTTTACCGGCACCGGTAAAAAACCGGTACAGTACCGGTAAAAAGACACCGGGGGGAGCCGGGACACACACGGGACACACGGGACACGCGGTACAGTACCGGTAAAAAGACACCGGGGGGAGCCGGGACACACACAGTACCGGAGTCTTTTACCGGTAAAAAGACACCGGTAAGTGTGTCTTTTTACCGGTAAGTGTGTCTCCCCCACGTGTCTTTTTACCGGTAAGGGTGTCCCGGCTCCCCCCGGTGTCTTTGAACCGGTAAGACGTGCTGTACTGTACCGGTAAAAGTACGGGATGCGAAAATAAATAGCGATGTGCGTTGTACTGTAGCTTCCGCACCGCACGCAGGCCGCAGCAATTCATGTGGTGGTTATTATATATTTTTGGCACTTAATTAAATGGCTGGGAATTCTCTGAAAATATCAATTCTTCAAAGCGGGCCAGCGGGGCAGCGGGCCAGGGGGGAGCCGGGGCTTGGCTCACCTCTGGAGCCGGGGTACACGGTTCACACACACACATGGACGAGATCAGCAAGCCGGCGCCGGTACCGCGGTACCGGTACGCGCAGGGCCCCCGCGGTAGTCGACCCTCGCGCGAGATGGGGCGTACCGACGAGCTGTGTAGCATGCTCCCCATCTCTCTCAGGCTCAGCTCAGATTGACAAGGCCTGATCCCTCGGGCGGCGGCGGCAGCATTTCTTGGCGTCCAGCGAGCACGTCCGCTTGTACCTCCTTGTCGAGCGCGGCGAACATCTTGCAAGCCGCCTCGCTTGCACGCATAGAGAGCTCAAGGAACCGCGGCATCGGAAACCACTCGCCGCACACCATGACGAAGCCGTTGACGATCTTGCTTTCTAGTGTACTGCGCGCGGTGCGCCGAAGGTTCTCCTCCTTGATGAGCACAGACGCGCCGCCCACCCTGATCGGGTAGCGCCCACCCGTCTTGCCCGAAGCGAGCACCTCGCCAACCTGGCCGTTAAGGTCCGGACGCGCGGACAGCCCGCTCAGCTCGACATGCTGGCCAACGGCAAAGGCGCCGTGCTCGGCTGCGGCGCTGCCCCTCGCGCCGCCTCTGCTCAGTCCGCCGCTCAGCCCGCCGCTCAGCCCGCCACTTGCCCCGCCACTTGCCCCGCCACTTGCCCCGCCACTTGCCCCGCCACTCGCCACACCACTCGGCCCGCTCGAACCGCCAGATGCCGGCCTCGCTACGTCAGTCGCCCTTGTTGGAGCGCCCGGGGTCGTGAAACCACCGTCCGGCACCGCGCGGAGCGTTCCCTCCGTGTCGAAGAAGATCTTGATCTGGACGCCTACGGGCGTGCGTGCGAGCTCGGATTGGAGCTCCGGCAGCCGGTGGTATTGGAGCAGCCAGCCTGTCGAGTTGAACACGTCATCGCAGCTATCCAAATCGGGTGCGAGCGGCAGCGCGCCACGCGCGCCGCTGCCCTTGAGCGCTATGAGCCACGCCGCATTCGCCTTCTGCGCCTGCATACGTAGCCCATCGGTCCACCAGGATGGCGCAGGTCCCAGAGCGCCGTGCGGGCCCGCGCCGCCCGGTACACGCAGAATGAGCGTCTTCCACGAGTGTTCGAATTGCGCCAGGACCTCGCCCACCAGTGACGCGTTCGGCTTGTTACCGTACGCAAGATCCTGCGCAGTCTCACGCGCCGGCAGCGTCCAGTCCAGCGCGTTATGAGCCGCAACAACCGCGTTCATCACTCGGATGAAGTCGCGCACAGCTTCGGCCGTCGTTGGTGGCAGCCACTGTGCTCTGCAGCCGCATTCGTCCGCACCCATGGATATCAGGCGCAACGGATTGCCGTGGTTGCAGTGCACAACCTCGTCCCAGTCGATGAGGACTGGCCCAAGGCGTTCACCTACGGGCGTCGACGAGCGAAAGAGGCAGGCGAGCAGGTAGCCGAGGCGAAGTTTCGTGGGAACGTGCGTCGCCTTGAGCATCAGCTCCACCGTGTCCAACGTCGTCTCCGAGAGATGCCAAATTCGCCCGCGAGCATCCCGTGCAATGGGCGGGTTCATAAGGGCCTCAACTTGAGGGTCTACGACACGGCCGTCCGCCATTGGCTAACAGCGTCCGCAGGGACGTCCGCTAAGACAAGGAGCATGGTCATCCACTTTCCGCGGACTTGGTGTGAAGACGCTGTGTGAACGTTTCTTTCTCTCTACATCCCATGCGGCGCGTTGTTGATGAATGCATACATTCCCCACAATTCGAGAAATCGAAACCAAAGCGCCAGAAAGAAAAAGATCTCCAGCTCATCAGACATCAGTCGATCAACCGCCTCCGTGCGGGCTCGGACGCTCGGTCGTGCATGCCGCGACTCTCGCGCAGCACGCCCTTCGCCCTGAGCTGAGGTCTCTCATCCTATCAGATCGAGCAGGTCGTCTTCCTCGTCCGGCTGCGCTGCCGCAGCCACCACGACCGGTGTGGCATCGATCGCAATTGGCACCACGGCGACGGGTACGACAGGTACAACAGGCACAGCGGCGGCGGCGGAAGAGGAGGAGGCGGTGACTGCAGTCACCCATATCGTCTGTGGCGGCACGGTGGCCGTTTGCGCCTCCTCGAACTCGTCCTCCTCCTCCTCGTCGTCGTCTTCATCCTCAGCACTGCCCGACGATTCGCCGTCCTCACGCTCCCAGACGTCCTCGTCATCGTCGACGACAAACGCGCGGTCCTCAGCCGTCAGCTGGTCAGCGTTATCGAGGGCACGATCCGCGCGCTCCTCGCTCTGTCGCTTGCGCTTGCGCCTCCGGGCCTTCGCGTCCACAGCCATGATGGCGTCGACGATGCCCAGACCGATCTGCGACTCACTCGTCGCGCCACTGGCCGAGGCACTCCCTACCATCACCTCGTCATCCAACACATCATCAAGCTCATCAAGCGGCGCGAGCGACGGGGCTGGGGCCGAGAGGACGACAGCTTCCACCCCTGTCTTGGCCAGCGTCTTCTGCGCGACCTTCTTGCCCCAATTCGCGCCGAGTTCCTGCCGCCGGCTGCGGCCCGCAAACAGACCGCCACCGCCCGCAGGCGCAGCGCCGGCTTCGTCAAGTGCGGCGGGAGGCGCCTCGAGCCGACGAACACTGGGTGGCTCCAGGTTGATGATCGCCTGGTGGAGACCATCCTCGAGCCCGTTGCCACCCTCGAGGATGAGCCGGTGCAGCACGCGCATCTTCTGCTTGCGTGCCTCCTCGTTGCCAAGAGAGTCAACCCGAAGCCGACGCCGCTTGGTCTCATTGCTACCGTCCATCATGCCCGAGCCTCGCCCGCGACCGCGACCGCGACCACCGCCTCCGCTTCCCTTCAAAGGAGCGTACGTCGTCTTGGACTGCTCGCCCGACTCGTTCGTCCTGTGCACTTCGCCCTTAAAATGCACCATCACGTCGTGCAGGGTGTCCATGTCCCATACCCTTGCCGCCGCCTCCGAATCAACTACCCACCCGCCGTCCCGTCGGGCCGCCGCGTTCTGCACGAGCGCAATCGCCCAGAACACCGCCGATGCCGTCTCCTCCTGCTTGGCCGCGATACGGTCGTTCTTGACTCCGTTGAGCGCTGCGAGCAGGAGCTTCTCGCACCTTGCCTTCTCGTCGTGCGTGATCAGAGCCGCGCCAAAGGTGCCACCCTCCTTGACACATTTGTCGAGGTTGAGGAGCGTCTGCGCGTAGCGCGTCTGGATCCACTGGTCAGTCAGCTCCTTGGCCTCGGCCTCGTATGCTCCCTCGATATAGGTGCCCAGCACTGGATCCCACATGAGCTGTTGGCCATTGCTTCCCTTGGGCGCTTTGCCACGCGGCTTCTCATCCGCGGCAGGCGTAGCGCCTGACACGACCGGAGCGTCAAAGGAGTCATCCGCGGCAAGCGACGGAGGCGCCGCATCGGTCACAAAGGAGATGCCACCTTCTTCCTCATCGTCGTCCATCTCACTTCTTAGGATTCCTAGAGTTCTATGTGCGTCGCGATGTCGACGAGCGCCCCGCGCGCTTCTACACGCTGCTGCTGCTGTGAAACACACACGCGCACAACCTCCGGACCCCCAAGCACGAGGGCCTCTATCGCTATGGACGGAGGTGTGGCCGACACAACCTGCTATTACACAGGCCGTTAATCGGCGGCATGGG